>Ga0315314_1004605_pt1 | contig 10291 bp, 9 predicted proteins | sample TDP9_MG_FD_203631 | JGI IMG/M metagenome (GOLD analysis project Ga0315314, IMG submission 203631) | Freshwater sediment microbial communities from Lake Towuti, South Sulawesi, Indonesia - TDP9 | ecosystem: Environmental > Aquatic > Freshwater > Lake > Sediment | place: Indonesia: South Sulawesi... | reverse complement strand
AAACTTATATCTTCCTTTTGAATCACAGAAAAAAATGTTGTCACAGTTGGAGGGTCACTATTGGCTACAATAAAAGAGGTTCCAGCAAAGGTCAGCCGTTTTGAGAGAATCGGCGCACACACGCACGTAAAGGGACTAGGTCTTGACGAGAGCTTGAAGGCGGCGAAAATAAAGGATGGCATGGTAGGACAAGAAAAAGCCAGGGAAGCCGCGGGCTTAGTTGTAAGAATGATTAGAGAAGGAAAACTAAGTGGCAAATGCATAATTTTTGCTGGCCCACCAGGCACTGGAAAAACAGCAATTGCAGTCGCAATTTCACGGGAATTAGGTGCAAATGTTCCGTTCATGCAGATGAGCGGAAGCGAAATATACAGCAGCGAAAGAAAAAAGACTGAAATATTGATTGAGGCTATCCGAAAGTGTATTGGAATTGAAATTCATGAAATGCGCAAAGTGTATGAAGGCGAGGTTGCAAGCGTCGACATTGTTACAGCTCCACATCCCTACAACCCATATCAAAAAGTGCCAGAAAGCGTCCGATTAACACTAAAAACAACAAAAGAGGAGAAGACAATAGAAGCAGGAGAAACAATAGCTCAACAGATAATACAGGAAAACATTTCAGAAGGTCACGTTATCCAAATCGACGCAGAAACAGGAAGAATAGTCAATCTTGGATTAAGTCTGGAAAGCACAAAAGGCAAAAAATATGATGTTGACACAAGAAGAAAGATTCCCCGTCCCGACGGCACCATAGTAAAGGAAAAAGAGTTCGTTTACACATTAACATTAGCGGATTTAGACCAACTCAACGCTCAACGAAGAGCAGGTGGAATCTTCTCAATGTTCTTTGGCGCAGCTGAAACCAAAGAAATCGACACTGAAATACGCACAATGGTTGATGAACAAGTGAAGAAACTAGTTGACGAAGGCAAAGCTTTCATTCACCCAGGTGTCTTATTCATCGATGATTCTCACCTCTTGGACTTGGAAGCATTTAGCTTTCTTGGACGAGCCATAGAAAGTGAACTAGTGCCCATCCTCATTCTAGCCACTAATAGAGGAGTAGCACGAATAAGAGGAACCGACGTAAAAAGCCCACTAGGCTTCCCACTTGACCTCGTGGACCGTGCAGTAATAATCGCAACCCAAGAATATGATCCAGAGAGTATCCGAGAAATATTACAGTTACGATGCGAAGAAGAAAAAGTAAAAATGGAAAAAGAAGCCATAGAAAAACTCACTCAAATCGGATCAAAAAGTTCTCTTAGATATTCGGTTCAACTACTTAGCCTTGCAGCCCAAAACGCCAAGACAATGAAACGTGAAAAAGTCACAGTCGAAGACGTAGAGAGAGTAGACAAACTATTCATGGACATTGGAGAAGCAGCAGAACATCTAAGAAAATATGAAGAGAAATTTATGACACACTAAGAGCATTTTGTTCAAAGACATGCAAAACTTCTCTCCGAAAAATAGAGTGCTTTAACATTTCATATGTCGAGTTATTTTTGGCAACCAGTCATCAAACGAATTGAAAAAAAGAATAAAAGTGTCCTTTGAGATATATCTATAGAGGTGAGAATGAAATGAAAATTGTTCCAATTATTCTACTCTGTCTAGTGACGTTTTCATTCATATACGGCTGTGCTGTTATATGGTTCAATTGTCAAATCCAAAATACAAAACCTACCTCTTTCATTGAAAGAATTGACTTCTTGAAATCTCTAGGAACACAATCTTCCTATCTATTAGCCGACCCAATAGATTCTCCAATACCAAGTATCAAAAAGAAATAGGGCACTATTTCACGCAAATTAAGGAAAAATTCGTCCTTCAACCTCGGAGGCTTTCATGGTGAGTCGCCTTGAAGATTTTGAGTACATGCTTCAGTACATAAAAATGTTGGACTCAACAAACGCAAAGATATTGGAAGGACTAGGCAAGTATGGACCACGAAACCTTTTATCCCTTGCCAAGTCTATAAGTCTGCCTCCAACAACTGTGAGTTTTCGCATTAAAAAGCTGATTGAGGAAGGGCATCTTAAGATTAGATCGAGATTGGATTACTCTAAGCTTGGACTGATGAGGGCGACCGTCATCGCTGAAGCGTTGCCAGGGTTTGAAGACAAACTACAAAGAATGATAGAGAATCTTGGTTACTGGACATACATTACTAAATGCTATGGAAGACTCAATGGATTTTATAGCATACTAGCGTTTCCGGCAGAAAACAAAAAGGAACTTGAAACATACCTAAATGAAGCTATACATCTTAAAGCTTTTTCACACTACTCTCTCTATTGGATAACAGACTTCTGCAAAACAGCCCCTAACTTTGACTGGTTCAATCTTGAGAGAAAAGAGTGGCGTTTCAAGTGGCAGGAATGGGTTAATGAGGTTCTAAATGCCTCTCAGACACTTTCTCAACGCCTTCTGGATCCTAGAGGATATCCAATTACGGTTGATGAGACCGATCTGCTAGTTTTGAAAGAACTGGAGAAAAATGGAGCTGCAGAATTCACTCAATTAGCAAAAGCTGCTGGAACAACGCCACAGAGTATTAGGTATAGATATTATAAGCACGTGGTTAAACGAGAACTTGTCGCCGATTACGAAGTCTCGATTTTTCCATATCCTCCTCAAGTGTCAGACATGTGCAGTTTTGTTATTGACTTTGAAAATGAGAAGGGTTTGACCAAGTTTTCTAACACCTTACACGATAAGCCTTTTGTCCTAAATTTTGCAAAAGTTATTGAACAGAACTCTCTTATAGTGCATACGTATATCCCCAAATTAGAGTTTCCTCATTTCATTGAATCTTTAAGTCATCTAACTAGAGAGAGTATTATTTCGAACTTCTTTTACGTCACTTTAGACATCTTGTCCTACAAACGCCAAACAGTCGCTTATGAACTTTTCAAAGGAGACACATGGAGCTACAATTTAAGAGATAGCATAGAAAAATTGAAAAAATCCATTGGCTTGCTGTAGCCATTCTTTTCATACAGTTTGGTGCTATTCAGTTAGCTCGGCATACGTTTAGGCTGCTAGACAACTAAAACTATGTTTTGTTTTTATCAAAAAATATTGAAAAAATCAAGCAAAAAGCAAAATACTTTTAAGTAGATAAGCCTAATATTTGTGAGTTGGAGGTGGAAACTGCAAGGAAAATTGCTAGACCTCCAAGAAACGCAGGTTCGACAAACTCATGCTAGATATCTAGTAGAGGGATACAGAATGGAAGTCTAATGTTATTGATCCTACATTTTCAAAACTCCTTTCTCTTTCGGTGTGCTTCCATTCGTCCAAACCCGCATTACAGTATCGCGTGAAAGTATTGGCTGAAGGTTATTTCTTGTTTTCGCCCAGAATTTAAGTATACGATCCGAGATAGACATTTAATTTGCCTCCTGCTTTTATGTTTCACTGTTGAGAACTATGGCGGAGCTTATTCAGCAATATGATTGGTTTGTGTATCTGCATTATTGATGCAATATTCTTGTGTCGCCACAAAATTTGGATGCGATTATTTCAGACGTGATTAGCGTGCTTCTAAGCAGACATACTTAACTTTTTTGAGCATATTCGAAGGATTCTTGAATTAATGCTCTAAAATCAAATGGAATATTTATTGGTTATATTAATTTCTTTCAGAGAATCAAAAGTCTTAAATTCGCCCGTGTCACATATTTAGGATAATACGGAGAGATACTCTCTGTTATTATAAGATTTGAGGAGAAAGGAAAGATGAGAAACAAGACACTAATGGCAATGTTTCTGACCTTTATTCTGATATGTGCTTTAAGTGCAGTATTCAGTGCTACACATAGTTTTGCAAGTCCGACGGTATGGCATGTTGATAAAAGAGGATATCCATATGGCGATTTCAAAAGTATATCAGAAGCTATTTGGAGTTCATTAGTACAAAATGGTCATTATATAATTGTAAATCCTGACCCTTACCCTTACTATGAACGCCCATTTGTTAACAAGTCTTTGACAATTCTAGCATTGCGTAAGGGCGAAGTCATTGTCGATGGATCTGGAAAAGGGGATATTTTTACAATAGCGGCTGCTAATGTAACCTTAAAAGATTTTACAATTAGGAATAGTGGGAGGATCTTTGGTTCTGCTGTCAAAATGACAGTAGATTCTGGAGGCAGTAACATAAGCAGCAATGCTGTATACAATTGTGGTTGGGGCATCTACTTGAATCGCTCAGACAGCAATTTTGTCTACGGTAACACAATTTTAAACTCCCAATGGGCAGGTATTTTGCTCGAGTTTTCTAACAATAACAACATCAGTTACAATAACATCTCTGACACTGCATTCGAGGGGCTTTACCTAGGCGGGTCTAGCAATAACACAATCAACAGCAACACATTGTCAAACAATAAGCACTACGGAATCTTTCTGAGTGATTCGGGGAGCAACACTCTCAGCGGAAATATCATGAAAAACAATGGATACAATTTTGGGATTGACGGTAGATCTCTCGAAGATTTTGTTCAGACGATCGATTCGTCAAACAAGGTAGGCACTCCCTCTCTAAAACCCATTCGCTACTTAGTAAATGAGATAGACACAACTGTTCCTACAGATTCAGGTTTTGTTGCGCTCGTTAACTCGGACAATATAAGTGTAAATGGCTTGGGTCTGACTACCCTGACTAAGAATAGCCACGGTTTGTTATTGGTTAACACCAATAATTCAAGGATAGAAAATTTGACCATTTACGAAAATGGACAAGTTGGTATATACCTCTTGAATTCGCACCAAAATGAAATTACATCGAGTACAATAAGCTATCACAAATGGAATTGCATTCAACTAGTGACCTCTAACAACAATAAGATAAGTCAAAACACTGTTGGCCCCACCAGTTTTGATGCTGCTGTTGGTATCTCCTTGGTTAGAAGTAGCGGCAACGAAATCAAGAATAACACAATACAAAATATCAATAGATATAGCGTCAGCGTAATTAATTCTACCAACAATGTAGTTGACTCCAACGATATCACGGAATATGAAAATATGGGAATTTACCTAGAAGGTTCCGTGAATAATACGTTGACTAACAATGGAATTAAAGGATTGCAATTGAAAAGCTATAGTGGCATCTATTTAGTTAACTCCAGCTACAATGAAATAAATATGAGCACGATATCCATTGGATGGACTTATGGCATCGCTCTGAGAGATTTGTCATCGGCCAACAAAATATATCATAATAACTTCTTATGGAACATATACCATGCCTCCGCCACAAGTTATTCGAATATTTGGGATAACGGTTATCCTTCTGGTGGAAACTACTGGGGCGGTTATATGGATGTGGACAAAAAAAGAGGTCCTTACCAAAACGAGACGGGAAGCGACGGAATATGGGACAAAAACTACACAATCAACGACTATAATATAGATCACTATCCACTTGTGAACCCAATTCATGATGTGGCAGTCAAGAATATGACGCTTTCAAAGACTATTGTAAAGAGGGGCGAAATTGTGGACATAAACGTGACTGTGGAAAACCAAGGTGCCAGGAAAGAAACCTTTGACGTCGAAGTCTATTACAACACAACACTTCTTAATACAACACACATAACTTTGGAAAGTCGAAACTCCACTATAATGCTCTTCCAATGGAATACAACAATCGTACCTCCAGGCAATTATACAATAAAAGCATATGCAACACCAGTTGAAGGCGAAATAGACTTCGCTGATAATTACATTAATCGCACAGTTACAATAAAAACGGGGGCGGCTGACCTCAACGATGATGGACATATCAACATATTGGACCTTGTCATAGTCGCAGGAGCCTATTGCTCGAAATATAATGCTACAGACGACATGTACTGGCATACACCACCATGCTATCTTTGCCCCCATGATCCTAGATGTGATGCCGACGGAAGCGGCCATGTAAACATACTCGACCTTGTTCAATACGCAGCTGCATTCTGCACAAAACCATAATTTCAAGCATCCAATATCCATTACATGTCCTCAAAATCCCCCCTCTTTTTTTCTTTCTATTCCCTGAAAACATAAATTTCATAACAAGAACTGTGTTTAAGGTGATTCTATGCAAGTTCGAAAACTTACCATTAAAGATTACGACAACATTATTCAACTATGGAAGAGAGCATCCTTACCTTACAAGCCAAAAGGCAGAGACAGCAGATCCGCTATAGAGTTTCAGATGAAAAAGAATCCGAGCTTTTTCCTAGGAGCCTATGACGAAACTAGGCTGGTAGGCACGGTCATCGCAAGTTACGATCTTAGAAGAGGCTGGATCAATCGTTTGGCTGTTGACCCAAAATATAGGCGAAGGGAAGTCGCTCAGAAACTCATTGCTACCGCGGAGAAGGCGTTGAGAAGAAAGGGTGCAAGAATCATCAGCGTCCATGTAGAAGATTATAATGTTGCGTCTCTAAACTTGTTTAAGAAATGCGGCTATGTAGAACATCGTGATGTTGTATACCTCAGTAAACGAGACAGCGACACAGTTTAACGACACATTTTTATGATATACTCCTTCTGAACAGCAAAGTTGCGATGGTTATCACCACAAGGGTTAATGCAACTATAATAGCTACATCTGGCAGTATCATCGCCCAATCCCAACCCACTGTGGTTATTTTTCTGATAGGCTCGATTGCGTGTGTTATTGGATTCAATATGGCGATGTCTTGGAGCCATTGAGGCATGAATTGTGCCGGAAATAGTGCGCTACTTGTGAGCATTAATGGCATAGTTAAGAAGTTCATTACCACCATTAGAGTTTCTTGGCTTTTGAGAAGTGCGCCTAGAGCTAGTGATATTCCTGAAAGCATTAGACACAGAACCATTGCAATTAGTATCATGGCAACAATACCAAGTGGACCTGTAATGACATTGGCTCCTAAGACAAGGGCTGCGACAATTATCAAAGTGGCTTGAAGAGATGATATTAGGCTTGTCGCTATCATTTTTCCAATAGGTATGGAAGACCTTGAAATAGGCGCTGCAAGCATCTTATTCAAGAAACCTAAGCGTCTATCCCAAACAATAGATAGTCCGCCGAAGACTCCGCCGAAGATTGTTGTCATAACTACGATTCCAGGTGCCATGAAATCTAGGTAATTTTTTGTTGGAAAAAATGGTATTTGCGAAACAGCCTGCATCATGTTGCCTAATAGTACCAGCCATATTATCGGTTGTGCAATTGACATGAATATTCTAGCTGGCTGGCGCCTAAATCGTTTAAGTTCTCTCCAGCAAACATTCCAAATGTCCACTAGAACGCTCACATTCTTACTCTCCACATTCTTATTCTTTCTTTCATCAAGTCTTCTTTACTGCCAGTTTCTTCCCGAAGCTCCCTGCCAGTATAAGCCATGAAAACATCATCTAGCGAAGGTCTTTTCAGTGAAATTGACTCTATTGTAGCTCCAACTTTGCTTGCCGCTTCAAAAATTTTTGGAACAGTTGTTTCTCCATCCTTTGCCACAACATTGTGGGAATCCTTTATTGGTACAACATTTTCTATTGACGAGAGATTCTTGATTTCTTCAATCGCTTGATTGGCATAACTATTTGTCTCGTTTGTGAATTTCAATGTGATTATGTCTCCGCCGATTTGGTTTTTTAGTTCGTTTGGTTTTCCCACGACTTTGATTTGGCCATAGTCTATTATGCCGATGCGGTCGCATAGTTTGTCTGCTTCGTCCATGTAATGTGTTGTTAGAAAAATTGTCATGTGGGCTTCTTCTCTTAGGCGTTGTATGTATTCCCAAATCTTGTGTCTCGTCTGAATGTCTAAACCAAGTGTGGGCTCATCCACGAACAGTACTCTTGGCCTATGAATCAAGCCTTCTGCAATGTCAAGTCGTTTTCTCATTCCACCAGAATACGTTGATACTAGGCTATTCGCACGGTCTGTAAGATCAACCATTTCAAGAACTTCGTCTATGCGTTTTTCTAGGATTTCTTTGGGTAAATGATAGAAGCGACCTTGCAGCAGTAAGTTTTCTCTTCCTGTTAGGTTTTCGTCTACGGCAGTGTCTTGGGAAACGTAGCCTATGCATGATCTGACTTTAGCTTGTTCTTTAGCCATGTCAAAGCCGCAGACTGTTGCTCTTCCGCTAGTTGGCTTGAGCAACGTGATTAGCATGAGGATTGTTGTTGTTTTCCCAGCTCCGTTAGGGCCGAGAAAACCGTAGATTTCTTCTTCTTCAACTTCAAATGACACGTTATCTACAGCTTTTATGTTGCCGGGATAGATCTTTGTCAGGTTTTCAGTTTTAATTATGGATTTGGGCATAGAGTTTTCACCTTTTCAGTTTCTTTGTTATTTCTTCGATTTTCTTTGCCGCTTGTTCCAGTGCCTCTTTTGCTTCTGCCACTGTGTTTTCGGAGTATGTTTCTTCGAGTTTTTCGCGCAAGTCCAACATTGCTTTTGTTAGTTTTATTTTTGCTTCCATCAAGTCTCTTGCTTTTTCTGGAAATTCTAGCCATGGTGGTGGAGGTAGTTCGGGGAATGATGGCATAAAGAATCGAAGTCTCTTGCGTAGTTCTTCCTTTTTCTTTATATGTTCTTCTAGGAAGGTTTTGCCTTTGTCAGTGAGAGTATAACGTTTCATGCCAGCCTCTTTTTCAGTTGTCTCCTTTATGTATTCTTCTTCCTGTAGCCATGAGATAAGTGGATAAATGGAGCCTGGGCTTGGTTTCCAGCATCCGTTTGTTCTTTTTTCGATTTCGCTCATGATTTCTGAGCCTGACATGGGTTTTTCGTTAAGCAATTTCAACACGTAATATCGCAGAAAGCCTTTTGGAACAGCCGCTATATGTCGCATCCAGTGTCTAAATGGACCATGAAACATTCTTAATCATCTCATATCACATTTGATATCGCCGTTGATATCAATAACGATATATAAGGCTTTCGGAAAATTTCACCGAACACTCTTAGCTGCTTTTGAGACTCGTTTTAGGTATTCTATGGCACAATTGTAAGTTGGAAAGCCCTTCAAGCCGCATTCTGGACCTGCATACGGAACTTTTTCTGTGCCAAACGTTCCAATAATTTTTATCAGCCGCTTTTTCATTAGGTCAACGCTTTCTAGAAAAGTTTCAGGTTTCAATCTTCCTAATCTTATGCCTTTCCATGCGTCTGCGGTTTTGTCGCCAATTGTTAAGGGGTCTACCTGTGTTGCTGATTCAAGGATTTTTTCTTTAATTAATTTGTCAAAGTCATTTGTGCATATGCTAGCCATCAGGGATTTGTCTGTCGAGTCTAGAAGCTGTTTTGTTTTCTTCATTTGATAAATTGGGTCATCCACAGGTGCCTCGATAATGTCTAGCGACTTTGTTTGCCAGAAAAGTTCATCTGCTGTTTTGTGAAGATGAAGAGCTGTTTGAATTCCTTTAGTCCTTACTTTGCTGAGAATCGATTCCCACGCCTTTAACAGTTTTTCTCTCCCTTCAGAACCGTACGAGATTAGAGGGTCATCTAGTAAGCCAATAAGTGGTTCTTCCAAAGAGAAGATGCCTACACCTGCATTTTTTTCAGTAAAAATGCTGTTCTCCACAATCTGGGAGATTATGTCTGATAATTGACTGAAAATTTCGCTATGTCTATAGATGAAAAATGAAGAAAGCGTGTGCGGGCCGACTGCGCATGTTCTAATTTTAAATGATTCGCCTATTCGCTCACTTATTTTTTGATAGTTTCTTTTTATGGCAAGGACTTCTGGTATGACAGTTTTTTCTTTCTTGAGTGACAGAATGCTGGTCTGCATGTAACCCTCTTTAACTTTCGCTGCGCCATCAATTGGCTCTAGAAACACTTGGATGTCTCTAAACTGTGGATAATTTGGAATGTCGATGCCTGCTGACACTTTGTCAATAAACACTTCGGTTATTACCTTTTCAAAATATTGAGCAGACTCATGAAAAGGATTGGAAGAATAGAATGATGCCCCCTCGAGAAACTTTTTTTCATTGAATCCTTCTGTAAATGGTAAACTGCCCAAATCGTATGTTTTTGCCATAGGAAAGCCTTCTCCTAACTCATCTTAAAGTGTTCCCATCCTCTAGGCTCAATTTGAAGAATCTTTTTGTCGATTTTAAGATTTAGGGATTTTTCTTTTGTTACTTTTCCAATTTTTATTAGTGGCGTTCCAACAATTTGTAAAGCGTCTTTTGCTTTTTTCCAGAGCTTAGGCCCAACTGTGATGACTAGTTCGTATTCTTCTCCGCCGTATAGGCTTAGTTCTATTGGATTTAGGTTGTT
>Ga0315314_1004604_pt1 | contig 10292 bp, 12 predicted proteins | sample TDP9_MG_FD_203631 | JGI IMG/M metagenome (GOLD analysis project Ga0315314, IMG submission 203631) | Freshwater sediment microbial communities from Lake Towuti, South Sulawesi, Indonesia - TDP9 | ecosystem: Environmental > Aquatic > Freshwater > Lake > Sediment | place: Indonesia: South Sulawesi... | reverse complement strand
AAAATTCTTGAAAAAGCCTCCCAACTATAAAGAAATAAAAACAATCAGAAAAATTCATAACCCACTAAATAAGAACAAAAGCTAATAACGGGCCGGTAGTTCAGTGGTATGAACGCCGCCCTCGCACGGCGGATGTCAGGGGTTCAAATCCCCTCCGGTCCACCAATAGATTATGAAAAAGAGCCCAATTTTGGCTATTTTCAGATGAGCAATGTATCGATACCTGAGGCTGTGTTGAGGGTTTTCGACGGTTCTGTCTAGTCGACTTGCAGAGTGGGTCCAAGACTGTGGACGACAGGGACGATGTGTTAAGCGATTGACTTGAATGGCGGGCTCCTCTATGATAGGCTTGGCTAGGGCTTGATGACAGCTCTTCCCAGGATCTGGCCTTGTCTCAGCTCTTCGAGGGCTTTGTTCAGATCCTCGAGCGGATATGTCTTTGAGACGACGGGCTTCACCTTGCCAGCCTTAACCAGTTCGACGAGTTCTTCGATCTCCCAGCGTGCGCAGCTGCCTTCACCGTGGATCTGAATCCTGTTCCTCAACAGGTCTAGGGGGTTAACCTTGAAGGGCTTTGTGAGGGCTCCGATGACTATGAGCCTCCCACCTTGCCTCAGCACCTGCAGCGAGTTCTCCAGGGTCTTCGGCGCCGAGACTAGGTCGAAGACCTTGTGGAACCCTAGACCTCCAGTCGCGGCTCTGGCCTCCTCCACCACATCCTGCCTCGAAGCGTCGATCACGCCATCCGCTCCCAGCTTCTCGGCTAGGGCGAGCTTCTCCTCGGCTATGTCTACCACCAGCGTACTGGCTCCGGTCAGCTTCGCCACCTGCAGCGCTATGGTGCCCAAGCCGCCGAAACCGTAGATTAAGACGGTCTCGTTGAAGCCGATGGGGCTGCTCCTGATCGCGTGGTAGACCGTCCCACCACCGCAGGTTAGGATTGCCCCATCCTCGAAGGAGACGCCCTCTGGCAGCTCAAGTAGGTTTCGAGCCTGCGCTCTCGCGTACTCGGCGTAGCCTCCGTCCACGGTGAACCCAGCGGAGTTCGGGTCCGAACACTGCTCCTCCAGCCCCACGCGACAGTTGTGACATCGACCGCACTTGTAACGGTAGTCGACTAGAACGCGCGTACCCCTCTCAAGCCAATCCACTTCCTCGCCGACCTCAGCGACCTCACCCGCCATCTCATGGCCCAACGTGATCGATAAGCGGGCTGGCCTCATAGAGCCTTCTTGGAGGTGGAGATCGGTGTGGCAGACCCCGCAGGCCTTTATCCTCACCAAGGCGTCGTGTCGCCCGATCTTGGGCTCCTCAACCTCCACCAGCTCAAGGGGCTTCTTAAACGCGACCAATCGCATAGCCTTCATCCTGATCCGATCCTGCCGATGAGCCTCAGCATAGGGATATAAGTCTCCATTGCTTGAGCCACTTTACCATTTCACTGAGCTTCTGAGCTTAAAAGTCTTTGAGCTTAAAAAAAGTGTTTTAGTTCCTTTTTCTTTTATCGAACCCTCTCAGCGTCTCCTTCACTTCGATCTCCCTTTCCATCCTGATACGCATCCCATCGGTGGCGGCTATCGTCCTGACCCCTGTCTGCGCTTCGATGAACTTCGCCTGTTCAGAGGGACGCCCAAGGACCATCTTAGCGCCCAGATGAGTGATCACCACCATCTCAGGCCTGACAGCCCCCACAGTCTCAACGGCGTCATCGACGGTCATGTGTCCTTTCCAAGGGAAACCCCTAGGCCTCATGACGCATAGGACGAGTAGACGGACATTCGAGTAGTGTGCATCCATCTCCTCGAAGTACTCCGTATCCGAGGTATAACCTATCCTCCCAGAGGGGAAGTCGAGGCAATAGCCGACAGTGTCTGGGTCGCTGTGGAGGGCCTTAGCAACCGTGAAGGAGAGATCCTCCATACTATATGAGCTTCCAGGCTTTGCCTCTATCACCCTCCCAACAATGCCTTGATGGTACCTCGAGACCGATGCTTCACACACATCATTCCCAGACAGAACGCTCCTAGATGCGACCAAAGTTCCTCTACTCCTCGTCATGCCCCTTGTCATAGCTTCGATGAAGACCTCGGCATCGCAGCAGTGGTCGGGATGAGCGTGGGAGATGAAGAGCGCCTTAACCCTTTGAGGACTCAACCCAGAGTCTATGGAGCGGACAATGGAGCCTGGGCCTGGGTCAAGATGTATCTGAAGCCGATCCGTTAGGAACCTGATCCCACCCGTCCAACGCATCTGAGTGTAGGACACAACTCGACCCCCACCTGTCCCAAGGAAGACCACATCCACCATTCCGCATCATCTCTTCAACAAATCTGGATGGAGGAACACTATCAAGAATATCTATATCTCCAGACTAGTTATCTCTTCCCTCCAATTAAGCTTGGAGAAAGGGAAGAAGAATAGACGCTAGAAAATATCCTTCTTCCATCTGGTTTTTCAATGACATAATCCCAGCGGTAGACGCCGTCTCCTTCCCATCATAATAGAGGATAGCGTAGCTCCTCGATGATCATGTTTCCTCGATTGCCCATGACGCGATACGGTTGATCTAATCTTTAATTACTACCTTCCCATAACCTATCGGGTATGTGGTGGGAGATACCTAACAGCCTTAAAGTCAAAGACCACGTGCTACACATAGGCGGACTGAACGCTAGGGAAGTGGCTGAAGCGTACGGCACACCCCTATACGTGACAGACGGGAGGAGGATCGAGGAAAACTATAACAGGCTGTTCAGAAGTGTTCAACAAAATCTGCGCAGAAGATTGGACATACACTACTCGATGAAGGCCAACTCGAACATCGCCATCCTGAAACTGTTGAAGAAGCTCGGCTCCTCGGTTGACGCAACATCACCCTTCGAGGTCATGGCCGCTGAGAAGGCTGGTTTCCCCAGAGACCGCATCATCTGTACCGGAACGAGCTTCAGCGACGACGACATGATAGCCGTGGCAGACAAGGCCCTGATGAACATCGACTCCATCTCCCAGCTGAGGAGGTACACGAGCCTCGTCCAAGCGAGAGGCTTCGACCGCAACATATCCATCAGGATAAACCCCGGAAAAGGCGCGGGCCACAGTCCAGATTGTGTGACTGCTGGCGAAGACGCGAAGTACGGGGTGCCCGAGCATGAGGCTGCAACCGCCTACAAGATGGCTTTGGAGCAAGGGCTTAGACCCATTGGCATCCACCAGCACATCGGGTCTGGGATACTCCCCCCAGACCTCGAAGTCTTCTATGAGAGTGTGGAGAAGCTGTTGGACGTAGCCGCTGAGGTCAAGAGTGGTTGCGGTGTTGACTTCAGTTTTGTCGACTTTGGCGGTGGCCTCGGCATACCTTACAGGGAGTCCGATGTCCCCATCGATGTCGAAGATTTTGGGAGAAGAATCGGCAGCATCGTTGAGGCTAAGGCTTCGGAACACGGGCTCGGCGGCTTCGATGTCTACTTGGAGCCTGGCAGATTCATTGTGGGTGACAGCACGGTGTTGCTAACGAAGGTCGTTGATGGTAATAGGAAATACGTGAACGAGCTTGGCGTGGACGCTGGCTTCAACGTCCTAGACAGGCCCGCTAGGTATAAGACCTACCACGAGATCGTGAACGTGGGCAAGGCGGATCTGGAGGAGACGGAGATTTATCGGATAAGTGGGAACCTGTGTGAGAGCGGAGACGTCTTCACGGAGAGTAAGCACTCCCTGAGAAAGCTGCCTCCTACGAGGGAGGGGGATCTTCTGGCTATACTTAACGCTGGTGCATACGGTTCAAGCATGAGTTCAAACTACAACATGAGGCCTAGGGCAAGAGAGATAATGATCTACGACTGGGAAGTGAAGATAATCAGGGAACGCGACAACTTCGAAGACCTGATAAGAAATCAACGATGGTAGGGTTACGCTAACCTTTTTATCCTTGAAATAGAATAAATGAACTTCAAATAGGAGAATTGAGGTGCTATGTTGTTCAAGGGTTGTTACACCGCTTCAGTCACTCCCATGAAGAGCAATTTTGAGATCGACTTCGAGGGACTTGAGAGACTTATCGAGTTCCAGGTGGAAGAGGGGGTCAAGGGCATCCTAGTTATGGGAACAACGGGCGAGAGCACCACCCTAAGCTGGGAAGACCATGAGAAAGTCATAGAGAAGGCCCATGAAGAAATCGACGGTAGAGTCTTGACGATCGCCGGAACAGGGAGCAACTCGACCGAGGAAGCCCTTGAGGGAACCGCCTTTGCCAACGAACTCGGTGTAAAGGCTGCCCTACTCGTCGACCCCTACTACAACGGGCCGAGCTCCCTCGAGATCAGAAAAGAGTACGTCGAGCCCATTGCCCGCCGTTTCCCCGAGATGCAGTTCATCCCATATATCATTCCCGGAAGGACAGGAACCCAGCTACTGCCTCAGGATCTGGCGATCCTCCACTCCACCCTAGAGAACGTGAACACTGTAAAGGAGTCGACAGGAGATCTGGCGAACATGGCGTTGACGAGGAGGCTATGCGGCGACGACTTCTCCATCCTCTCGGGCGACGATGACAAGACTTACGAGATGATGACCTCCAAGCAGATCAGAGCCGACGGGGTCATCTCAGTCACCTCGAACATCGCGCCTGCGGCTGTGCAGGAGATGGTTCAGGCTTTGATCGACGGAAACGGACAGAGGGCCTCGGAAGTCTCTAAGGCTCTTGACCCTCTATTCAAGATAGTGACTGTGAGGACCGAGGAGGGTACGCCCTACGGCCCTAGGATCGTGAGGGCTAGAAACCCCTTACCCTGCAAGACTTTGATGAACATTTTGGGCATGCCTTCTGGTCCGTGTCGGCAGCCGCTTGGCAAGATGACCGAGGCTGGATTGAAGGTGGTATTGGAGAACGCTAGAAAGGTCTACGAGAGCAATAAGTGGGTCCTAGAGCCCGTAGAGTCCTTCTTCGATGTAGACCTGAAGGAACGGCTCTACAAGAAGCAGTACTGGAAAGGACTAAGCTATGAGTAAGATACGGGTAATCATCGGCGGGTCAGAGGGGAGGATGGGCCGAATCATCCAAGACCTGATATCGAAGAACAACGACATAGAGGTCGCCTACGGTTTCGACCCCAAGAAAGCAGACTTAAAGAGCTTCGCCGACATCCTGAAGCTGAAGGGAAGCCCAGAGAAAACCGCCGATCTCTATGTGGACTTCACCAGCCCAAGCGCTGTTATACCCAACGTCGAACAGGCGTCCAAAGCTGGAATAGACTCCCTAATAGGCACGACTGGCTGGTATGACCGCCTAGATGACGCTAAGAACATAGCTGCCAAATTCGGTCGAAGGATACTATACGCGCCCAACTTCTCGCCAGGGGTCAACGTCATGTTCTACCTCACCCACGAGGCAGCGAGGCTGCTTGGGAAGTTTGGGTATGATACCGCGGTTCACGAGGCTCATCACGCTGCGAAGGTCGACGCCCCCTCGGGAACAGCCGTTACGCTGGGCAATATACTCCTAAAGGAGATGAAAAGGGAGAATTTGGCCTATGAGAGGCGCGAGAAGAGGAAGGACATGGAGATAGATGTCCTCGGCATACGCGTCGGGAGGGTGGCTGGATACCACGAAGTCTGGTTCACGCCAAAGGACACCTACGCTGAGAGACTCCTACTCCAACACGACGCCTTCACTCCTGAAGTCTTCGCAATCGGTGCCTTGGTGGGAATCCGATGGATTGCTGAAGCTCAACAAAAGAAGAGACCAGCTGGATTGTACACGTTCTACGAGGATGTCCTAGGCTTAGGCAAGCTATAAGATATCTTCTTCCCAGACATATTTCCTATTTTTAATCTCTAGCATGCTTCACCATGTGCCCAACCTCAGGTATTATCAGCTTCTTCACAGCTAACTTCACAGCCTGAGGCGACCCTGGCAGACAGAAAACAGCCTTCCCAGCTATCAGACCAGCTGTTGCCCTTGTGATTATCGCGGCTGAACCGATGTCATCGTAGCTCAGCTTCCTGAAGATTTCCCCGAAGCCGGGAAGTTCCTTGTCTAGGAGCGGTGTGATCGTCTCTATGGTTACGTCGGTCTTGGCGATGCCTGTGCCCCCGAAGGTTATCACCGCTTCTACCTCTGGCATCTCGACAATTTTTTTCAAGCTTCTTCTTATCGTGTTGCTATCGTCTGTAACGAGGTCGCTGTAGACGATTTTGTGTCCCGCTTCTTCAAGTAGTTTGGTGAGTATTTCTCCAGAGGGGTTCTCGGGGGACTTCCCAGCCTTGACTTCCTCGTAGCGGGAGGTGCTTATCGTTAGAAGGGCGAAGCGGAGGCGGATTGGGGCCTTAGCCTTGTGTTCAGCCGCGGATTTACTCAAACGCCATCCACTTCCTGACGCATCTTTGCATCCGTCGGCTGTCCCTTAACCTTCTCAATGACCTTTATGTCCGAGATGGCAGTAACGTCATACTGCCCTCTCTCATCTTTTTCCAAGTATTTGCACATGTCGAAGACCGTGAGCAGACCAGCCATAACCCCCATAATCGCCTCGAGTTCAACCCCTGTTTTCCCTATGGATTGAACCTCGGCCACCACCTTGACTGTAGAGAGCCTCTCATCAACTTCTAGGGAAACGTCAACAGCCGTAATCGGTATTGGATGTGCCAAGAGGACTATATCAGGGGTCTTCTTTACGGCGTTGATCGCCGCTAGCTTCGCGGCTGTGAGTACGTCACCCTTTCTTATCCGCTTCTCTTTAATGGCCTGCAGAGTTTTCTTCTTCAGTGTAATCGCTCCCTCGGCCTTAGCCATCCTAGCGACTTCAGGTTTTCCGGTGATGTCAATCATCGATATTTTTGAAGACTCCTCCATTGCAAAACACCTGTTTACTTATTTCTTCAACAACCCTCTCCAAATAATCTCCGAGACTATCACTTATATCACTATTTCTTATTAATAGTTAAAAGTGGCTTTAGATGGGCTTGAAGGAGAATCTTATAAAAATACGCCCTCTTCTCCTCTTCTCCTTGAAAGTTAACGGGGTCATTCTGGCGATAGATCTCCTGATCTCAATCCTCCTTCTACTCCTCTTGGGGAAAGGTGTGGAAGACCTGAACCCAGTCAACCTCATAGACAGCCTACTCTTCTTAGAGACGGGACTGATGCTGTTAGCAGGAGGAGCGACAGAGATGACTTCGACAGCGTCCTTCAGCAAAATAAGGGAAAGCTTCCTCCGTTCGAAGGAAAACTGGACAATCGACACGTACAAGAAAGGGCGACGTAAGGCTTTGCTATATATTTTTATTGGCCTCTTGCTTTTTGCTGAGTCTATTGTACTAACTCTAGTAACTTGATTCCCTAGTAGATTCAGACAATTTAAAAAGGAGAAAAGGGGGAATTTGTGATTCTGATTACTAAGGAGGGGCCTCTGGTGGTAGAACTGAAGACCAGAACCATGAGGCAATCCCTTTCAAAACAGTGGAGAATAATTCTCGGAGCGGTCGAAATGATGAAGAATGCGTCTACCCTTAATTGCGAGTTTTGTGAAAGCCTAATCCTTGTCAGGCAAGGTTAGGGTGAGCTCCACCAGCCTCACCTCTTTCCCCTGAATATCCTCGTCCTTTTCTCTGACCACTACGAATCCTTTTTTCTTGTAAAAGAGTATGGCCCTTTCGTTGTTGGCTTCTGTCTTGACGAACATGTATCGGAACCCGTCTCTCAGGGCTGCACTTCTTGCCTCCTCAAATAATCTGCCTCCTATCCCTCGACCAAGCATCATCTCCAACACCATGATGCCAGCCAGCTCCACCGTCTTGTCGTCAAACCTCCTGGTGGCACAGAATCCTACAATCTTTCCTTCCTTCCTCGCCACAAAGAGTCTTGAGTGGGGCTGGATAATTGTGGCTTCAAGTGCTTCTTTGGCAGTAATCTCCTTAAGGACCCCCTCGGTAGCACCTGTCCATCCTAATCCGCTGGGGCCAGCGATTTTCCACGCTTCCCAGAAAAATGCTTGTAAGGCTTGAACATCATCTAACGTTGCCTGAGCTACTTCCATTTGGATAACCTTTTTATGGAAACTTCCGAGTACAAACCAAAATCTAAACCTTGCCAACGTACAGATGGCAAGCCACGTAGTGTCCACCACCCACGTCCCTAAGGGTCGGCTCCGTCCTGTGACAAGCCTCCATGGCGGCTGGACACCTCGGGTGGAATCGACAACCCTTTGGGGGGTTGATGGGGCTCGGGACTTCTCCTGGAAGGATGATTCGGCTCGTCTTCGTCTCAGGGTCGGGTATGGGAACGGCGGAGATCAGAGCTCTTGTGTAGGGGTTAAGAGGCTCGTCGAACAGTTCATCAGTGTTCGCGTACTCCACGATCTTTCCAAGGTACATGACGGCTACTCTGCGGCTGATCTGCCTTACGGAGCTTAGGTCGTGGGATATGTACAAGTAGGTGAGGCCGAGCTTTTGTTGGAGTTCGCCGAAGAGGTTGAGTATCTGCGCCCGAATCGAGACGTCTAGGGATGAGACGGGCTCGTCGGCTATGATGAATCTCGGTTGGACAGCTAGGGCCCTTGCTATACAGATGCGTTGCCTTTGGCCTCCGCTGAATTCGTGGGGGTACCTCTCGGCATGGTACTCCTCAAGCCCCACAGTTTTTAGCAACTCGTAAACCCTCGTGCTCCACTCCCTCCTCCTCACATGGCGGTGGATGGCGAAGGGCTCACTGATAATGTCGTAGACAGTCATACGTGGGTCTAGGGAGCCGTAGGGATTCTGAAAGATAAGCTGCATGCTCCGTCTTAGCCTTCGAACTTTGGTCCTACTGCCCGACCTCAATATTTTGTAGATATCCTGCCCGTCAAAGTATACGTTTCCGGAGGTAGGCGGCTCAAGGTTCAGCATCACCTTGGCTGTGGTTGTCTTGCCACACCCGCTTTCGCCCACCAGCCCTAAAGTTTCTCCCTCCCGTATGGAGAAGCTAATGTAGTCTACAGCATGTACTGTCCCTACACGTTTCCGCAGAAGGATACCGCGGGAGTACACCGGAAAGTATTTTACGAGGTCCCTGACCTCAACGAGAACCTTATCTTCCACCCCGCTCCACCTCAGGTGTGTCTATGTCGATTTCCCTCCATCTGTGGCAAGCGACGACATGGCCGGGTTCGACCTCTTCCAGAATCGGTACTTTCTGACCACACTCTTCCACTGCATACTTACATCGGGGGTGGAATCGACAGCCCGAAGGGGGCTCGATCAAGTTCGGGATGTTGCCGGGAATTACCTCCAACCTTTTTTGCATGTCCAAGCGTGGTACAGCCCCTAGAAGAGCATCTGTGTATGGATGCTTCGGGTTCTTGTAGAGGCTTCGGGTTTCAGCTGTCTCGCAGACTCTACCCGCGTACAGAACGGTCACACGGTCAGCCATGTTGGCGATAATGCCCATGTCGTGGGTGATGAGGGCCATGGACATACCGAATTTCTTCTTCAACTCCCTCATGAGGTCGAGGACTTGGGCTTGAATGGTCACGTCGAGGTTGGTCGTGGGCTCGTCGGCAAAGAGTAGCTCTGGCTCGCACGAAAGGGCTCTCGCCACAGCGACGCGTTGCTTCATCCCTCCGCTGAACTGGTGGGGGTACTCTTTAATTCTCGTCTCAGCCTCCGGTATCCCAACCATACCCAGCAGTTCGATCGCCCTGTCCGAGGCTTCCTTCTTCGTAACGCCTTGATGCAGCATTATTATCTCTGTAAGTTGCCTTTCGATGGTGAATACGGGGTTGAGGGAGGAGGTAGGATCTTGGAAGATCATCGCTATTCGCTTTCCCCTAAGCTTCCTCATCTCCTCCTCCGACTTCTCGACCAGGTTTTCACCGTCCAGGAGGACTTGGCCGCCCACAATTTTGCCAGGTCTCGGGACGATTCTTAACACTGAGAGGGCCGTTACGGTCTTTCCTGACCCCGACTCTCCCACTAAGCCCAATGTCTCCCCCCTAAGAACGTCGAAGGTGATGCCTTCAAGCGCCCTTACGACGCCTGCCTCAGTGAAGAAGTAGGTTCTCAGGTCTTGGACTTGTAGGAGCTTCTTCTCTTCCAACCCTTTCACTCTCTTAGGCGTGGGTTGAAGGCGTCATTGAGTCCGTCGCCGAGGATGTTAAAGCCGAGTACTGCCAATAACAGCATTAACCCTGGGAAGATTTCGGTCCACCATTCCCTGACGAAGTTTGCATATCCGATGTGCATCAGCTGACCCCAGGTTACTACATTCGGGTCTCCAAATCCTAGGAAGCTGATGGAGGCTTCTAGTAGAATGCATG
>Ga0315314_1004602_pt1 | contig 10293 bp, 15 predicted proteins | sample TDP9_MG_FD_203631 | JGI IMG/M metagenome (GOLD analysis project Ga0315314, IMG submission 203631) | Freshwater sediment microbial communities from Lake Towuti, South Sulawesi, Indonesia - TDP9 | ecosystem: Environmental > Aquatic > Freshwater > Lake > Sediment | place: Indonesia: South Sulawesi... | reverse complement strand
TCCAGAAAGATCGGAGCAACACTTCTGACAGCTGATGACACGCTCTGCGAAAAAGCCTCAAAGGAAGTCGCAACGCTCCACCTGCGAGATCTCCAAAGTTTGAGCGGGGTAAGGTCCTGATCCAGTCATTCGCGAGATATGCTTTGCAGTGTGAGGCTCTTTGTGGACACTGCGGCGCTTCAATAGAAGCATTTTACATCATATCCTTGCTTTACCAAAAAGTCCGCTGTATGTGAACCTATAAACCCTGCGCCGCCAGTTACCAGGACTCTCTCTACGCCCTTCCCTTTCATGATTACGATCAACCTTCTCAGCTTATTTCCGACGTATAGAACTTGAAATATACGTAAGCTAAACAAGTTAATCCCTTTATTCAACATAGAACTTGACCATCCTGCTGCGTTATCAGTAAGTTCGCAGCAGTAGCCTAATGTCTCTTTTAAATTCTTCAAGTTCGCGATAAAAATCCGCGACCATTCTAGGAGTTTGGCGCGACGAGAGGACATACTCGTGCTGCGCGTTAGCGATGCTTCTTGATTGAGCAATAACCGTTAATTAGGTCTCACCAGAGTTCTGCGGTCTTGGTGTATCTGGTCTTGTTCGATGGGTCGAAGTTGAATCTCCAATAGCCTTTGTGAGCATTCATTATCGCTACTTCCAGTTCACCTATCACAACATCGCTTAGTAGTGCTTCCCTTTCCATTGGTGAAATGACTACGTCGGTGGTTAGCTCCCTTGATGCTGCATCATCGTCCTCTATTCGTAAAGTAATGGCGTCTTTGATCGCATAGAATCTTGCGGGTCCACCGGCCGTATCATAAGTGGATTCTACAGCATCTATAGGTGGAGGCCATAGACCCATTTCTTCAGCTAATTTAACTGGAACTATTATTTCAGGCGACGAACCAGTGTAACCCGTGTTTAGAAGTGCGGTAGATTCAATCGCTTTGCTCGTCTTTAATCCTCTTAAACTCTTGATTCTTATCTTCACTCTTACCGGCATGTTCAGACTCCTCGAGAATCTTACGGAGAGTTTCAACGCTGCAGACTCTGCCGACACGTTTATAAGTGGTCAGCCTCAAGCTACCCACCCTTCCACGATGAGATTCAGCCTTATTCGAAATCTTCTCCAAGTTCCTGACCTCGGTAGCTACCGCATCATTAGTAGTTGGAACAGCCCCTCTTAAATGGTTTCTTTATTTTCATTTGATCCTAGACGATTACATCATGCAGCCGTTCCATGAATAATGAAGCCCTCAAGGATGTCCAGAAGCTTCTAGGTACATTCCTAAACCGAGCATATCAGCGCCGTATAGAGTTGTGAAGTTGAGTATGTTGACGCCGCGAGGATTAGGATTAGAGGGGCTGTGTATTCTGCTCTCCTGAGAATGCGTGTCGACAGAGATGGAGAAAGCAGAAGCGCTATCGTTAGGGCTGGAAGCGTGAATAATGCTACAATCGCGAAGCGCGAGAACGAGGCTGCCGCGGCTAGATCTCCTCTACCATAGTCTTCCGAAACATACTTCTGAGTAGCCACAGGAGGTCCGACCAGCGTAATGGTCGTGAAGACAGCTGTTGACGCTTTCAGTATGGACCATAAGCCGACCTCGGCTTGAGTAATGAATCTTGCGACTCCAATGTAGAAGATGAAGGCTGCTAAGTATCGGATTGACTGCTGGATCGTCAGGTGTAAAGTGCCTCTCACAGCCTTAGTGGATTGTATGTGGGATCGGTCTTCTAGGCGGTCGCTACTTGGAAACTAGCATATGAGCCTTCGCAGAGTATTTGTTCTTTCCCATCGAGCTATCAAAGGTTGAGATTCAGATTTGAAATCGCTTTCAAGGCGAGTGTCTTCTCCATCACGAGGAAAGCTGTTATGCATATTGCTGTTCTGGCTTGGGTGCCTCTTCATGTAAACCCATGGCATGGCGTTGAGGGGGGTGTATCCATTGGTTACCTTCAGTGCTTTTCGGAGTTATCTATAGCGGTGTGCGAGGTAGCTTCAGTTCATGTGGGATGAAGTAGGCTTTTCCGCTTTGCGTGCTTTACGGTTGGCATCCGCTCTTCAAAATAGAAGCTGTTGAGACTGGTGTAAAGACCGAGTCTTCGAAACTCGACAGGCTTCTCTATGGAGAAGCAAGTCGATGAAGATTTTCATCGATAGCTCAGCTCTAATCGCTTACTATAACGTCGATGATCTGCACCATGCGGAAGCCTCTGAAGTATTCAAGGAGATAGAGAAAGGGGAGATCTCCCTCACCCGCTTCTTAACCACCGACTACATCTTGGATGAAACCGTCGCATTCATGGAGTGTATGCTGAACCGACATGAGTTGGCCGTAAGTGTTGGACAAGGGCTACTGACCTCCCCCTTCACAACTCTGCTTAGAATCGATGAATAATTCCTCCAAGAGGCTTGGAACCACTCTAGAGATAATAGGGGCTACAGCTTCACAGGCTGCACATCATTCACCGTAATGAGGAAATTTGGAATCACACACGCCTTCACGTTCGACAAGCATTTCGAGAACGCGGGTTTCGAACCATCCCTTACCAATCCACACGCACAGAATCTCATCAAAGAGAAATGAGGTGTCTGAGACTCAAAGTATTCCTTGAAATAGAGGTTCCGGTGAGTGGCCTTACTTCCAGTGTTGTATGCGTGTCCTAGCTTCAGACGAGAAGATAGAGAAGGTATTTTTCCATTGGTTATACTTGCTTTATCACCAGTCTGGCGGCTCCGACGATTGCATTAGGAGGCGTTCCATAAGTGATGAAGCCTTCAAGTATGTTTAGAATCTTCTCGTTGATGTGGAAGTGCTTTCTTCAGGAGTTCAAGTTTCCCTCTCCCGATCGTGGAGAGCCTACTTCTGTAATCGCTTGATCAATTTCGCGAAGAGTCTTGGGTCTATTCTGAAGCCCCTTTCGACAAGCTCGTAAATGAGTTCTCTTGTCTCGTTGACCTTTAGAAGATCCGTCTTGAGAGCTTTTAGAAGGATGTACAATGTTCCTTTGGTTTCAAGCCCCCAAGATTCAGCGAAGGATCTAGCGGTTGAATCATCTAGGAGGATCAGATCGGCTCCTGTATCTTTAGCGTAGACTACGGCTTCAATTTCTCCGGCATCGAGTTCCTTCAATTGATGTGTTATCCTATCTCTAATTGTTGATTGAGCTTCATTCAATTCAACGATCTTGATCCAGCCTTTGTCACTAGCTTCTTTGATTATCAAGGCGTCTCTGAATCCATGCTCCAAGCCCTTCTGGACGCTTTCCAGATACACCTCTTTAGGAATGGATACCTCTCCATAGAGCTTCTCTAGTAGGTCTAGCCTCCCAATCTTAGCGAGCCAGATGATAGGTCCAGCATTGACAACCACGCGCATGCTAAGCTTCTTCCAGCGCCTTCAGATCCTTCTCCAAATCACGTTCGGAATATTGGATCTGGATCTTCTTCGAGGATAATGCTTCTATCAGTTCCCAGAGTGATAGCCCAGCTAGTCTAGCTGCTTTCCATAAAGAAACCTTTCCAGCTTGATACAACCTCAAGAAATGCTCGATCTTCTTCTCTCTAACTCCAACCTCAAGTATCTCCCTTACCAGTGCTGAGCGATCCTTATCTTCAAGCTTGGCCAACTCGTCCAGTTCTGAAAGGCTCCTCTTATGCAGCCTGAGGGATACCGTCTTCGACATTTGTATCACGGTCAACATAAGTCGTATGACAACATATAAGCATTATCCAAAAGATAGACGCCTGAGCCTTGCGAGTGCTGATTGAGCTTCATCTCTTAGGGCTAGGAGGGCTCGCCCTACTTCTAGGGCGATCAGTATGGGTATGCGCTTGACTAGATTGGGAAGGTTGTAGTTCTTTATGAGCGTGGATATGTGGTTTTTCAGGTAGTGGAAAACGAGGTGAGGAGGCATCTTCTCCTTGCGCCAAACGTATCCTCTATGATGGTACCCGGTGGAGTTAGGCGCGAAGTCTAGATTGTAGCCTTCAGCGTCAGGCGCCAAACGCATCGAGCTCTGAAAAGTCAGCAGAAGCCATTGAATCGAAGCGCAAGAGTTAACAGGACTACGGAAAACAGACTTGTTCCATGAATGTTCTCCGATGGGAAAACGCTCAGAGGCCAATCCTCAGTAGAACATATAGAGAACGGAATCCGTGCCTCCAATTTATCTTGGCAGCACCCTTCTTTCTGTAACGATACTTTATCGGAACCTCGCTGACGCGATAACCTTTCGCAATTACCTTCGCAACTATCTCAGTCTCAATCTCGAATTCACTCGATTGAAGATCCAACCCGCGAAGAACCTCAGTCCTGAACGCCTTATGCCCAGTCATAACATCGCTAATCTTATGCTGATACAGAAGTGTCGCAACCAGGGAGAGAAACTTATTCGCAAGCCAGTGAGATCCACTCATACCTCCAGCTTAAGCGAAGATGGATCCAGTGAAACAGGTTGTTTTCAGGTTTCAACGGGCTGCCCCCTATTCTTGCCCGGCTCATCTATATGATTCTTGAGCACATGGAGCCCTCTCTCATGTGGCAGCAATGCTCATGAACTCCTCTCTTGATGATATCCGTCCATGGAGAGGAAAGACTTAAATGCCGTTTTACCATCACTCCTCTCGAGTGGCACCTATGGCAGAAGTAGTCGCTTCCGATAAGTCGGGGAGGATAGTCATCCCCAAGAATCTGCGCCTGGAGCTAGGGATCAAGGAGAATACCAAGTTCATCCTTGCGAAGAGGGGTCATGGGCAATTGCTGCTTCAGAAGCTCGATGTCGAAGAGATCGCTCGGAGGCTCGAGGAGGAGTTGGCTGGAAGAGATATAGACGCTATAGTCCAGACGGTCAGGAAGGAGATCGATGAGAAGATTAGAGCCAGCTACCCGGACCTTCTTACTTGACAGCAACGTATTCATAGCGGCCGTAAGAGACCCGAAGAAACAGACAGAAACCCTCAGACTCATCGTAAAGATCATTGAAGATCAAAACATCAAGCTAATCGGAAACAGCCTCCTTGTAGAAGAGATGATCCGGTACGCTGAGCTATTGAAATCTCAGACAGCAGCCACAATCGTGGCAAGCCTCCTTACAAAGACAAAGATAGTGAATGTCTCTGAGAACTATAGGAAGATCTGCAAAGCATATCTTAGAACTCCAGACAAGGCAGATATACTCCATGCAGCTGCATGCCTACAGACGAACTCTATCCTAATAACGAACGACAAACACTTCGAAAGAATACGAAAAGAGGGGATAATCAAGGTATGGAGCATCGCCGAAGCCATTAGAAAGCTCCTTGAACCTGCGACTGTTCGAGAAAGTTAATGTCTGGGCGATCTTCTGAGGAGCTCAAGTTCGGCTTTCGCGTGGATCTTCAAGGTCATATGAGAGGCTGTGTGAGAGAGGCTCATTTAACCTTGATGTGCGGCTAATCGGAGTGTCTCAACTCAACTCTTTAAGAGGCTTTGAGAGCAAACGTGTAAAGATCAAAGCCTTGAAGTCCGGTTTATGCATTAGCCTCAGTATCTCGAAGCCTAATTCGCCAGCAGAGATCTGTTTCTTCATAATAGCAGAAGTATTCAGGGTCGAAAGGCTTCCCATTAGGCATGATTCGTCGAGAACTCTTCGTTTAATGGCCATGGAAGCGCTGTCAGCATAAAATAGTTCCTCTACCTGATCGAACTGGTCTCCTCTCCGCGTTTGAGATCGAGGGTAAACGTATCCTAGGTAGTCGTAGTCAAACGTCCCAAATCAGTACAACGCTTCAATCACGTCTCTAATCTCAATCCTCGGAGGTATTCCCGCAGTATTCGAAAGCAACAAAAGCCGCATAGAAGCGCCGTTGAATGATCAACGATGCTTCCTTCTTATTATCAAGGTTTAAATGCTTATGTCTTCCTAACTGGCTACAGGTGTCGCAACTTGGGGTTAGAGGCGAGAAAATGGATAAACCAGCATCTGCCTGAATTGAGGAAAAAATATCCTAACAAGACCATCTTAGTCTGCGAAGGAAGAATCGTCAAAGCCATAGATGAATTACTGGACCCAATTCAAATCAATCGAATCGCTAGGAAACTATGCGAAGGAAAAGACTGGAGCTATACATTCGTCTCGGAACAAGAGGAAGAATACATCCTTTGATCTTACTAGACATAAAAGTCTATAATAAGATCGAAAGACTGTACGAAGTTTTCGAGGCTATAGTTGACACCGGCGCCACATTCTGCGTCATAGCGAGACACATCGCCAGAAAAATTGGGTACCTTCCTCAAGAGAAAATTCACCTTTGGCAGGTCAACGGTCCACTCATGTTATCAAAATCAACTATAAGAATCAATTACAAAGAAAGAGAATATCACGTAGGGGGAGTTATTGTCGATATCCAAAAAGACTATCTACGCTCTTCAACGCCAAAAGAAAAATGCAAACGCCCCATCACTCCACATCCCTTAGCAAGCCGAATAATCCTCGGCAAAACATTCCTCGACAAGCTCACAGAAAACGAACGAAGGCAAATCCTCGCATATCTAGCCTAGCCCCACTATGAATGCTAATCGCGGGTTTTCAACTCAACTCCTTGAGACGTACGAGAGCAAACGCCTGAAGTCAGGTTTACACATAAGCCTCAATATCTCGCTATCGGAGAGCTTTCTGATCGAGCGCTGGACGATGATACGCCTTCTCCATAGCCGGCCAAAGTTCTTAAGCGGCCAAGCTACGGCGGTGAATCTTGCTAGTGCAGCTCTAGGTTCATCTCTTAAGGCTAACCATATGCCCATCGAGTGTAGCCTTTCGGAGTTATGAATGTGAATGGGTCATTAGCCATGGCGAAATAAGCCTTTGCGTCTCCCAGCAGAGGCCACGGTTCAATGAATGCCACCTCAGTGGCCAGTATTGAAGCGGCCACTAAGAGAGAAGAAAATGCCTCTTTAGTCCGTCTGCTAAGATTATGTCTTATGTTAAAGAATGGGTCTAACAGAGTTTTATCACCTAGGAAGTTCGTACAAACTTGACGCTACCATCATCTGAGCTGTCGCGGAAGACCATCGCGTCAGCAGCCGCGGCCGGCGGGGATTCATGCTCGGTAACTATTGCGAGGCTTTCCGCCTTAAAGTCGTAATAAACTCGCTGTATCCAGACTCAATCCTGAGCTCCTCGAGGATACGTTTCACATCTGGAATCCCGTCGAAACCCTTGTCCATTGAATAGATTTCGCGTACACCAAGCCTTTTCATAATTGAGAGGTTAATCAGATCGGAGATTCCTAAAGGGTATTGACCATGGGTTCTGGTTGATTCAAGCTGATCCTCGAAAGTTGGGTGGATGATCTTTAAGTGGGTGAGCGCTGTCAAGCTTCGAATGAAGTCGCCTAAACGAGAAGCTTTGTATCGAGATAGCCATATTAGCACTTCATCCTTCACCAAGCTGCTCGTGAGCGCCTCTTCTCCATCACGGATCTTAGCTAGAATGTAGCCGCAGAGCGATATGTTCTCATCCTTCTGAGCTTCTGCAATGGTTGCCTGACCCCACTTGATGAAGATCGTCGAATCCACAAACCTCATTGCTGAGCCCTTTTCAACTTCTCTTCAATTTCGCTCAATACAGTATCTTCAACTTCAGCCAATCTGCGCCTTTCACCTTTAGCCAAACTGAGCATGGCGATAACGGGATCTTCAGGTAACTCTTCAACCATGTAGACCAACCGTTTTCCATCCAATGTGAAGACTAATTCCTCTCCTACCTTGATTGGGAGCCGACGCCTCGCCTCCTCAGGGATGGTTAAGCGGAATCCACTGAGTACTTTGACTTTGGATTTCTGCATTCTGTATCACCATAAATACGTTACACTGCTCCCTATATAAACTCGCATCATTTCAGCTAGGATTGTCCGCCAACGAGCTTCCTTCACATGCCGACGTACTGTGTCAGCGTTTCATCCCTGAATAATCTGCTGTTTCATGTAGCAGGGGCTGGAAGCAGGCGTCTGAAGATCAAAGCGTTCAAGTCCGGTTTGCGCATCAGCCTCAGTATCTCGCTATCGGAGACCTTTCTGATCGAGCGCTGAACGATCCGTCTACTTTCTCGCTCATAAGTACTGGTGTCGTGGTCTTCTCACCCATAATGTCTATCGTCAGCTAGGATTTTGGCAGCACCTCTTCACCTGAAGCCGTTCTCAACCTCCTCTTAGTCACTTCAGTCAGCTTCAGCCTTTCAGCAATAGCCTTGGGTAAGGTCGTAAACGTAGCGCCTGTGTCAACTAGCGCTTCCACAGTAAGCCTCTCACCGGTTACTCGCTTAAGAGACCTGCTTCAACCTTAGCATAACGCAATGAGGCTACACCATCCCCTACATCTCTTCATCCTCACCATAGTTCCGGACTTTTCGTGTATCTAGTCTTGTTTGATGGGTCGAAGTTAAATCTCCAGTAGCCTTTGTGAGCGTTCATTATCGCCACTTCTAGCTCGCCTATCACAACATCGCTTAGTAGCGCTTCCCTCTCCATGGGTGAGATGACTACATCCGTAGTCAGCTCCATTGATGATGCATCATCCTCAATTATTTGTAATGTAATCGCGTCCTTGATTGCATAGAATCTTGCGGGTCCTCCAGCCGTATCATAGGTGGATTCTACAGCATCCATCGGTGGAGGCCATAACCCCATTTCTTCAGCTAGTCTGGTTGGAACTATGATTTCAGGCGACGATCCGGTGTAACCCGTGTTTAGAAGCGCATTAGACTCGATTGCTTTGTTTATCTTTAATCCTTTCAAACTCTTGATTCTTATCTTCACTCTTACTGGCATGTTCAAACTCCTCGAGGATTTTACGAAGAGTTTCTAGGCTGTAAACTCTGCCAATGCGTTTATACGTGGTCAGCCTTAAGCTGCCGATCCTTCCGCTAGAACCTTCACCGTCTTTCGAAATGTTCTTCAAGCTTTCAGCCTCAGTAAATAGTCGTATGATTAGTACTTAGAATGGTCCCTCTTAAACCGTTTCTATATTGTTGTCGAGCACGGCTTAGATAGGGTTTGCGCGGTATTGCTTCCTGACCAAATTTGCTTGTTGTATGTTGTCCGCTGTAGATTATGCTTGAGTTGTAATGTTTGTGTTTGGAAAGGATTTCTTTGTTTAAGGGATTTAATCTTGAGGGGTTATGTGAGCAAACGTTTGAAGATCAAGGCGTTGAAGTCGGGTCTACGAATAAGCCTCAGTATCTCGCTGTCAGAAACCTTTCTGATCGAACGCTGAACGATGATTCGCCTTCTCCATAGCAGGCTGAAGTTCTCAAGTGGCCAAACCAGAGCGTTGAGCCTTACGAGCGCAGATTGAGGCTCATTTCTCGGAAGCCCATGCCATATAGCTTTCGGCGTCAGGCGCCAAAGGCATAGGACTCTGAAGGGTCGGCAGAAGCGATCTGAATCGAAGCGCGAGAGCCTACGGAACTAGGGACAGTAAACTTGGTCTATGAATGGTCTTCGATGGGAAACCGCCCAGAGGCCCAATCCTGAGCAGAACATACAGTGAACGGAGTCCATGCCTCCAATTTATCTTGGCAACGCCCTTCTTTCTGTAACGATACTTTATCGGAACCTCTTTGACGCGATAACCTTTCGCAATTAACTTCGCAACTATCTCAGTCTCAATCTCAAACTCACTCGATCGAAGATCTAGGCCGCGAAGAACCTCGGTCCTGAACCCCTTATGCCCAGTCATAACGTCGCTAATCCTATGGTGATACAAAAGCGTCGCGACCAACGAGAGAAACCTATTCGCAAGCCAGTGAGATCCACTCATACCTCCAGCTCCGTCTATGAATCTTGAACCGAGAACAGCATCAGCCCGACCTTCAAGTATCGGCTTAATAAGCTTAGGCAGGTCCTCTGGCCTATACTCCATGTCAGCATCTTGAATCGCAACTATCTCTCCAGTCGCGTACTCGAGACCTGTCCGAACAGCTTGGCCCTTGCCTCTATTCGAAGTATGCCTGACCAATCTGGCCTTGGGATACCTCTCGACAACCAAGCAGGATCTGTCCGTCGAGCCGTCGTCGACTACGATGATCTCTTTCTCGTACGGAGTCTGGACGCCTTGAGTTCTTTTGATAACTTCCTCTATCGTCTCTTCCTCATTGTAGCAAGGGATCAGAACGCTGAGCTTCATGAGTGTTCCGACACATCTATCGCGCTTCTATTTTAAACGCCTTGACATATACAGAGCTAGAGTCAATGCAGTTGCTATTTCCATGATTTGTCTTTCATAAGACTTCGTATTTCTCAAGCGTATA
>Ga0315314_1004601_pt1 | contig 10295 bp, 6 predicted proteins | sample TDP9_MG_FD_203631 | JGI IMG/M metagenome (GOLD analysis project Ga0315314, IMG submission 203631) | Freshwater sediment microbial communities from Lake Towuti, South Sulawesi, Indonesia - TDP9 | ecosystem: Environmental > Aquatic > Freshwater > Lake > Sediment | place: Indonesia: South Sulawesi... | reverse complement strand
GGAAGGGCACGTTAAAATTGTTGAAGGTCCAGATGACCCCCAGGATGATGGCCGGGGTGAGCACAGGCCGCAACATGGGCAGGGTGATGGCACGGAACTGTTGCCAGCCCGAGGCGCCGTCCATCTCTGCAGCCTCATAGAACTCCGAAGGGATGCTCTGCAGCCCACCCAGGATGATGACCATCATGAAGGGGATACCGAGCCAGATATTGGTGATGCAGGCAGCAGCGAAATTCCAAAAGGAGTCAGCATACCATTGGATAGGCTGCAGCCCCAGGCTCCGCAGCATCACGTTGACGAAGCCATATTCAAAGTGAAATTCCCCCCGCCAGGCCAGAACCGCGATGACCTGCGGGATGGCCCAGGGGAAGACCAACAGGGTGCGATAGAGCCCCCGCCCCCGCAGGGGACGGTTGAGCAGCAGGGCCAATCCCATCCCGCCAGCAACGTGGAAGACCACATTGACAGCCGTCCATAGGATCGTCCGCCCTAGAACAGGGAAAAACATCGCTTGTTTCAGCACAGGTGCAGTGAAGGCGAGTTGGAAATTATCGATCCCCTGCATCAGGCTCAGGGTATAATCGCGGAAGTGTCGCAAGCTCATGTTGGTGAAGGCCAGCCGAATTTCGTAGCCAATGGGATAGACGACCAGCAGAGCGAGGCCGACGGCCGCTGGGGCCAGCAGCATGTAAGGCAGCGTGTGCTTGCTCTTGAGGACCTTCCCCAAAACCAGGTAGATGATGATCTCGACGGCAAGGGTGCCAAAGAAGGTGAGGACGACCATGCTGCCCACCTGTCCCAAGCTCCGGGCGATGACCTCACCGGTTAACGCTCCCATAACGTACCTCCCTTAAGACGTAGAAGTGTGAGGAACGGAGGAAGCCCCTCCGTTCCTCACAGAGCTTGCCTGGCCCTTTATCCCAGGGCCTTGATGCAAGCTTCAGCGGCTGCCTGCATGGCCGCAGCGGCGTCCTCAGGGGTCTTGGTGTCGGCCAGCACCGCCTGCATCTCCGGCTTCATGGCGTCCCAGTTGCAGCGCATCTCCACTACCGTGGGCATGGGGGTGCCAACCACCATCTGGTCCGCCGAGCCCTTTAGGATCGGGTCCCCGGTGATCAGGGGGTCGTCCAGGGCCTCCTCGAGGGCTGGAAGGCGCTTCAGCAGCCTGACCATCTCCAGCTGCTTCTCCTTGCTGGCGACGAAGTTGATGAACTCCTTGGCCGCCTCCAGCTTGTCGCCGGTGACGCCCTTGGCCAGCATGAAGTACACGCCGCTGGTGTAGGGCTTAGGCCACTCGCCCGTCGCCTTCACCAGGGGGATGCGGGCCACGCCCAGGTCGTCACCCAGCACGTCCTTGTAGCCGGTCAGCGACCAGTCGCCGTTGATGATCATGGCCGCTTTGCCCTCCTTGAAGAGGGTGTCGGCGCCGTCGTAGTCGCTCTCGGGCGGGATGATCTTGTGGGTGTACTTCATCTCGTGCAGGAACTTCAGGGTGGCGACCATCTCCGGGGTGTTGAGGGCGGGTGTGACCCCGTCCTCAGCGAAGACCTTGCCCTTGAAGCCGCCCAACCAGGGCACCAGCCAGAAGGGCTCCGTCTGGTTCCAGACCAGGCCGTAGTTCCCGCCACCAGTCAGCTCCTTGCCCTTGGCGAAGAGCTCATCGGTATCTTTGGGTGGCTCGGCGATCAGCTTCTTGTTGTAGAGGAGCATCAGGTGGTTGCCATTGGCGATGGGCACGCCCCATGTCTTGCCCTCCAGCCTCACGGCCTCCAGGGCCGCCTCCACGAACACGCCCAGGTCGAAGAGGCCGTCCACCGGCTGGATGATGTCGGCCGCAACGAAGGGACCCGCATGGTCGTTGACGGTCCACAGCATCTCCGGCGGGGTGCCGGCCAGGCTGGCGGTCTGGAAGTCCTCGCGCAGGGCCTCGACGTCCACCTTCTTGACCAGTTCGATGGTGATGTCGGGATGAGCAGCGTTGAATTCGTCCACCAGGGCCTGGTTCCACGCCAGGGCCTCCTCGCCTTCCTTGGTCCAGAGGGTCAAGGTGACGGGCACAGGCGTGGGCGGGGCCGGCACGGGAGTCGGCGTGGGCGGGGCCGGCACGGGGGTCGGCGTGGGCGGGGCCGCTGGCTTGCAACCGGCACCTACCAGGCCGACGACCACCAAGCACAGCAGAGCTAGGTATGCCTTTTTCATCTCTCTTCCTCCCTTTTTTAGAATTCATCAGCGGTTAAAAATGGGCGATTTTCCCGCTATCTCACCTCCTTTTCAAGCTTGATTTAAGCTAGCGCAGCCACGGAGGCCCGCACCACCAGCCTGGTGGGCAAAGTTATGTGGTCATTCACGGTTTCTCCTGCCAGCAGGCGGACCAATAACGCGGCGGCCCGCTCTCCCTTCTCCACGCTGGGCTGATGCACCGTAGTCAAGGGCGGGACGGTGAGCTCGGCCCCCGGCACATTGTCGTATCCGGCCACCGAGAGCTGATCAGGCACCCTCACACCTCCCTCTTGCGCTGCCTTCAGGACGCCCAGGGCCATGATGTCGCTCATGGCCACCACCGCCGTAGGGCGGGGATTCGTCCCCCACAGCTGTCGAAAGGCCTCCGTCCCTCCCTGTAGGTTGTTCTCACATTCGAGGATGTGCACATCGGGGCTTTCGGGGGAGAGGCCGACTGTCGCTAGAGCATCGGCATAGCCCTCCATCCGCCACCGCATCGTCCCTCTCCAGCGCTGCCAGACGCCGTTCTCGCCGGACTCGAAGCCCAGGATGGCGATGCGACGGTGGCCCTGGTCAAGGACGTGCTGCATGACGGCCCGGGCCCCAGCGCGGTCATCAACGTTGACGCCGGGCACGCCGTCCAGGGGCTCGCTGTCCACCAGCACGAAGGGGGTCTCCCGGCGCTGGAGGAGGTCAACCACGGGATCACGGGCTCCCAATCCCATTACTACAAATCCATCCACCGCCGCCCGATCGACCGCCTTTTGCAGCGATCCCCGCACCGGTGCCGCCAGCAAAACGAAAACCCCTTCTTCCAAAGAGACCTGCCCTATACCGCGCAGGAACTGGATAAAGAAGGGGTTTTCCAGCATGGTGGCGATGTCCTGAGGCACCAGCACCCCGATCACGCCGGTCCGCTGCTTGCTCAGGCTGCGGGCCACCGGGTGAGGGGCGTACCCCAACTCCTTGGCCACGCTGAGGATTTTCTCCGCCGTGGCCTCGGAAAGGCGGGCGGGGTCATTGAAGGCAAAGGAGACCGCCGTCTTGGAGACACCAGCACGCTTGGCGATGTCCTCTATGGTAACGCGGGCCATCGGTCGCTTTCTCACCTCGGATATTAAACCGCTTTACTAAACTGGTTAATATTATACCACATTGCGAACCATTTGTCAACAAGCCGTAATTGCCGTTGTGGTTCTAGATTTTGTTGCTGATTTTAGCTAAGCTTAGCGGGAGGCTCTGACTATGCGTTGAGCCAGGAGTGGAAGCGCTTGCAGCCTTTTCTTAGGACGCTCAGCCCCTTCCTTCGACTGCGCTCAGGGTGTATCCCTTTCACACCTCTGCCACGTCTAACCACGTCACCCCCAGCAAGTCCGTGTGCGCAATTTCTAACGGACACTTCCCCGCATACGGATACTTGCGTTTGCGCTCATACCGTTCTTGATACCGCTGGAAATTCACATACACTCGCCACAAGGCATTGAAGGCATCACTGCCGGCCTCACTCATGAAACATTGTAACTGCCGATAGCGCGGTTTGTAGCGCCGAAAGACCCATTCCGCTACGCCGCTCGTGCGCGGCAAGCCGAGCACCACGCCACGCAAATGCAGCGTCGCACCAGCGAAGGTATCACCGACAAATCGGACAACCTTGATCTGGCCAAACTCCCGCTTCAATTGCTGTAAAGCCCTTTGCGCTTGTTCCATGCTCGAGGCATCCCACACTTGATGTACCAGGCCTTGCAGATGCTTCACTTTGGCCTCACCCCACCGCTTCTCATACCGCGCCCACAGGCCACCCAAATTGCGCCACAGATGAAACACGCAGTGTTGCAACTCCGCCCACCACAGCCCCACCTCGCGCACATACTGGTATGCCCCATGGCGATCCGTGACCAGCGCTTTCACCGTGGACAGGTTCAGCCCTTGCGTTTTCAAGTCGTCAAAGTGCTTCAAGACTTGTTCCCCCGTCTCTTCGGTAATCCGTCGAAAGCTATAGACCACACGAGTGAGGGCATCCACAACAACCAAGACCCCCTGGCGGGCCCCACAAATCACAATGCCCGTGGCATCACTGGTCAGGGCCGCACTCGCACGAATGGCCGCAAACAGTCCCGAGCGCACTTGCAGACGTTGCCCCGCCTTCTGCAGCCATCTCCAGAGGGAGGTATGAGACAAGCGGCTCCGGTCGGCTTCTGGCAATGGGTGATCCCGAGCAAGCGGATTCCAGATGCAATCACGCTCGGTGCCCGGATTGAGTTCTGAGCGCAAGCATTCTGCAATCTTCCGCAGCGAACTGCCGAGATGGGTATAGTGATCGAGACCCTTGCGTTGCACTCGACGCATATACCACGCATGTTGGGCTATCCCTTCGTCAGGGACATAGATGGAGCGATGACAATTGTTGCAATACCACCGCTGATGCCGAATTTGAGTGCGACCGCCAAAGTCGAACGGACGCCGCCAGTAGGTCCCATTGCGCTTGGTAAAGCAGCTACCACAGTGAGGGCAACGCGGGTGATGGGGACGGGTAAATAGGCTTTTGACAAAAGCAAGAGCTCGTTCTAGCATTTCGATACTCACTTCCTTCGGTGTGATTCTGATTGGACATCTGAATCATACACCTATTTTCGGAAGTGAGTATCTTTTGAGCTCCTCACCTTCAACAACAAAAGATCGAACCGCAACTAATTGCCCTAGGGCCCTGTCAAAGTCCGGATTGTCGGGCGACTGAAGCAAGATCAAAGCCAGCGAAGCCCCTTGAGAGCCAAAAATCGGCCTCTGACCGCCGATTTCGTGGGGTCGGTCCGGTCTTGCTCCCTGGATTGACGACTTTGACAGGGCCCTGGGATTGCCTCCTTATCCCAGGAGCATCGGTTTTAGCAGCGATTATGGTAAGATGGGGCCAGGAGGTGCCCCATGAAAGAACATGAACGCCAGTGGCAGATCTTTGTTCACAATCGCGAAGCGGTCATTGAAGCCCTCCAGCGGGGGGAATGTGATGGAATCCTCCCTGCGGCTCGCGGCTTCCTGGACGGCTTCGCTGGATTTCTCCATGAAGGGGATGTGCTCCCTTTGTTCAACAGCTTCCCCGATCACCGGGAACGCTGTAGCATCGCCGCTTTCTTCTTCTGCCATACTTTGCTCTACCGCCCTCTTTTCCAGCTACCCAGGCTGGCGGACATCGGTGACACGCTCTTCCGCTCCCCTTATATCCTGCGCCTCTTGGGTTTCAATGCCCGACAGATGGATGTGGGCTTCTACGCTGGGGAGGGCCAAAAGCCCTTCGATGTAGAGAGCATCGGCGAGTTCTTCGCCCAAGCTACCACCGAGGATTTCCTCACCTTACAACTCCGGTGGCTGGAGGCCATATATCGGGCCTGGCCCTTGGTCTTCGCCAAGGGGCTGTGGGTGATGGATAGCGTACACTTCTCCACGCCCAAGGGGGCCCGTGGGTTGCCAGAAGGGGAGTACAAGGTCTGCCTTCTGGGCGTCTGGCAGGATGGGGAGGTCTGGCCGTTGCTGTGGCGCTTTGCTGATGCTGATGCTTCGGACCTATCCTTGGGTAAGGAGGTGATAGGTCAGGCCCTTATGGTCTTGGGAGAGGGGGTCATTCGCTTTCTCCTCCTGGACCGTGGGCTTATCGATGGAGCTTGGGTGACAGAGTTATGGCGAGAAGGGATCACAGTCATCATCGGGATCCGTTCGGACATGGATATCTTCGCTGACCTGCAAGGGCTGGCCCGGCTTCCAGAGACCAATTGGGAGGAGGTGCCCCCACCGAAGAGCCATCAAGATCCACCGCCCCGACGAGAGATCACAGCCTTCAGCGACATGGAGAGTTGGTGGAGCTGCGAAGCCCCGCTATGTGGTTGCCTCATCCGCGACACTTATCCCGACCGGGTGGAGTACCAAGCTGTGGTGATGACGGCCATGGCAGCCTCGGCGTGCGAGATCTATGGCAGAAGGAAGAAGCGCTGGGACTTGGAAGAGGTTTTCATGGCCCTGACACGCTACTGGCACTTCGATCGGCTTCCCCCTTGTCGTCAGGGGGTGGCCTGGGCCATGGTCCATTTCACCCTATTGGCCTTCACCCTGTTGGGTATCTACCTGGCCTACAGTGGCACCGACCAACGCTCCTGGTCTCCACCTCCTTTACCTTTGCCGGAAAGAGAGCTAGTGGTGTATGCCGGCCCTTTCTTCGCCTTGTTGCGACCCAGTGACTTGCTGACCATTATCTTAGAGAACCATGAGGCTTGGCTTAAGAACAAGGACTGTCTCCTCGAGGCCCTACGCCTCACCGAAGGAGCAGCTCGCCCCCCTTAAAACCGACGCTCCTGCCTTATCCCCCTTTGCTAAATCCAAAAAATGTGGTATAATATTAATGTGATAAACCACTCTCGGTGATCCACACCCTTATTCCTTTGCCTCCTTAGGGGGGATCGGTCTGACGATAAGCTTCTGAGCCCAGATTGTGATGTGCTCAGCCTCAATACTGTGAAGTGAAAGGGGGGATGCCATTTCATCATTTAATTGATTCTCGACGTATTGCCTATGACAAACACCTCATAGGCGACAAGCAGTAAGGAGGCCCAAGAAATGAGGAAGTGGTTAGGAATTGTAATGCTGGTGTCTCTGGTGCTGGTCACCGTTCTAGGCAGCGGGTTGGTTCCAGCCCTCGCCTCGCCTGACGTCTACATCGTGAAGGGTGGCGATACCCTGTGGGACTTGGCGGAGAAATACCTAGGCAAAGGGTTCAGGTACATGGAGATCGTGGAGGCCACCAACACCAAGCATGCCGAGGACCCCACCTACGCCTTCATCGAGGACCCCGACCTGATCCTGGTCGGTTGGAAGCTGGAGATCCCCGCCGTGATATTGCCCGAGCCGGTGGCGGAACCGAGAGACCAGGTCATAGTCATCGGCACCACGGACAAGGTGACCGACCTCGACCCGGCCCAGACCTACGACTTCCACACCTGGGAGGTATTCTACAATGTCGGCGAGGGCTTGCTGACCTATATCCCAGGGACCACGGAGTTGGAGCCGGGATTGGCCGAGGCTTGGCCTGAGGTGAGTGCTGATGGCAAGGAATGGACCTTCAAGCTCCGGCCGGGCTTGAAGTTCCCCGATGGGACGCCCTGCGACGCCCATGCCGTCAAGTGGTCTCTGGACAGGGTGATACGGTTGGAGGGTGACCCCAACTGGCTGGTGAGCGCCTTCGTTGACCACGTGGAAGTCATTGACGACCTCACGGTCAAGATCGTCCTCCAGAAGGCGGTGGGCTTCTTCCCCTATCTGACGGCTGTTACCCCATGGTTCCCCGTTAGCCCCAAGTGCTACTCCGAGGATAAGTTCGACGAGGACAGCACCTGCGGAGGGCATGGCCCCTACAGGTTCGTCCGGTGGGAGAGGGACGTGGAGCTGGAGCTGGAGGCCAATCCGGACTACCATGGCCGCGTACCCCAGGCCAAGAAGGTTATCGTGAAGTACTTCGCCGACGCCACCACCATGAGGCTGGCTTTGGAGAAGGGCGAGATAGACGTGGCCTGGAAGACCCTCCTGCCCACGGACTATATCGACCTGGCGAAGGATCCCAACCTCAACGTCATCGAGGGCCCGGGGGCATACATCCGCTACATCTGCATCAACCCCACCCACAAGCCCTTCGACGACCTCCGGGTCAAGCAGGCCATCTCCTACGCCATTGACAGGGAAGCCATCACCGAGAAGGTGTTCCTGGGGACCCACGCCCCCTTGTACAGCATGGTGCCTATAGGGATGATGGGCCACATTGATGCCTTCCCCGAGCGCGACCTGGAGAAGGCCAAGGCGCTCCTGAAGGAGGCCGGCTTCAGCACCGCCAAACCACTGGAGATGGACCTCTGGTGGACCCCCACCCACTACGGGGACACAGAGGCCGATGTGGCCACGCTGATGAAGACCGCCCTGGAGGAGACCGGGATGATCAAGGTGGAGCTTCCGAGTACGGAGTGGGCCACCTACATAGATAACATGGGCGCAGGAACCATGCCCGTCTTCCTCTTGGGCTGGTACCCGGACTACCTGGACCCCGACAACTACACCTGGTCCTTCGCTCACTCCGAGGCCTCCGATGACCTGGGCATTTTCTATGCTAACCCCAAGATGGACGAGCTTCTGGAAACAGCCCAAACGGAGACAGACCTCACGAAGCGCCTAGATCTCTACAAGGAGATCCAGGAGTTCTGGGTTACGGAGTGCCCCACCGTCCCCTTCACCCAGGGCTCGCTCTACGCGGTCACCCGGAAGGGGGTCAAGGGTGTCGCCCTGGCTCCTTACATGCTCTTCCCCTATTTCCTGCTCTACAGGGAGTAAGAGTGTAGGCCCCGCTATATAGGTCTGGTGTGGCGACGTTCGAGGAGGGGTTTTGGCGGATCGAGGATCGTCAAAACCCCTCCCCTTTGCCTCTGTGAGGATCGTGATCTAGGAGTATCAGCGATGACGTCCCTGCGAGCTTACATCATAACCCGTGCCATGTTGACCATACCGATGGTCTTCATCCTGGTCACCTTAGTCTTCATTATCCTGAGGATCATGCCGGGAGACCCGGTTCGGGCTATCATGAGGCCTGGGGCACCTCAAGAGTACGTCAACGAGATAAAGCATAACCTCGGCCTTGACAGGCCCCTCTTCCTCAACCTCCGAGGGAGTTCGGCCGTCGTCGCCGCCGAGACCCTGCTCCTCAGAGCAGGTCCCAGTGCCGACGAAGAGGCAGTGATGCTCTTGGAGGAAGGGGACGAACTGGCGATCACCGATAGGATCAAGACCCCAGATGGCGAGTGGTTGAGGCTCTCCACAGGCACTGGCTTCGAGGTTTGGATTACCCCGGAGCGGGTTTCGTGGCTGAGACGCGTGAGCTTCGACTTCAGCCCCGTCGAGAGCGCCGAGAAGCCGGAGGGCGATTGGGTGCGGGTGGTTATATCCCATGGCGGCCTGGAGGGTTGGGCTCCTGTAGAACAGTTTAAGGTTAGGGTCAATATTCTTGATAGCCAGTACTTCAATTATCTCCTCAGTCTGCTTCGCCTTGATTTCGGCACCACTATCGCGCCCGTGCGGGGCAGATCGGTGGCCACCGACCTCAAAGAGAAGTTCCCCGCCACCCTAGAGCTCAGCATTTTCTCCATCATCATCACCACCCTAATCGGGGTCTCCACCGGGGCCTACGCCGCCCAAAAACGCAGAAGCATCGCCGACTATACCTTCAGGCTATACAGCATTGTCGTCTATGCCCTGCCGGTGTTCTGGCTGGGCTTGATGCTCCAACTCTTCTTCGGGGTTTACCTCGGTTGGCTTCCCGTCATGGGGCGGGTGGGGACCGGCTTGGCCCCGAAGGCCATCACCAGGCTCTTCGTCCTGGACAGCCTTTTGGCGCGAAATTGGCCCAGCCTCATTAGTTCCATTAAGCATTTGATATTGCCCTCCCTCACCTTGGGGCTTTATCTCTCGGGGGTCTTCACCCACCTGACCAGAGCCAACATGTTGGCCGTGCTGCAGCAGGACTACATCACGGCGGCCAGGGCGCGGGGTTTGCCGGAGAGGGTGGTCGTCTACAAACATGCTTTGAAGAATGCCTTCATCCCCATCCTCACCATGTTGGGGTTGCAGTTCGCCCTCCTGCTCGCCGGCGCCGTGCTCACTGAGACCACCTTCTCCTGGCCAGGGATGGGTCGCCTTTTGATGGAAAGGATTAGCTATCGAGACTTCCCATCCATCCAGGGCGGAGTTGTCTTCTTTGCCTTTCTAGTGGCAGGGGTCAGCCTTGTAGTGGACATCATCTACGCCTACCTCGACCCCCGGATCCGGTATTAGATCTGTGGGTTGGAGAAGGTCAGGGAGGCAACTTGGGATACCCCTTTATGGAGGTGAAATGGTCGCTTCCAAGCTAGCTCAGATCCCCCGGCGTTTCCTTCTGGGTGCCAAATGGTATGGGGCCGAGTGGTATATGACGGTGATAGGGGGCTTCATAGTTGCCTCCATCCTCATCATCAGCGTCCTATCGGCTTTCTATCCTAAGATGGCCCCCTACGACCCCG
>Ga0315314_1004600_pt1 | contig 10299 bp, 9 predicted proteins | sample TDP9_MG_FD_203631 | JGI IMG/M metagenome (GOLD analysis project Ga0315314, IMG submission 203631) | Freshwater sediment microbial communities from Lake Towuti, South Sulawesi, Indonesia - TDP9 | ecosystem: Environmental > Aquatic > Freshwater > Lake > Sediment | place: Indonesia: South Sulawesi... | reverse complement strand
ATTTGTTTTCAATTTGTGTCCACCAGGTAATTAGAATGTCGCTCCACGTGGGGTCGCCCGCAGCGTACTGGTAGGCAACCATGACGTTGTCAGGTTGATGCGCAGGTCCAATGTGTGCACCTGCAATGGATGGCCAAGAAGCGTCGTTGGGTACCTTGCTGACATCTTCCTCTGTGGGGGACCAACTACTGCCATAGGTGGTGGAGAGCATCACGTCGATGTGACCTGTCGTAAGATAGTCAGTCGAGTGTCTATAAGCGATGTACAAGTTTCTTTGAGCATAAGTCATGGAGCTCTGTATGTACACGTCGGCGTCGGCTCCGCCCTGCAGGACATATGTCCACCATGTTGCACCCTGATCTGTCGATCTACCAAAGTATAAGTCGCGGTCATCATAATTCCAGTACATCTCATACGTAGCGAACAAGTAGTTGCCGATTCCCCACGAGTATTCAGAGACCAGCTCCGGATTGCGATCATCGTCAGCATCCGCGTCAATTACAAAGCCCATCAACATGCTACCGTCTATTCCGAAACGATAACCCGCTATGTCGTTCGAGTATGCGCCAATTGCAGTTCTCTGGTATGCAACATAGAATGTTCCATTGTACGGATTAACTGCTACAGAAGGTTCGATCAAGCTTCGCCCCGTAACTGTCGACCAGATTACCAACCAGAAGAACCATGTGGCCCCTCGATTGTCTGATCTCTGGACATTTATCACCCATCTGCTTTCCACTGGATCCCACTGCTGCATTGCACAATACAGAGTAACCGCTTCCGTGACTGGATCAATGTAGCTGCCCATCGAGGGCTTAACCTCATGCTCTGATGTTGCTCCTACTTGTACGTCGGGTTTCCAACCGGAACCTGCCGGGCCAAGTATTTCTGGGTTAGATGTATCCATTTGCGACGGAAAAACACGCACTGCATCTGCTCCGTCTGAGGACGTTGCTGTCACTGAGCCACTGGAAGTCCTCGCAAGGACCATAGGACTGTCTGCAACAGATGTAATCAAAAGAAAAGCGATCAGTAGTATTGTCAATTTTGATATTGTTTTCATCTTTCTCTTTCTCCTTTCCTCTATCCTTCATTTTTTCTACGATTTGTCCTACGTTTTAGGGTAAATTCGCTCTGCGAACAGAAAATTCCCTTAATGTAGAACAGAATTCTTTTTTGCACAGTTCCATTTAAGTATTGTTAGAACATATGCTTCATTCTTCTGTAACAAGCTTCTACTACCTAGTTCATCTATTCCTGCATAAGAGATTTGATTACACTCAGCTTACATATTCCACCTGCATCCATCCCCCTCTAGTAGCTAAGGTAACACCAAGTGCAAAGAAAAAAAAGGAGAAGGTTAAGGGCGTTTTATCCTTTGGCTATGTTATTGTTAGGATTTGGATAGGGCTGGTAGCGTAGGATCCGTCGGCTAGGTTTACCCAGAAGGCTACGAAGTCGATTTGGCCTGTTGGTGCTGTCGTCGGTATTGTTATGGTCCAAGTATAGGCTCCAGTTGCAGTGGTCGATAGGGTTGCGGCTAACTTCCAAGTGCCAGTTATGTGTGGATACCTGTAGAAAATGTATATCTTTGTCGTTGCTCCAGGGGTAAGTTGCCCGCTGAACGTCACTGAGCCGCCTTTGGGAACCGATGTCGGATTAATGTCCAACGTTAGTGTTGGTGGTGCTGTTACTGTGAAGGGGATAGATACTATACGGCGGTAGCCGCCTATGGTTGCAGTTGCGTTGAACTGCCAGTTTCCGGCTGGCATTAGGTTAGATGTGGTTACGGTCAGTTTAGAGGTGGCTGTTGGAGTGATTGGTGAAACACTGTATGCCCCTTTTGCATAGTTTGTGCCGAGGATTATCCATGGCCAGTTGGTTCCGGACAGGTATGCTGGGGCTGCGGGTCCTGATACTAGATTAACAGTGACGTAGTAGGAGATGGATTTGCCGGCGACAACCGATTGGCTGCTTGGAGTGAAGGCTATGCTGAAGTATGTGCCTGGCGTTGAATAGTACACGTCAAAGTTGGTGACAGTTCGGAAGTCGGTCCATGCGACACCTGGTTCCCAGAGTGTTTCGCTTCCTACCGTTCGTTTATATGTAGTGATTGTTACTTGCTCCGGGTATACTGGGTTTCCTCCAGGGAAAGGGTCGTTGACCAGTCCGCGTGGGCTTGACCAGCCTAAGTAATAGGCCCAAGGGGTTGGTCCTAACATGACTGGAGTATCCCAATAGGATAGTTCGGTGTAGTATATGCCATATGACCCTAAGGTTACATCCATGTAGACTAGGCGGAAGCTTCCTCCAACGTTTGTGTCTTCGGTACCCATACCGTCTATTGTGAGGTGGGGATTCATTTCATAATTGGGTGAAGCCGCAATCTGATTGGGCCCTGAGTTGCCTCCAGTCCAAGTGGTTCCGTAGTCTCTGGTCCAAGCGTAGAGTATATCGTGGTTGGTTATGCTAGTGTTGTATTCGTATGCAACGATGACCGATGTTGGTTGATTTAAAGGTCCAATGTGAGAGCCTGCTACAGACGGCCAAGAAGCGTCTTTCGACACTGCGCTTACGTTTTCCCTGTGGTTCCATGTCCAACCATAATCTGTGGAGTAAGTTACATCGATGTGCCCTTTGGTGGCGTAGTCGGTTGAGTGCCTGTAGGCTATATACAGGTTTCTCTGAGCATAAGCTATAGAGCTCTGTATAAATACGTCACCTACGCCTCCAGTTGGGTCATCCCATCCACCACGCAGACGCTGCGTCGTCCATGTTAGACCCCAATTGTACGACACTCCAAAGAAGAGGTCGCGGTCGTCAAAAGTCCAATACATCTCATAGGAAACGTACAAGTAGTTGCCCGATCCAAACGAGTATTCAGAGATCAGTTCTGGATTGCGATCATCGTCAAAATCAGCATCAATATTATAGCCTGTCCAATATGTGGGTTCGTTGCGAAACATCAGTATATCATTTCCTGTCACAGGTGAATAACTTTCAGTCGCAACCCAAACTGTTCCATTGTAAGGGCTGACGGCTATGGAAGGCTTGATAGCGTCTCGTCCTGACCAGGCGTTGGTTCTCCACAAACTCCAAGTAGCTCCGTAATCGAATGACCTATATATGTCAATAACCCATTGCCACCATGTTGTGTCCCAACGTTGAACCGCCGTGTACAAAGTGACAGCGCCAGAGACTGGGTCAATGTAACTAGCGATGGATGGATCCATCTCATTAACGGCGGAGGAAGCCGCAACTGGGACATCTGGTTTCCAGCCTGAGCCTACTGAACCCTGCGGACTTATAGACGGAGACGGAGTTGTAAGACCTGAAGTTTCCACTTCAATAGTAGGCGCAGTAATAGGTTTTCCAACACTCGCAGAATCATTCGGGGTTGTTGCCAAAACGGTGGGAACACTTGCAATACTGCTCATCAACAGAAAAGTAGATAGTAGTATAGTCAATTTTGAGACTCTTGTCATCTTCTTTTTCTCCTTTCTCTAAACATCTCACTTGATATTCTACGTTGGGGACAATACATTTTCGATAGATGAAATTGCCCACACGTAGAAGCAAATATCATTTTTTTATCATTAATATTTAAAGTTTTCTAGAACAATCATCTACACGCATACACCGCCACATCCAAGGATATACGCTGGATATTCATTGCATGCAAGCACATGTAACATCAACCCTTACTACTCTGAATATTGCGGAAGTGATAGACGAAAGCCACCATAACAACTTAAAAAGCATTAAAACGATTCAAAACAGAACCAAGGACAACAGGTCTTTTCAGCCGCTTGCCATTATAACTATGTCGAAACTGAAGTTAGTTATTCCCTGAATATTCGAAGAAATCCAAAGCGTAAGCGTCACCTGAACTGCTTCTCCCACGCTAAGGCTTTGACCACCGTAGTCCCATGTCAAGGTCATATAGGTCGAAGCGTTTGAGGGATTCCAGTTCGAAGTAGACAAGGTTAGGTTAACAATGGAATTTCCTTCATTCCGTACGTAGACGCTGGCATTCTCGTTTGACCCAGGTTCGACAAGACCCCAATCAATCGAAGAAACCTTGTTTGTCAAGCCCGCATCCCAATAAACCCCAACTCCAACAGCCTTCACCGATCCTGCATTAGAAATAGTTCTGTTTGTGAAAGCTGATGACACCACGGGTCCTAGCGCGCTAAGTGTGAGAGTGTATAAAATGAGCGTTATACTAGCGCCTACTACTATGCGTTCTCTTCTTTCCAACAATTGCACCATGTTTATCACGTATATGGAGACTTAATAAACATTATTGTCTCCTTGTTCTACACAAATGCAGTTTAACGAAAGTGAATGTTCATGCTAACTTACCGCGATTATGATGATGCTGAAGCTGAATTCTTTCACATCGTCGGCGATGATGTATCCGATAAAGTCCGGAGAAGAGCTAGTCGACAGAGTTAGGACTAATTGGAATATTTCGTTTGGAAGTATAGCAGATCCATTATAGTTCCAAGTTAGATTCAAATAGTTTGAAATGTTGGCTGGTTCCCAGTGCGTGGTGTTCAGGTACAAGTTCATCTTTCCTTTTCCCTCGTTACGAATGTAAAACGTCGCGTTTCTTCTTGAGCCCGGCTCTACGTTTCCCCAGTCAATGTAAGAGAGTGTATTTGTGCAGTTGCTGTCTTGGTAGATTCCAATATCGGGTGGACTGTATATGTTTCCTCTGTTGCCAATTAGGTGTAATGAAGAAAACTGTTCTAACAACGCATCGGACACAAAAAAGACGAGAACGAGAACAATGGCTATCACTATGAAAGGCTTGAGCGAGTCATGAAATAGTGAAAAAGGAGAATCTGAAATAGCCGCCACCTTTCCCTTTAGTATTCTTGGAACTTTATATTTCAGTCTTACGGGTTGTGTAGGTGTACCTTGGTCAGCAGTTAACTATCATGGATGGCATGCCAAAAAGAAGGGGGAGAAACAGTGCTGGAAAGGACTCTTTAATACGCTTGCTGTTTCTGTTCTGTTGGGAACAAACAGCGCATGACCTTTGGGCAACCGAAGCATTCGTCCGGGACAGGCGTGTTTTGAGGAAGATTCCTCAAATAGCCAAAGTGATGAACGCACTTCTGAAACCCCTTCCAAGGTCTTGGTTTTTGTAGTTCCCCATTTCTGGTTTGGTCTTCCGTTTCTTGCTTTCCATGAATTTTCTCACGTCCATGAAGTGGCAATTGTGTTTCGGTTTCTGCTTGTCCTCTCTTATGCGTAATGAAAAGCAAAATCATTACCATCACTACTACCAAGAGAACAATGTCAATAGCCGAAAGTTCGAAAGAAAGCATTGATTTCACTGTTCTTTTCAGTTATGTCGCTTGGATTTAGACTTGATGAATCTCACTTATAGAGTAACCATATGAATTTCGAAGTCGGAGTTCCCTCGGTTTTTCATTCATGAATGAACAGCAATCTCCCGGGGGCAGACCACCCTGGTGTTTAATTTAAGCTTTGTTTGATTCAATCTTGGCTATAGTTTAAGTTTATATTCTGCATCGTTAGAGTTTTTGTGAGGGAAGAAGCACGTTTGCGGTTGGACATTTAGCCTTAGGCTTGTTGACTGGGAACGCAGCCTCTAGGCTATTGCGTGTCAGAATTAACGTTCCTCTGCTCTTCCTTGCTTCTGTACTGCCTGACATCGACTTGATTCTTGGGCTGGAGCATCGCGGGCCGACACATTCGCTAATCTTATACGCCGCAATGTTTGTGCCAGTCTTTTGGCTGTATGGAAAACGTGTTGTCCCCTTTTTTGTAGCTTTGGCTCAGCATTCACTTTTGGGCGATTTGCTAACTGGAGGAGGTGTTCAAGTGCTATGGCCTCTAGTATCAGAACGTTTCGGCATGCAGATACGGATTACGAGCATCTTGAATATTTCTTTAGAGTGGACTGCCTTTCTGATGTCTATGGTGTTGTTGTGGAAAACTGGCAATATGAGGTCTTTGCTTCAGCATCATCCCTACAACTTGTTGCTCACGGTTCCTGCCTTCACGATTGTTTTGCCTGCGTTTTTGAGTTTTCCGTTAGCCGTTCCAGTGGCGTTGATTGTTCCACACCTTGTTTTCCTAGCAATCTTGGTTCTCTCGATTACCTTTGACTTGAAACACATTTTGAAGATTAAACGTTAGTGAAATTCTAGCCGTCCATTACTATTTTCTGCATCGTCAGTATTCTGCTTTGTTGGTTAGTGTCTAGTAGCCAGCGATGCTTAGTAGTTAACTTTGATTAATTTGACTAGTTAGATCGCCCTCTGTTTTTTGTTGACCTGCGCTATAATCCGTAGGACAGCATTCCTACAGCTGAGAACGCTGCCACCAAGAGTAGCATTGTGAATACCAATGTTTTCTCTTTCATCGGGTGAAGTCGTAAGAGAACGCTTCGGAGGCTCCAGATGCTTGGGGCTGGGAGCGTGCCGTCTGGATTCATCTCTGCTTCTCTGGGCGGGGGCTCTCGCTTCAATTTTCCAATAAAGAACAGAACAGCGTTGACTGTGTGGGGTATGAACATGATGAAGGCTGCGCGTTCGAGGTCTGCGAGTATTGCGACACAGGCGATGACGGTGCCCATTCCAAACGTGCCTACGTCTCCTGGGAAGACACGGGATGGATACTTGTTAAAGAACAAGAAGGCTAGGATTGCGCCTAAGAAGGGAATCAGGACAATGTAGCCTATGGGTTTATTCCAACGCAAGGTCAGGTACAATAGAGCCAAAGTCATTAGGACAGAGGAACCAGCTTCGAGCCCGTTCAAGCCTGCAAACATGTTCACTGCATTGGCTGAAGCAGTGACAACAAACGGGAGTACAATTGCATAATAAAAAAACAAACCAATGAGACCCAATGCGGCAAAATCGAGCAAACCGAAGGGTGTCAGCATGGCTGGTCTACCCAAGCGCATGACGGCTAAGGGACCCCCACCCAATAGGGGTGAGAGGACCTTTATGCGCCACCTTGTTTCATAGATGTCGTCTACGAATCCGATAAACGATGCTAAGAGAATCGTCGCGGCTGTGCCTATGATTTCTTTGTTTATGACGTTGTTGATTTGTTCGTCAACTTTGGGAAATGGTATGAAGAAGAAGAGTCCGAGGAGAAATGCTAGAATGAGTATGACTCCGCCGCTCTCCGCTATTGGGGGTGAACCGGGCTTGTGAATGTCTGACCCTGTGATGCCGACTTGTTTGGCTTTCCTGATGTAGGATGGTAACAGAAGCAAGCACGCCAAGAGTGAAATCAAGAAACTCGCTAGGGATATCCATGTGTCAATCATCAGCTGTCCTTCCATGTTGGTGTCATTGCTTTTGAAAAGGTTATCATCTGTTTCCTTTAGTTTAAGTGTTTCCATTCTACTCTGACGGAAAAGCGAGCCTTAGAAGAAGTCGTTGGTGCTCACGCGTGTTGAACGATGACTTGTGAGACCGCTATGCCTATGTTCAGGGTTTAACTTGTTCTCCGAAGGTTTAGTCATTCTTTAGCCAATAAGAGTAGTCCGGAGATTAGGTTGACCACACCTATAAAGCCCAAAGCAGATAGGAAGAGGTTTTTTAATTCGAAGTCCAGCAGGAGTTTGGCGCCTAGCAAATATTGGGCAGACAAGAGGATTGATATAGCTCCTGTTGCAAAGAGCAGCCCGCTCAGATACTTGCTTATCTTCTTAGAAATCTCGAAGACATGGAATTTCTCCTTCACCGTTGTGTCCTTGATTAGACCATCATCTGGGGGATCAAAAATCACGTAGTCAGCCTTGTCTTGTTCTTTCTTTTGTCGCATTCTTTCACGAGCACGAATTGTTTTTCTGTTCTTATTCCTTAGGTATTCTGACTTGTTAAGCCTTCGGTTTCCCTTCTTCAGCGCCAATATAGAGCACAAGGAAATGTTAAAGCGAGGTGGTTTTGGCGGTTATGTTTAGGATACCTGCAACTATTTGGGTTATGCTTATGAAGAGTAAGACGAAAAAGATGGCTGTGATCGTGGTCGGGGATACGCCGTTGAGTGCCATAGATCCTGTGCCAATCAGGTATGTGAGCATTGCGGTGAAGCCTCCTAGACCTAGACTTATTCCTCCGAATGCAACACGGAACCGAAGGTAGCCCACCATTCTGATGTAATATGCGAGGACCGCAAGGACGCACAGAGCTATGCCTAGTGACAGTACTCCAACGTCAATGAATATCAAAAGGAAGAGAGATGTGACTATCCCCGCGAGTGGTGTGAAGGGATAAAAGGGGGTTTTGAACGGTCTATCTAGAAGCGGTTTCTCCTTTCGAAGCTTTATCAGCGATAGGTTTACCAACGCAAAACCGATTATGAATCCAAAGTCCGTAGCGTAACCAACAAAGTTTATGACTCCTGTAGCCGCGAGCACGGCCGTAAAAATTGAACCCACTACAACAGCCACATGGGGAGTGCTAAATCTGCGATGAATCCGCAACAGGGCTCTTGGGAAGTATCCGTCTCGGCTCAATGCGTAGGCCACTCTCGACTGAGCCATTATCGAAGTGTTAACTGAAGACAAGGCAGCTATGGTGCCCCCTATTATAAGTACGACTTTTCCGAGGTCGCCCATTGATAGTTGAGCGGCATAAATCAACGGAGAAGCTTGACCGCTGATCCCTTGGGGTGGAACAATTCTAAAAATGGCGTAAGCTATCAACGGATAAATCACAAGTAGAACGACGGCAGACAACAATATCGCCCTCGGAATTGTCTTGCTCGGGTTCTTGACTTCAGCCTGCGCCACGGCGATTGCCTCAGCTCCAAGATACACTACGAAAATGTAAGCGGTGGCTTGAATCACTCCAAAGGTGCCCCCTGGAGACGAGAGCTGAAAGGCCTGAGCTTCTTGAACATTCAATCCATTGATAATGAATCCAATCAAGATTGCCAGAAGGGTTCCAACCATTAGCACTTGGCTTCGTCCAACCTCTTCTACTCCTCTGATGTTGATGACTGAGAAAACGATTATTGTTAGTATGGCTGTTAAGGGCACGTTTACGGGTATCAGATACGATATGATGTAGGCGAAACCCACAGCGGATAAGGCAGCATAGAACATGTTGCTGATCCACTCGAACCATCCTGTCAAGAAAGAGACAAAGCCGCCGAAGGCTGCTTTGGCAAACGTATATTCGCCGCCAGCCTTGGGTATGGCTGCCCCTAGCTCAGCATAGCTGCACATGGTGAAAAAGTTTATAACGCCACAGAGTAGGAGCGCAACTACGAGGGCGGTGCCAGCTAAGCCTGCAGCGTAGCCTAGCATTACAAAGACGCCGGCTTCTATGGCACCACCTATCCCAAGCATAGTTGCGTGTAGGAGTCCCAGCTCCCTTTTCAAGCCTGGTTTTTCTCTCAGATTTTCATTCTCCGTTCATTCATTGTTCGTTGACTAAGAAGAGTCCACTGATGATGGAGAGCAAACCGAAAACGATTAGGATCAACATGTACAGGAGCACGTCGTTTTGAGGCACATTTAACACTATTTGCATTCCAAAGAAATTGTGGTAGAGAATGTAGGCGAAGACTGTTGCAAAGGCGCCTATGACGCTCTGCGTCAAACCTACAATTGTTGAAACTTTTCTTCTGATACCCAAGTAGGCTCATCCTCTGGAGACTATGATTCCAGCTATCACATCTAACACGCCGACTGAGAGCAGAGCCAGCATGAACAAGAGAAGATAGGTTTCATTTACAAAAGCGCCTATATCAATAATGCCTAAGAGGGTTAAAGCGACCGCGCCCATAAGAATCATGCTTATCATGATGAGGAAACCTCCGATGGCAACCGCTAGTCGGCTTAGTTTCCCTAAGCGCTCGGTCAATTTTGCACCAGTCTCCCTTAAAACTCGGCGCGTTTCAAAGCTTGGTTTCTAAGTAAGTAGCGGGTATCGACTAATATTCTATTCGCTATCTCCGCCCAAAGGTTTCATGATGGATGATTTCATCTAATGGTCTTCTTGAGCGAGCTGTGGGTTTTTCGGCGGGATGCCCTATAGGAATTAGGGCGACAGGTCGCACGCCTGTTGGTATGTTCAACACTTTTCTGGCTTCTTCCTCTTGGAAAGCGCCGACCCAGCATGTTGCGAGTCTATTGGCGTGAGCTGCCAACAGCATGTTCTGTATCGCTGCGGCCGTGTCTTGTAGGCTGTAGAGGTTGACTCCTCTTGAGCCGTAGCCTTGACCAGACCGCCACACGTTTGCGCAGACCACGATAACAACCGGAGCCTCTTCTATGAAGGTTTGATTTAGAGCAGC
>Ga0315314_1004599_pt1 | contig 10299 bp, 10 predicted proteins | sample TDP9_MG_FD_203631 | JGI IMG/M metagenome (GOLD analysis project Ga0315314, IMG submission 203631) | Freshwater sediment microbial communities from Lake Towuti, South Sulawesi, Indonesia - TDP9 | ecosystem: Environmental > Aquatic > Freshwater > Lake > Sediment | place: Indonesia: South Sulawesi... | reverse complement strand
AACTGGATTCAGGTATACAATTTTCGGCGCAAGCTTTAACACGCGAATCTTTTCAAGGTTTATCGTTAAAGGACGATCATGGGAAGGTGCACGGACACCACCGTAAACTTCCATACTGTCGCCTACGATCAGTTTTCTTGCAACTTTGCGGAGAACACCCGTCGGCTCGTAGGCTGCACAGTCAACATGTACGCTTTCTTCTTTGAGTTGAAAAATGATGTGTCTTCTTGGAACCGTTTTGGGGTTTGTTGCCACGGTTCCTTTGGCAATCACAGGATTATAGGGCTTAATTTCGCTCAACCTTTCAACCTGCTTCAGATGCGCATCTGTTCCTTGATTTGTGCGAAATATGACCCATCTTTCCACAGGTTCAAGGGGCTCAACCATCTCGAATGCTTTTTTTACAATCTCTGGAGTTTCGCCTCTAATTCCGAAAAGAATCGGGTCTGGTCCACGTGGAGTGATGATTACTCTGCGTTTTTCCGTGTCAACATTGTTGAAGGTGTAGGGTGCTGTGGCTTTGTCCATTTGAAAGATTGAGGCTTGGTTCACTCTCCGTTTTGAGCCGTAATTTTCTACGGCTCGATATGCGAGGATTTCATAGGTATGGTCTCCTTGAAGAGTTTCGCCCACGGCCGCTAAACTGCCGATGATTCCTCTGCCTTTTTTGAAACCTACTGCCTCTGCCCCAAATTTTCTCAGAAGTTTTATCGCATCTTTCAGGTATGCAACTCCAGTTACCGTGTTTTCAGCAAAAATTTTTGCTTCCATCGGGATTCTGGCTCTTTTAAAGAAAACTATGCCTGGGTCTGTGCCTCTAAATTCAAAATCTGCATGCTCTTCCACAGTGCTTATGACGGTTTCCTTGATTTCCTCTTCAACATTTTCATTGTAGTGTATTCTGAGGCTTAGGGCTCCATTTCCTCTTGTTTTCCATGGCACGTTAGGGTTAAGCCTAACCAAGTTTGGATAATCGATGAATTCGGCATTCAGTTTTTGCAGTTTTTCCACTAAAAGAGCGGCAACATATGTTGTGCATCCTTTTCTTGTCGAATCTGTGTCGTCCAGTCCTATGTGCATAGTTTTAGTGGTCATTCAGGGCAGCCCATTCTTTGGCAAGTTAATGATGGGAATATGAGCAGTAGAAGGCTCAAGTGTAGATAAAAAAGAGGAAGTATTTGCTATTTTGTTTCTTCCACAACTATCATTGTTAACGTTGACCTAACCTTGTCAAGCCTTCTGACGCGCCAAGTTACAGTTTCCTTGAGTTTGTCCATTGTGTCTGCTTTGACTCTTGCGACTATGTCGTATACGCCGTAGACGGCGAAGGCTTCATCTATTCCTTCGACTTTTTTCAAATCTTTTAGCACGTCTGCTTCTGAGCCTATTTCAGTATTTATCAGCACAAATGCGGTTGGCATTTAAGTCTCCTCACTTATAGTTTTGAGTTTTATCATTAAAATATTTTGCTATCACTTTCAGACGATTAACCCTTATACCTCTTATCCAGAACTGTCTTTCTTCTGGAATAACATGGATACGCTTATCTTTTATTTCTAAGCATAAGCTATTAGGGTTTTAAATTTGTCAAACAACCATATTACAAGCCGTGAAATGGGGACTTTAGAACTCAACTCTGAATATTTCGGTGTCTCCAGGCTTCAATTAATGGAGAATGCAGGACACAACATAGCATTAGAGGTTGCTTCAAGATTTAAACCAGAAAAATCCATAGCAATCTTTTGCGGCTTAGGCGGAAACGGCGGTGACGGCTTCGTTGCAGCCCGACACCTATCTTCAATGGGCTTTAAAGTCACAGTTATCCTCGCTGGAAAAGCCAAAGAAATCACTGACAAACCAGCCTTAGAAAACTGGAAAGCACTGCAATCCTTAAAAGAAACAATCTCCATCCACGAAGTTCACGACAGCACGCTCATACCGGAAATAAATGCGGAAATCATAATCGACGCGTTGCTTGGAACTGGCACGAAAGGAAAACTAAGACCACCTATCTTGCAACTGGTTAATAAAATAAATTCCATGAACACTTTTAAAATGGCAGTTGACATCCCAACAGGAATCGACTCAGACACAGGCGAAGTCCTAGGCGAAGCAGTAAAAGCAAACCTAACGATAACCTTTCACAGAACAAAAAAGGGACTTGAAAACGCAAAAGAATACGTAGGCGAATTAATCGTAAGAGACATAGGGCTGCCAAAAGAATTCGAAAAATTCGCAGGTCCCGGAGAAGTTTTACTAGTTACAAAACCTCGCCCAACAGAGTCTCATAAAGGAGACTTCGGACGTCTGCTGGTTATTGGCGGAAGCGAAACGTTTTCCGGCGCACCAACACTAGTAGCATTAGCAGCATTACGCACTGGCGTCGACTTAGCCTACGTCGCTACTCCTGAGAAAACAGCCTACGCTATCTCTTCAATGTCACCAGACTTAATCACCATAAAGCTTGAGGGAAAACACCTAAATCTCGGCAACATACCCACCCTTAAAACGTACATGGAAACAGCAAACGCCATTGTTTTAGGACCCGGTCTTGGTTTGCATTCGGAAACCAGAGAAGCTGTTAAAGCGGTGATTGAGACTATTGAAAGCACTGGAAAACCGTTGCTCTTGGATGCAGATGGCTTAAAGGCTTTTGCAGAATTTAAAAAGAAATTGAAAGTGCCCTCGGTGTTGACGCCTCACGCTGGAGAATACACAATACTAACCAACAAAAAACTGCCAGAAGATTTGAGGGAAAAGACCCAAGAAGTGCAGAGAACAGCAACCGAACTAAACGCAGTCGTGCTCTTGAAGGGACCAGTCGACATAATCTGCGACGAAAAACGTTTTAAACTTAACTTTACAGGCAATCCGGGCATGACTGTTGGCGGAACTGGAGATGTGCTTTCTGGGATTGTTGGCGCTTTCCTAGCTCAGCGAGCCGACCCATTTGAGGCTGCTGTTGCTGGCGCCTTTGTTAATGGTGCCGCAGGAGATTTTGTTTTCGAAGAAAAAGGTTACCATATGATTGCAACTGATCTCATCCAATGGATTCCGCAAGTTCTAAACGACCCCACGTGTCACACGAAGGTGCGCAGGACAAGTGCAAAAACAAGTTAAAATCGTCGTTTATCATGCTGGGCAATGTGACCCTAAAAAATGCACAGGTTTAAAGCTTAAACGTCATGGATTAGTTCGGCTTGTACGTCAAATAAGGTTTCTGCCGAAGAGAGCTGTTGTGCTTAACCCTTTCTCAAAAATCGCGTTTTCTCCGGCTGATAGACAGCGCATTGAAAAATTCGGACTGGTTGCTTTGGACTGCAGTTGGGAACACGCTGAAAAAGTGTTGCTAAAACAAGTGAGGGGAACGTCCCGCTGCCTACCCATCCTAGTTGCTGGCAACCCAGTCAATTTTGGCAAGTTAACTAAACTTACTACGGTGGAGGCTTTGGCTGCGGCGCTTTACATTGCCGGATTTAAAGAAGAATCTGCCGAGTTGCTTGATGTTTTCAAGTGGGGGCACACTTTTGCAGAAATGAACCGTGAAATGCTGGAAAAATATGCAAACGTGAAAAACAGCACAGAGATAGTGGAACTGCAAAACCGCTTCATGGGAAACATAGAAAAGCAATAGACGAGGCGCATACATGTCTTCTAAGCAGTTACAGCAATACCTCAAAAAGAATGGCGCTGATGCAGAATTCTTCAAGTTTGAAGAGCATACAATGACTGTTGATGCTGCCGTCAGCCGTTTAGGCGTGAGTCGCAAAAACATTATTAAAAGCATCCTCTTTATTGACGACTCTGGTTCGCCAGTTTTAGGCGTGGTCGTCGGAGACAAAAAGGTAGACGAACAAAAGCTTGCTTTGGCTTGTGGGGCTAAAAGTGTCAGAAGGGCGAATCCAGTTGAGGTTAAAGAGTTTACTGGTTATGATGTTGGAGCTGTGCCGCCAATCGGACATAAAAAGGAAATAAAGACTTTTGTTGACGGGAAAGTTATGGCCCTCAGCAGAGTTATTGGTGGCGGCGGAGAGATAAACACGCTTCTTGAAATGAACACCGAGGACGTAAGAAGATTGACAAACGCCCAAGTCAAACATATAAGTAGGTGAAAAAATCATGGAAATCATCACAGATTTCTACCTTTTCATGTTTTCGGTAATTTTCATATCATTATCCGGTGTGATGGCACCCGGTCCCTTGTTTGCCGTGACTGTTGCAAAAGGGTTCAAAAACAAGGCTGCCGGCGTTCTGATTTCCTTCGGACATGGAGTTATAGAGTTTCCTCTCATGTTCCTCATCTATTTTGGCTTCGTTCAATTTTTCGCTTCAAGTTTCACTCAAAGAATCATCGGGTTGGTCGGAGGCATGCTAATGATATACTTGGGTCTTCGAATGGTTAAAATGGAGAGGAAAGCCAGCGAAGAGCGTGAGGAATCTACACATGGCTCCATTATTGCAGGAATTCTCACAACCGGCGCTAATCCATATTTCCTCCTGTGGTGGGCAACCATAGGCGCGGCTTTAGTGGTGAATGCTGCGTTTTTTGGATTTTTTGGATTTTTGGCTTTTGCTGTAACACACTGGCTTTGTGACCTTCTTTGGAACGTCGTCGTAACTGTAACGGTTTTTAAGTCGAGGCGTTTTTGGACCAAAAAGGTGCATAATATAATCTTCGGCTTCTGCTTCGCAGTATTGGTAGGATTTGGGATATGGTTTATTATATCGTCACTGCTCTAAGCGTTTGTTGGAGAGTGTTTTTCGAGGATAGCCATGTAGTCAGCGTTTCCAGGTTCTATGAAAATTTTGGTTTTCCATCCTGTTCTCTTTAGTATCTCTTTTATTTCTTCTTTAGACTTTCATGGTTTTGATTTTGCTCACGTGCTGTCAAATCTTTCGCTAATTTTTTTTAAGCTAGAATCATAACTTTCAGTGGCTTTTCTCCGGGATTATCGGCGGTTTGTATTGCCAGTTCGAAGTCAATTAATTTGAACTTATGAGTTATCAATCCTTTGACATCCACGAGCTTCTTTGATATGAGGTCTAAAGCTAGTGGATAATCAATAGGTGATAGATATCCGCTGAAGAATAGCGCTTCGCCTACGTTTCCAAGATTCAGATAACCTTCTGATTCACCTATTAACGCGACCTTTCCAGCGCTTCTCACAAGAAAAGGAGTTTGTTCAACTGTCCGCTTAGTTCCAGCAGCCTCAATTACTATATCTGAGCCCCTCACGGTAATTGCCTTGACTCTTTTCTCTATGTCTCCTTCCCCTGCGTTTAAGCAGATATCAGCGCCGTATTTCTCAGAAAGTTTAAGCCTATAGTCGTGTAAGTCTATGGCAATGACTCGGCATCCTTTAAGCTTAGCTATTTGCGTCATTAACAATCCTATTGGTCCTTGACCTATGATTGTCACCCAATTTCCAAGCTTTGGTTGGAGAAGATCTAGGGTGTGAATTGCAAGGGCGACTGGTTCTAGTATTGCTGCTTCCTCGTCGCTTACATTTTCTGGAATTGGAACAAGATTTTCCGTGGGTATTGCGATGAATTCTGCGAAAAATCCGTCTAGGCTAAAGCCCATGGTCTTACGGCTTTCGCATAGATGAGGGAGTCCTTGAAGGCAGAAGTAACATGAACCGCAATAGAGAGTAGGAACCATTGCAACCCTTTCGCCAGTGTCGACTCTGACACCGCAGGCGTCGTGACCAATAATTTGCCCAACTCTCATTCTGGTCCATTCTCCTCTGTAGAAGTGCAAGTCGGTTCCGCAGATGCTTCCGGCTCTAAATTTTACAAGTACCTCATTAGCAGAGGATTTAGGCTTGGCAACCTCTTCAATCCGCATGTTCTTGGGACCGTTAAACACGGCGGCTCTCAAAATCCTCACCATTTAGACATGCTTATCTAACAAACCCTTACTAATATTTTATTGAACACAATAATCCACCAAAAAGCAGACATAGAAGGAAAAAGAGAAAATGAATTATGGAGAATTTTATGTTGGAAAAGCGAAAGTTTGTCTAGTTCAAGAAGACATAACCGAGCAGAATGCTGACGCCATAGTGAACGCTGCTAACTCAACTCTTATGGGCGGTGGAGGCGTAGACGGGGCAATCCATCGGAAAGGTGGACCGAGAATCCTTGAAGAATGCAAACGCATAAGGACCACAGAATGGCCAGATGGTTTACCAATAGGGAAGGCTGTCATAACTTCTGGAGGGAATTTGAAGGCTAGGCATGTTATCCACACTGTTGGGCCTATTTGGCGTGGTGGCGCACATGGCGAATCGGAGCTTTTGGCAGATGCCTACCGCAACTCCTTGAGGTTGGCAGTTTCTAGGGGACTGAAAATCATAGCTTTTCCATCAATAAGCACTGGTGCGTATGGATATCCAATAGAGAAGGCAAGCCCAATAGCCATAGCAACCGTCAAGGAGTTCTTAGAAAAAGAAGACAAACTTGACAGGGTAATATTTGTTCTATTTGCGAAGCATGATTGGGAAATCTATAAAGCGGTAGCAAGCGAAGTTCTAACTTAGTGATAGGTGTTGCCATTTGAGGATTTTTCTGGCAAACTGTAGAAGTTCAAGCAAAGCTATTTTACTTCTGACAGTGTTGTCTTTTTTAGCATTTTATGGATTCAATTTAAGTTGTGAAATTGGAATTGCGGAGTACTTGCCGGTTCATAACATCAGCACTGGGTTAGATTATCCCACTATGCAGATGGCTATAAACGCTAATGAAACTTCAGACGGAAATACGATAGTTGTTGATGTGGGCGTGTATTATGAGCATGTTTACGTGAACAAATCGCTTACACTAATCGGAAAGAACAGAAATACAACAATCATAGATAGCGGAGGTGTGTTTAGATGTTTCATAGTAACTGCCGAAAAAGTGAGAATTACTAATTTTACTGCGCAGAATGCACGATGGGCTATATACTTAGGCTCCTCTTCTAATGAAACATACATTTACGGAAACACGATCAGAACCAGTGACACCGGAATATATTTTGACCAAGCCAAAAAAAGTGTCGCTTTCGAAAACCTCATCGAAAACATAAACATGGATGGGGAAGGCATATACTTAAGAGAAGCTGAAAACAACGTTATTCACAGAAACCTCGTCCAAAACACTTCTTATGGAATTTCCAGCGCTCTTTCAACACAAAACATTGTTAAAGAGAATACCTTAACAAGCTGCACTTACGCTCTATCGTTAGGTTTTTCGAACAATAATTCCATTTACCATAACAATGTAGTTGACAATTCTTACAGTTTCCAAACTATTGGCTCTATAAACAGTTGGGATAATGGATATCCTTCTGGCGGCAATTATTGGAGCGACTACAACGGCACTGACTTTTGCAGTGGTCCTTACCAGAACGAGACTGGAAGCGACGGAATAGCCGATCTGCCATATGTTATTGACGAAAATAACGCTGACAGATACCCACTTGCAAGGCCATATGCTCCATTGTTAGGCGACACAAATGAAGATAGAAAAGTAGACGGAAAAGACATTATCATCACAGCCAAAGCCTTTGGCTCGTATCTGGGACATCTAAGATGGAATCTAAATGCAGACGTAAACGGTGATTTCAAAGTGGAAGGAAAAGACTTAGGAATAGTAGCCAAAAACTACGGCAAAAAGAACCCATAACTCACAAAGGACTGGCGTGTTGGTTGTAACATCAGATACGGTGGAGATGTCTCTCGCAAGTTCTCTTTTTTCTCTTTGTTTCTAGTTCCTTGCCCTCTATTCCCTTTCGTAAACGTCTGGCCAGAGCTTCATGGAAAGCCCTATTCCCACGACTAGGAGGGCGAGTGGAACCAGAAAAACTATCCAGTTTGGAGAATCGGATCCGCCAAGAAAGGAGGACAGTAACAGGCGACCTTGATGAAATGGCGAAAGTGGGGTGAGCGAAGTGGCTGCTTGAAAAATTGATGAGGCGAAACTCAGGAGCGCAGTCAAGCCCATTAGAACAGTCGCAGTCGTGAAAAACGAGAACACCACAAACAGATATGGTAGAAAAGTGGGCCGAATGTACATTTTCTTGGTGGCGAAAGTGATGGCGTTTGCAGTGAAGGCTGCGATTGCCACAGTAACAAGTGTCACCACATATGTTGTGATGAATATTATGAGCAGATCAGCGAAGGGTTTCCCTAGCCCTATCACGGGCAAGAGAAATACAGGAGTAGCGAAAATGACGCTTGCCAAAGCAGCATAAATGAGTTTGGCGACTGTTATTTCAAAGACGCCAATCGGATAGCAAATGAGAGTCCGTACAGTTCCTCTTTTGATTTCATGACCGTAACCTGTCGAAAATGCCACTGGAATAAGAATCATCGTGACCAATACGGCATAGCCATAAACCACATGCAAAAGTGTCAGCGACGTCAGTAGGGATTCGCCGCCTCCACTCTCTTCGCCGGAGACAAACCTTCCGGTCCATGTTGGTAATCCGATTTCCCTGAATGTGCTGCTTGCCATATTGAAAAGCAGGAATCCAAAGAATAGCAGAAGAACGGATAGAAATAATAAGACAGGCAGACCATGTCTATGCATCTGCTTCATGTCTCTGAGGACAATTGTGAGCATCAGTTTCGCCTTTTTCGGTGTCTTCTTCAATGAGGTGCCACTTCCTGCATGGTGACCGGTTTCGGCTGATTCCGTCGATGGTTTTTGTACTTCAGTCAAGCATTTGCCTCCGGTTTTTGCCGCATTCTTAGGAAAACTTCTTCCATCGTTCCGAGAAGACGCATTTCCATGAGAGCAATGCCTGCGGTCCCAAGAAGAGCGCTTACCTTTGGAACATCTTCTCTGTTCCTTAGTGTAATGACAACTTCGTCGCCCTTTGCTATACATTCATCGAGTGGAAGGCTGTCCGAAAGTATTTTCTGGGCTTTTACTGGATCTGAGACTCTCAATGAATATCTTGGTAGGAGATATTGGTCGCGAAGTTCGCGAGCGGAGCCTATCTTGAGAATGGCGCCTTGGTCTATGAAAGCGAAACGATCCACGATATGTTCAGCTTCGATTAGATTGTGTGAAGTGAAAAAAACAGTGTTGCCGTTCTTTACATATTCCCTCAAATACTCTCTCAAAGATTTCCGATGAATAATGTCTATGCCCTGAAACGGTTCGTCGAGAAACATTATCGGCACGTTGCTCAGGAAGGTCCGTGCAAGTGAAATTTTCTGTCTCTGACCGTGTGAAAGAATTGCTATGCGCTTGTCCATTAGGCCCGAGAGTTCACACATATTCTCGACCATTTGAATTCTGGCTTTCGCTGACTGCCCTGCGTGTCCAGCCATGCTTGCAAAGAATTTGAGATAGGCGCCTGCTGTCATCTTCTCATAATAAACATTCTCCTCTGGTGTAATTGTCAAGTGTTTTCGCACATCTGTTGGGTTATGCATGATGTAGTGTCCGTAGACAGTCGCTGAGCCGAAGGTAGGCTTAGTTAAGCCGCAAAGCAGGCGGATAGTCGTTGTCTTGCCTGCACCATTAGGTCCAAAAAAACCGAAAATCTCACCCTTGCATACTTCAAAGGAGACAGACTTAACTGCTTGAACACTTCCAAAGTTCTTGCCAAGCTCGCGTGCCTCAATTACAGCACCAGAAGTGCCCATAGGTTTGCCTCTGCATCACTATTAGACTGGCATATCAGTAAGCCTTAGCACATATAAATGCTGTGCTTTCGTGGAGAGATGTGAATAAGCTTGAGGCGAGCTTGGCTTAGAAATACGCATTTGCTTCTTTCGTAGGGCTGACGTGTTGGTTGTAACTATAACAACGATGGAGAATGTCACCCACAACTTCATGTTTTTCCATTTCATCTTATGTGCAGATTTTTTCTTTCATGATGCCCCCGGATTAGCCACACACTATTGTGCCCTTAGTGGACAACCATGTCTCGAGCAATACGAACGATGCCATTTTTTCCAACTCTCAACTGTCTTTCTCCCTTGAACGCGGATATTCTTGCATTCTCGATTTGAACCATGTCTCCTACAGATATGGAGTTTATTTGCTCGTTCCATAAACACAATTTGATCTCTCCGGTTCCGTCCGATATTAACGCATTAGCGACGCTGGCACAATTTCCAAACCTCGTAAAGACAAGCGTAGGCTCTGCCATTTCCATGACTTCAGCCTTCAGATTAACCCCTTTCATTCCAATTCGCAAATCTTGGATCTGAAGCGACCCCATTTTTCTATCCTTTTTGATTGGATGTCTGCCGAGCGCGTAGACTTTTCTGGTATCCTTGATTGGATTATTCTTCTCCA
>Ga0315314_1004598_pt1 | contig 10303 bp, 9 predicted proteins | sample TDP9_MG_FD_203631 | JGI IMG/M metagenome (GOLD analysis project Ga0315314, IMG submission 203631) | Freshwater sediment microbial communities from Lake Towuti, South Sulawesi, Indonesia - TDP9 | ecosystem: Environmental > Aquatic > Freshwater > Lake > Sediment | place: Indonesia: South Sulawesi... | reverse complement strand
ATTATACTAGCTACTGGACTTAAAGTGCTATGCACGGAGCTGCGGCGAGAATATGAAGAGATAGAGGAGTATTTTTCGCTTGTGGATGAGCTCTACGAAATTAAGTTGAATCTTTTGGCGCAATCGCTGAAAGAGGAACGCCAAGTGTGTAACTGATGGTTGAAGAGAGCCGTATGAGATGTCTCATAGTTTGATTCGGATTCTGAATACGTATGATTACTCCTAATAAAGACTCCACTTTCATACGAGTTAAATCTAAAAGTCAAAGAATCTTCACGTGGCAAAAAGGATCCTTTGCAGAAGTTATTGAGATGATTGCACAGCTTCGCCAGGTCGAAAAGTCCATTGAATCAAATAGCACGAAAGGTGAGGAAGAAGTCCGTATGAGAGCCGGGAGGCTGGATGATTTGATGCGCAGTGCGGTAGATGAGGCGTTGAAGAGGATTTTTAAGAAACCAGGCGCTGAGGTGATTTACGGTTTTTTGGAGAACAAGTATCATTTGAGGCGGGAAGACTTTGCTCAGAGATCCAAAGAATTTTCAGCTGGTTTGGAGAGTCTTCTCAGTTCAGCGGCGCCAATAATTGAGAAAATGATCCTGGATAATTTGTACTCTAAACTTCAGTTGAAATTTGAAGAGAAGGAGGATTATGGGTTTTCAGATTATGTAAAGGAGTTGAAGGAAAAGGTGCGTGGATAAATGAATGAGGTTGTGCAAGACTCTGTTGAAGTCTACTCTAAAGAGAAGAAAGCAGAAGAACTGAAGGCAGAGGAGTCGTTGCGGAGAAGCGAGGAGAAGTTCAGGAATATCTTTGAGAAAGCCAGCGACTGCATGATTTTTCTGGATGTGTCCGGAAGAATCCTAGATGTTAATGAAAAAGCTGTAGAAGTGTACGGTGGGTCAAAAGAAGAGCTGTTGGGAAAGCATTTCACCAAGGTAGGTGTGGTTTCTCTTAGAGATATACCAAAACTTTTGAGCGCTTTTGCAAGTGGTCTCGCCGGTAAACGTCCAACTCTTAGCATAAGCATCAAAAACAAAAAAGGCCGAGAAGTATTGCTTGAGTGCTTGAGTTCTCTTACTAGGACACGTGATAAACCCACTTTGGTGGTTATTGCGAGGGATGTTACAGAGCGCAAACGGATGGAAGAGGCTCTTAGGGAATCTGAAGAAAAATATAGAACGCAGTTTGAGGAGGCACTTGACGCCATCCTCGTAGCCGATGCCGAAACAGGCATAATAATTGACTGTAACCATGCAGCATCAGAATTGGTGGACAGAGAGAAATCAGAACTGGTTGGTAAACACCAGCGGATTCTCCATCCTCCGGAAGAAATCGAAGGAGAATTCAGCAGGACTTTCAAACAGCATCTCCAAGAAAAAGAAGGACAGGTTCTGGAAACACAGGTTATTACCAAAAGGGGAGAAATCAAAGACGTTGCAATCAAAGCCAATGTCTTTGAACTTCGGGGCAAAAAACTGATTCAAAGAGTATTTAGAGACATCACAGAACGCAAAGAGGCTGAAAAGGCTATTCGAGAGAGCCAAAAGAAGTTCGAACGGTTGTTTATGTTTAATCCTGAGGCAGCTGTTTTTTCGGACGTAAATGATTACGTTTTAGACATTAACCCGCGTTTCACTGAGCTTTTCGGATACTCCCCTGATGAAGCCAAAGGGAAATTCTTGGATGATTTAATCGTGCCTGAAGACTTGAAGGAAGAAGCAAAGAGGTTGACCGAGATCAGGGAAGGATATGTTTACCATGAAACTGTCAGAAAAAAGAAAGACGGAACTCTAATCCTCGTGTCAATTTCTTGTGCATCAATAGTATCTGATGGCAAGTGTTTAGGCAATGTAGTATTGTACAAAGACATCACAGAAAGAAAAGAGATGGAAGACAAGCTAAAGCAATATTCTGAACATTTAGAAGAGCTTGTTCAAAAAAGAACTGACGAACTGCTGGAATCGGAGAAAAGGTACTCTGTTCTAGTAGAAGGAGCAAATGATGGAGTCATAATTGCTCAGGATGGAAAACATGTCTTTGCGAATAAGAAATTCAGCGAAATTGTCGGTTATTCGAAAGACGAAATAATAGGACTTCCAATGGAAAAAATAATTGACGAAAAATGTCTCCAGCTTGTGAAAGAAAGAGACAAGCGGGTAATTCGAGGAGAGAAAGTTCCATCAACGATTGAAGTTGAATTAATAACGAAAACTGAAGAACATGTACCAATTGAAGCCAGTTCCACACTTGTACAATATCTGGATAGACCTGCCACCCTCGTCATCGTGCGGGACATAAGAGATAGAAAACGAGCTGAAGAAACCCGACAAAGGTTAGAAAAACTCGCGGCAATTGGTGAACTTGCAACAATGGTTGGACACGACTTAAGGAACCCCCTGCAATCCATAGAAAATGCAACATACTGCCTGAAAACCGAGTGTGCCACCAAAAGATCCTGCCCCATTTCACAAAAAGCAGGCGAAATGCTCCAAATAATAGACGAGTCAGTCAACTACGCTGACCAAATAGTAAGAGACCTACAAGATTTCTCAGCGCCTAAAACACCAACACTCGAAAAAGCGGAGATAAACACGTTAATTAAGGAAACTTTGTCACAAATCAAAACACCGAAAAATGTCGAAGTCATTACTGAACTGGATCAGCTTCCTGAAATAAATGTAGATAAAAACCAGATAAAACGGGTTTTTCTAAACCTAGCGAAAAACGGAATAGAAGCAATGCAGAAAGGAGGAACACTGAAAATCTCAACCAAGAAAGCAAACGGTTTTGTCCACGTCAGTTTCAAAGATACAGGCGTAGGCATCTCAAGAGAAAGCAGAGAAAAAATCTTCACCCCCTTCTTCACCACTAAGGCGAAGGGCATGGGCTTGGGCCTATCAATCTGCAAGAAGTTCGTCGAAAACCATGGAGGCACAATCCAAGTAGAAAGCGAAGTGGGTAAAGGATCAACCTTCACAGTTAGACTTCCAATCCCCCAAGAGGACGGAGGTGAAAAAACTTGACAAAAGAAAAGGCAAGCATCCTCATAGTAGAAGACGACCCAAACATACGTGAAACCCTAAGCACCATACTACAGCAAAAAGGATACAACACAGACACAGCCAAAAACGGAAAGGAAGCCATACAAAAATCACAAACAAAATTCTTCAACATAGCGCTGTTAGATATCAAGCTACCAGACATAGAAGGCACAAAACTACTTACAATGATGCATGAAGACCTGCCCAAAATGGTAAAAATCATGATTACCGGATACCCTTCACTAGAAAACGCTGTTGAAGCCTTAAACCTAGGAGCCAACGCATACATTATAAAACCAGTCAAACCTGAGAACCTATTGGCGCTCATAGAGGAAAAACTAAAAGAACAACATCAAGCCGAAGGGATGACAGAAGAAATGGTGACAGAATGGATCAAAACACGAGCACGCAAACTAGAAGTCGAAAATGAGAAACAGATTGTATAAGGACATGTCGCGTGTTCAGTCACGACTTAGATGTTTCTTCTCCTTCGGGTAAACCATACACGAGTTGATTATCTCGTTCGCCGGCGATCGCTATTTTTCCAAACTGTCTCATTGCAATGATGTGTCTAAACAGCTTCTCTCTGTCTAATCCGGTGACCTTTGACAGTTCATCCAAGGTCGAGGGACCCTGATCTTTGATTCCTTTGAGTATGAGGTTTCGTTCCTTGGCGCGTTCCTGCATCTCCTTTGCCTTTTCTGGGTCTATCTTCGGTTTTTCAGCCAATCTGGCTACCCTCTAGTCAGAACCTATCTCCATACTCGAAGCCGTATATAAAAATAATTGCTCGAGCCTGCAAAAATCTTATTAACATTTCGCGTAGCCATAACTATCATTTTAGTGGTTAACTTGGTCTCGGCATACATAATGATGAAAATGCAGGTTGGAATGGACGATCAAGTGATTGCTGAGATAAAAAGGCTGGAGCAGGTCCAAGAAGCCAACGCCACTTATGGATCATACGACCTTGTAATCAAAGTGAGTTTCAAAACCATCGAAGACCTTGACAGATTCATATTCGAAAAGATAAGAAGAATCAAAGGCATAACAGAAACGTCAAGCATGCTGGTGGCAAAACAAGTAAAGTAATATGAGACGAATCTAGCCGATGTCTAAAGGCTCCATAGTGTGGTGTTCAATCCCTTCTTTTTCACAAATCTCCATGATTTTTGCGACCGCCTTCAAGTCTAGGCTTCTAATCTTTTCTTCTTCTGGTCCAATGATTTCAACTATTATGCCTGAGCCTGAGACGCCGCAGCAGGCGTAGACGTTCTTGTAGACGTTTATGTGATATTTCGGTGGAACACCTACTTCTTCTATGGCTGCTTTGACTTTTCTAATCACATGGTCCACGTTGGCGCCAGTCGCCTTGATGAAGTAGCATTCTCTACAACTGACCTTTGTCATCGATTCATTCTCCTCACAGAGATGCTTTACTCATTAGGGACAAGTAGATTATGTTCTGTTTCCCTAATAAGATTGACTCAAAAACAATCACCTTTTCTGTCTGATTCATAATCCGTTTTTCACCTCAAAATTCGTGATGGATTCCGAAAGAAGGATACTCTTTTCCCATAGTAAACACGGCGAATAGAAGATAATTATCAAAAAGATTAAAAGTAAATCCATTATCATTCTAGTATTCTAAACAAATTAGGGTGAGAGAGAAATGCCAGTGAAAGTTTTGGAAGAATGGCTCAACATGTGCGGAGGCTGCGAATGCAGCATACTCGACGTCGGCGAAGCCCTCTTAGACGTGCTACCACAACTCGAATTTGTCCACATACCAGTCTTAATGGACCACAAATACTACGGGCAGACGGGTGAAGGCAAAAAGATAGAGCTGCCACAAGCAGACATTGGAATAATCACAGGCGGCGTCAGAACTGAAGAGCACAAGGAAGTTGCTAAAGAAGTTAGAAATAAGTGTAAAACCGTCATAGCGTATGGTTCGTGTGCCTGCTTCGGCGGCGTTCCCGCCCTAGCAAACATGTACACAAAAGACGAGGTCTTCAACAAGGTTTACAAAACTGCTAGGAGCACTGTGCCCGGAGAACCGCCAACGGTTGCGATAACTCCTTGGACTGACCGCGTATATGCTGTGGACGAGGTGATAAAGGTCGACGCTATGATACCTGGATGTGCGCCCTCACCGGACCTGTTCGTTGATGCGGTGACTGCTCTGTTGACTGGCAAACCGTTCAAGCTTGAGGAGAAGGCGGTTTGCGAAGACTGTCCATTGAAGAGAGAAAAGAAGGCGATAGCTGCTATAAAAAGGCCTTTAGAGACTGCGTCCATTCAAGGTCGTTGCTTGCTCGAACAGGGCTATCTCTGTCTAGGACCTGCTACGAGAACAGGTTGCGGCGGACACGAAAAAATCCCAAGATGCATAGCCGGTAATTTCCCTTGCAGAGGATGCATGGGTCCAATTAAGTTTGGCGGAAACCAAATGGTCGATATGATGGGCGCGTTGGCAACGATAGGTATTGACGTCAAACTGATACCCGACCGATTGGCAACGTTCAACAGATTCGTGGGAGGACACAACGTTCTGCGACCACGTAAGGTATGAGTGAGGTGAATTGGAAATGGCAAAAGAGTTAGTGATTCAGCCTGTAACCAGAATCGAAGGCGACGCAAAGGTGGTTATTCAGCTCGACGATAAAGGAGACGTCATGGATGCTCGGATGCACACGATGGAGCTGAGAGGATTTGAAATGTTCTGCATTGGGCGTCCAGTCGAAGAACTCCCGCTGATAACAACCAGAATCTGCGGAGTCTGCCCATGGGCGCATCACATAGCTTCAGCGAAGGCAACAGACGGCGTATTCGGAGTGACTCCACCGCCTGCTGGAAGGAAACTGCGCGAACTAGCGTATTTGGGCGACAAGGTCATGGACTTCATCCTGCACTTCTACATCCTGTCGGGTCCAGACTTTGTGATGGGACCTGACTCAGACTACACGGTTAGAAACGTCATCGGCATACTCAAGGCAAACCCTGACCTAGCGAAAAAGGTGATTCATCACCACCACTTAGCGCATCAGATGGTTGAGATGATAAGCGGCAGGCGGATTCATCCTGTTGCGGCGGTGCCGGGCGGCTGGACCAAACCGTTGAAACCTGAGGAAAGAGACAAGGCGTTGCCTATGGCTAAGGAGCTGCTCGACTTCGCAACGTTCTCTATGAAGTTGGCGAAGGAGAACATATTTCCAAAATACTTGGACATGGTGAAGAGCCTAGCGGTCATCAAGACTGGTTTCTTGGGGTTGGTGACGCCTGATGGAACGCATACGTTCTACGATGGCAAGCTACGGGTGATGCAGCCAGACGGCTCCTATGAGGACTATGAGACCGAAAACTACTTAGACGTTATCGCGGAACACGTTGAACCTTGGACTTACTTGAAGTTCCCGTACTACAAGAAAGCTGGCAAGCTAAGCATGGACCCAGATAACCCGACTGGAGTCTTGAGGGTTAACACGCTGGCGAGAATCAACGTCAGCGACAGAATGGCTACGCCATTAGCGCAGAAGGAGCTCGACGAGTTTAGAAAGCTGTTTGGCAGGCCAGCTCAACAGACTTTGCTTTATCACTGGGCAAGGCTGATTGAACTGGTTGAGTGTGCTGAACGGACTGTTGCGCTGTTGGAGGATCCAGAGATTACGAGTGAGAACACGAGGGTTCCGGTTAAGCCGAGGGCTGGTCGTGGCATAGGCGTTGTTGAGGCTTCTAGGGGAACTTTGATACACGACTATGAGACTGATGACAACGGGATCGTGAAAGACTGCAACCTCATTGTGGCGACTGGAGTGAACCACGCTGCGATTAACATGTCTATCAAGAAGGCGGCTAAAGACCTCATCAAGGGTGGAAAATACGACCAGGGAATACTTAACAGAATCGAGATGGTGATTCGTCCCTACGACCCGTGCCTTAGCTGCGCAACGCATGACTTGTCAGGCAGAATAGCAATGCGACTAGACATAGTGGACGCCAACGGAAAAATCATAGACACACTAGTCAACCATTGAGTCCATATAACCATCTTTTCTTTCTTTTTTATGCTACGTATTCGTATTCAATGAAAATGGAGAGCTAAAAAACTTTTATCTCAGTTTCTTTAACGTAGTCAATATTCTCTTTCTTGAATTGCCACAATTCCACACTAAGCCGACGAGTTTTTGCTCGATTTACATTTTCTTTCCTTCGCAGTCTTTTCTTCAGCCCGAAATGACTTGAATAGAAGTACACATTCGGTTTGATTTGCAATCAAGTGTCAACGTCCTAGTTAAGTATTGCTCTGTTCTCTAGTTCAAGTGTCGCATATGGCGATTAATAAAAGGAGGTAACTGATTTGGAAAAGAAAATTGTTAACGGATTAGATCCGCAGCAGATTCAGGGTTTGGTGGACACTGTCAAGAAGCAACCACAAGTGGCAAAAGCTAGATTTTACACAACGACCACATGGAAAGGCGGGTTCTATAACGAAGCCTCTATCAAAGACTTCTCCCTGGGAGGAGTAAAGAATGAAACAAGTAGGTCTAGACCATTCATTGTACCCGGGGATCACTCTAATGAATTTCTGGGCACTAACAAGGGACCTTCTTCAGTGGAGTTGATTTTGGCAGCGTTGGGACACTGCATTGCTGGCGGTTTCGCTACCTTTGGCTCTCACATGGGCATTCCGATAGAATCTCTAACAGTTGAATTAGAGGGTGACATAGACTTGCAGGGCATGCTTGGGTTACCTGAGCCAGGAAAGGTCCGACCGGGATATCAAGAGATAAGGGCAAAATATTACGTCAAGAGCAAGGCACCTAGAGAGCAGCTTGAGAAGTTGGCGAAAATGGCGGAAGACCTATCACCAACAAAAGACTCATTGCGAGCGGTCAAGTTTTCCTCACAGCTAATTGTACAGTAAAGCTCATCCTACTAGGCATCAGAGGAGAGGCAAGGCGGTTGCATTATTTCCTTGATTTTGTTTCTAACTTCTTTTTTATTGGTTCTATTTTTTATGGTTTCGAATATGTTGAGGATTTTGTCGTATTCCGCGGGTGCCCTTGGACGGAAATTAATGTGACTCTGTTGCGTGTTCAATAAAACTGAACTCAAACAGTCTGCACTTGCTTGTTCAACAACTTCTGAAAGAAGAAGGCATAAGGGGTCTATCCCCTTCTTCTTCTGAAATTACTCCCAGCCCTACGAGGCAGGATGGTGATGGCACTAGGAACAATTTGCCACCACCACGCATGGCCACAGGCGCCAACCCCAGCTCCAACCCCGTCAAGCCGAAGTCTCTACAGGAGCAAGTGATTCAACACAATGGCTATTGCTGTGACAGTCTCTCCTTAATCTTCGACCTGACCTCTGGTTTCACTGGTCCAATCTTTGAGATTCTCGTGTTCGTTGTCTCAAAAATGTTCAGAATCTTGTCATACTGAGGCAACGTCGTAGTAATCGAAATCAACCTAAGCGACTCAACTCCATACGGAGCCAGCTCCTTCTTCAACTGCGTCAAATAGTCTCGGACTTGGTCTTCCTTGAACAGGCTGTCGTCGCCTTCAACGAATATCACACCGTCAGCACCAGAAGCAAACGCCTGCATCACATGTTTCAAGCCGACACGTCCAACGCTTGGCACGCTGATTATGCGGACATTAGGCGTATATGATGAGCGGGTCTGACCAGCCAAGTCAGCGGACCCGTATGCAGTGTTCTTTTCTATGAACGCCACGAGTTTGGGATGCGTCTCGCCCTCGCTCACTCCCTGAACCTGCGCCATCAACTGCTCATCCGTGCTGTGCAACAAATCCATAGCCTGCTTAGGACAGTGGGGCACACACACGCCGCAGCCGATGCAAGAAATAGGATTAATGCTTACTCCTCCAGCTGTAGATGTTATCGCCCCAACCGGACAAACCTTAATGCACACACCGCAACCGTCGCATTTCTCAGCAATGATGTAAGCGACTTCAGGTGAAACCATGATTTCGCCCTTACCCACAAAAGTGGCTACACGAGAAGCGGTCGCCATAGCTTCCAGGGTTGTCTCACGCACGTCTTTGGGACTCAACGCACAACCAGCCAAGAACACGCCTTCACGGTGGCTGTCCACGGGCCTCAGCTTAAAGTGTCGTTCCGAGTAGAATTGGTCTCCACTCATCTGAATGCCCAATTTCTTTGACAGTTCGGCGGCAGTCGGATGGGGAATGATGCCTACGCTGAGCACAACCAAATCAAACAAGCCCTCAACATCCTCACCAAGCAACGTGTCTTCGGCTCTAACCATAATCTGGTCAGCATCCACAGGAAAAACCTCAGCCACTCTCCCCCTCACAAACTTCACGTGATGGTCCAAAGCCTTAGCGTAAAACTCCTCGTAACCCTTGCCATCAGCCCTAATATCCATGTAAAAAATCCAAGGCTCAGCGTCAGGAAACGATTTCTGCAGCAAAAGCGCCTGCTTAATCGCCGCCATACAACCAATCTTACAGCAATGTTCCTCGCCCTTGCCGTTGGTCGTCATCATTCTGCTGCCAACGCAGAGGATGAAAGCCACTTTTCTGGGCGGCTTCCCATTCGACGGTTTGTGCAACCCCTGCAACATCAAACGCTCAAACTGCATGTTGGTCACAATGTCTGGGTGCTCTCCGAAACTGTACTCTTCCAGCGTCTTCGGGTCAATCTGCTCAAAGCCTGTAGCAGCCACGACGGCGCCCACGTCAAGCTCAATTTGTTCCTCCTTCTGGTTGAAGTTGACCACGTGCGCCTTACAGAACTTCTCACAAACCCTGCAAACACCCTTGGTGAAGTATAGACAATGCTCTGTATCAATAGCATACGTTCGCGGAACAGCCTGCTTAAACGGTGTGTAAATCGCCTTCCGCTCCAACGTGTCAGCCTCAAACTCACTCGGAACCTTAATGGGACACTTGTTGGCGCACTCTCCGCAGGCGGTGCAACCAGCGTCTACGTAACGAGGCTTCTTCGTAATCAACACCCGGTAGTTGCCAGGCGTGCCCTCAATCGCCGTGGGTTCAGCCATGGTGATGATTTTAATCTTGGGATGCTGTGCGGCGTAGACCATCTTGGGCGTGAGAATACACTGCGAACAATCTAGGGTTGGAAAAGTCTTGCTCAACTGCGCCATGTGTCCACCTATGCTCGGACTTCGTTCAACAAGATAGACTTGAAAGCCCTTGTCGGCTAACTCGATTGAACACATGATGCCTGCGACGCCGCCTCCAACGACCACG
>Ga0315314_1004596_pt1 | contig 10305 bp, 9 predicted proteins | sample TDP9_MG_FD_203631 | JGI IMG/M metagenome (GOLD analysis project Ga0315314, IMG submission 203631) | Freshwater sediment microbial communities from Lake Towuti, South Sulawesi, Indonesia - TDP9 | ecosystem: Environmental > Aquatic > Freshwater > Lake > Sediment | place: Indonesia: South Sulawesi... | reverse complement strand
GTTTAGGAGGTGCTCAAGGCGCATTTGAATTGGCCCTCAAATATTCCTGCGAACGAGAGCAATTCGGGAGACCGATCGGAAGTTTTCAGGTCAATGCTTTCAAACTGGCAGACATGGCCACTGAGATCGAACTGGCAAGGCTTCTTCTCTACAAGGCCTGTTGGTTGTGTGAGCAGGGCAGACCATTTTCCAAGGAATCCGCGATGGCGAAGATGTACTGTTCTGAGATGTATCATCGAGTGGCCAATCAGGCCGTTCAACTCCATGGCGGATATGGTCTAATGAAGGAATATGCCGTGGAGCGCCACTACCGAAATCAGAAACTTTTAGACATTGGAGAAGGGACTTCAGAGGTTCAGCGCATCGTCATTGCCCGACACATCGGTGTCCCAGGAAGGGCCTTATAACTCTACTTAAACCAAATAAATAACAAGAGATAGGTTGACTTAAAATAAGATCCCATTTCCAAGTCAACCCTTCGACTCCCCGGCCTGAAGGCCTGGGTTTGCCTTCGGCCCGAGCTCAGGCCGAGGGCTCAGGGTTGACCCTGAGTGGCGCTTCATTACCCCGCCTTAAAAGACAGGGCTTTGCGCCGCCGAACGGGTCAACTTTAATCGCTTTAATTTGTTTGACCTCCTTGCCTTCTTTTGCTATTTTTTGTTACTCTGCCATATCAAAATTGACCTATGATATGGTCCACTTCCTTTTTCACATAAAAATTTAATCGGGGGTGCGTAAACCCTGACCCCGCGTTAAAACGTGGGACATTGGGGTCCCCCCGGAATTACAGCATTCATCCCGCCTATGTGCTTATAGGCGGGATTCATCCCCGTGATAAATCACGGGGCTTTCTGCGGGGCGGGGTAAAAAATGGGGGAGCGATTAAAAAATAAAGTAGCCATAGTTACAGGTGCCGGATCTATCGGTCCTGGGTGGGGGAATGGTAAAGCGACCGCAGTATTATTTGCTCGGGAGGGAGCAAAAGTCTTCGCTGTGGACATTAACCTTTCTGCGGCTGAGGAGACAAAGGGGATCATCGATAAAGAAGATGGTATTTGCAAAACCATGAAGGTCGATGTTTCCAAATCCGAAGAAATCAAGGCCATGGTTGACCAATGTATCAAGACCTACGGACGTATCGATATTCTCCATAACAATGTCGGCATCGTCGTGGTCGGAGGCCCTGTGGAGACCACTGAAGAAACCTGGGATCGGGTCATGGCAATCAATGTAAAGAGCATGTTTTTGACATGTAAATATGTGATTCCCAATATGGAGAAACAAGGAGGCGGCGTGATTACGAACATATCTTCCATCGCTGCCATTCGCTACACTGGAATTCCATATATTACCTATTATGCCTCGAAAGCTGCCATTCTCGGACTAACACAGGGGATCGCCCTACAATATGCAGAAAAAAATATACGTGCTAACGCTATCCTTCCTGGGTTGATGAACACTCCGATGATCGTTGAACCACTCAAAGGAGTCTATGCCGCAGGAGACGTGGAGAAAATGATCCAAATTCGAAATCAACAGTGCCCTACGGGAAAGATGGGCGATGCCTGGGACGTGGCTCATGCTTCCCTCTTTCTCGCTTCCGACGAGGCAAAATACATCACCGGTGCCCAAATCATCGTTGACGGTGGCATCACTTGTAAATTTGTTTAGGCCTTAACAACAATAGATGAGGGTTTTTTTATGAATGTCGGAACACTTTTTACGAAAAGCGCACGCACCTTCCCAGAAAGATTGGCCATCGCTTATGGGGATTATGAACTGACCTATCAACAGGCAAACGAAAGGATCAACAAAATGGCCAATGCCCTTAAGGGCTTAGGGATTAAGAAAGGGGAAAATGTCGCCATTCTCTTACACAACTGCCCAGAGTTCATTGAAACCCTTTTTGCCTGCTTCAAGGCTGGAATAGGAACGGTTCCCATTAATTTTCGTCTTCACCCCAAGGAGTGCGCTTTCATCATCGACAACTCGGAAGCAGTGGCGGTCGTTTTGGGGGAGGACTTCAGGGATTCCCTCTACGCCCTCAAGAATGAGATGCCCAGAGTAAAACATTGCATTTGCATTACCGATCCTCTCGAAGGGATGATCCATTATGAAACTCTGCTCAAAGGAGGATTACCAAACTTTGTAGATGTGGAAGTTGAAAGGGATGACTTGGCATGGCTATTCTACACCTCTGGTACGACTGGTCAACCAAAAGGAGCGATGCTCACCCATCATGTTCTGATGACGATGACCATGAACTTCTTTGCTGATATGACCCCCCTCGGTCCCGACGATGTGATTCTCCATGCCGCACCTCTAAGCCATGGCAGTGGTCTCTATGGTGTACCCAATATAGCTAAAGGAGCTGCGAATGTCATTTTGCATGTAAAAACCTTCGATCCGAAAACAGTCTTTGAGACCATTCAGAGAAGAAAGGTCACAAATATGTTTGCGGCTCCTGCGATGATCAAGCGACTGGTCACCTCCCCCGAGATTGACAAATACGACCTTAGTTCCATAAAATGCGTCCACTATGGCGGAGCCCCAATTTATGTAGAAGATCTTAAGCAAGCGGTAAGGAAGATGGGGCAAGTATTTGTCCAACTCTTTGGGCAAGCGGAATCTCCTATGACGATCTCCTATCTTCGTAAGGAAGAACATCACTTGGCAGGAACCGAAGAGCAGATGAAACGTTTAACCTCAGCTGGAATTCCAAGGACAGATGTAGAGGTAGAGATCTTTGATGAGAATGATAATGAACTTCCGCCCGGAAAGATGGGAGAAATTGTCGTCCGGGGGGAGGTGGTGATGAAGGGATATTGGAAAAATCCCAAGGCCACGGCTGAAACATTGCGGGGTGGGTGGCTGCACACGGGTGACTTAGGAATCATGGATGAGAAGGGTTACGTCTATATTCTTGATCGTGCCAAGGATATGATCATTAGTGGTGGAGAGAACATTTATTCGAGGGAAATTGAAGATGTCATCCTCAAACACCCTGCCGTTCATGAAGTGGCAGTGATTGGGGTTCCAGATGAAACCTGGGGAGAAGCGGTCAAGGCGATCGTGTCGCTGAAGCCGGGCCAGAAGGCGACAGAAGAGGAAATCATAAACTTCTGTAAGCAATATCTGGCGAGTTACAAAAAACCAAAGTCTGTAGAGTTCATCACCGAGATACCTAAAAATCCCTATGGAAAAGTTCTCAAGAGGGAACTGCGGGAGAAATACTGGATAGGTGAAGATAGAAGAGTGAGATAAGTCTTGATGCACCTTTAAGAGCAATTTATGACATCTACTCTATTCCCAAGCATTCTTAACGAAAAATAAGCTTCTCAATCCTTCAAACATAAAAAAAATTACCATTTGTTAACTATAAAATTTCTTGAGAGTTGGGTAAAATTTTGCTATATTGTGTTGCCTATGAGCGAAGGTTTAGCCAAGAGAATCTTAGAGGGTGACATTCGAGCAGCCTCAAGGCTTATGAGAGATATTGATGATCGAATCCCCACTGCCCTGGATGCGTTGAAAGAGCTTTACCCTCGAACTGGAAACGCTTATATCATCGGAATTACAGGACCTCCAGGTTCTGGCAAGTCTACTATTGTAGATAAGATGGTGGATATTTTTCGTAAGGAAGGAAAGAGCGTCGGAATCGTGGCTGTCGACCCTACCAGTCCATTTACTGGGGGAGCGATCCTTGGTGACCGGATTCGGATGCAACGTCATGCCACAGACGAGGGGGTTTTTATCCGTTCCCTTGCCACTCGGGGATGTCTGGGAGGACTCTCCCGTTCTACTCAAGATATCGTCAATGTGATGGATGCGATGGGGAAGGATATTATCCTGGTCGAGACGGTGGGTGTCGGTCAGGATGAGGTGGAGATTGTAAATACGGCTTACACCTCAATTGTTGTTTTAGTGCCTGGTATGGGAGACGATATCCAAGCCATCAAGGCCGGAATCATTGAGATTGGAGACCTCTTCGTTATCAATAAGTGTGAACGCGAAGGAGCAGACAAGATGGAACGGGATCTCCGAATGGTCCTCGAAATGGGGAGAAAAAGGGAAGACGGCTGGGAACCTCCCATCTTTAAAACAGAGGCGATCTTAGGGAAAGGGATTTTTGAACTGGTCTATGGAATCTACCGCCATAAGCAGGCCCTAGAACAGAGTCAAGCCTTAGAAAGGAAGTTGAGAGAGAGGACAAAGGCAACTTTCTTAGAGATCCTCGAGACCGAGGTCATGGCTCACTTCATTGAAAGAATGGAAAAAAAGGGAAGATGGGAAGCTCTCATTGACGACCTGATAAATCGCCGGACCGATCCTTACTCGATCGTGGAAGAGGTCATGTCCGAGGAGTTAATCAAACATCATGAATGAGTGATGGTGACGGTTAATAGGAAGGAGGGGGGAAGTCATTCATGAAATCGATTGATGCTATACGAAAGGAACTGGAAAAGAGGAGAGCAGAAGCTCTCTTGGGGGGAGGTCAAGAGAGGATTGATAAACAACATAAGGATGGAAAACTGACTGCCCGCGAGAGAATCGATCTCCTCCTCGATGAGGGAACGTTCGTTGAACTGGACCGCTTTGTCACGCATCGTTGTACTGATTTTGGAATGGAAAAGAAGAAGTTTTGGGGAGATGGGGTTGTGACTGGCTATGGAAAAATTAATAGCCGTCTGGTCTATGTCTTCTCCCAGGATTTCACCGTATTTGGTGGAGCGTTGGGAATGGCTTTTGCAGAAAAGATCTGTAAGGTGATGGATCTTGCCATGAAGACCGGAGCTCCATTAATAGGTCTGAACGATTCTGGAGGGGCGAGGATTCAAGAGGGTGTAGAGAGTCTGGCAGGCTATGCCTACATCTTTCTGAGGAATGTCCTTGCCTCAGGAGTCATCCCTCAAATCTCTGCCATCATGGGGCCCTGTGCAGGAGGTGCGGTCTATTCTCCCGCCATGACCGATTTCATCATCATGACCAAGAAAACGAGTTATATGCATATCACCGGTCCCGATGTGATCAGAGCCGCTCTCAAAAAGACAGAAACAGCAGACGGAAGACCGATCACTTCAGAACTATTAGGTGGATCGAAAGTCCATATGGAAAAGAGTGGGGTGGCCCATTTTGCTGGAGAGAATGATGAGGACACCATTCGCATCATCAGAGAGTTGCTCGGTTTCTTTCCTCAGAATAACCGAGAGAAACCCCCTGTGATCCCTTGCACGGATGATCCCGATCGAATGGATGAATCGCTAAAGGCCGTGGTGCCAGAAGATTCCAAGAAGGCCTATGATATGAAAAAAATAATCTTGGCCTCTGTAGATAATGGCTACTTCCTTGAAGTCCAGAAGGATTGGGCCAAGAATATCGTGGTTGGCCTTGCCCGGTACAATGGGATGCCCGTAGGTATCGTTGCCAACCAACCCAACTGGTTGGCCGGTTCTCTTGATCCCGATTCTGCCGTCAAGGCGGGTCGCTTTGTTCGATTCTGCGACTGCTTCAATATTCCCATTATCACTTTCGTCGATGTTCCTGGCTTTCTCCCCGGAATAGATATGGAAGAACGGGGGATTATTCGACATGGGTCCAAACTCCTCTATGCTTTCTGTGAGGCCACCGTCCCAAAGATTACGATCATCACCCGCAAGGGTTATGGGGGGGCCTATGACGTGATGTCGAGCAAACATATTCGGGGAGATATCAATTATTGTTATCCCAACGCCGAAATTGCAGTGATGGGAGCAGATGGAGCGGTCAATATCATCTTCCGCAATGAAATTAAGGAGGCCAATAATCCTGAAGAGACGCGTTATAGGCTCGTCGCTGATTATCAAGAGAAATTTGCGAGCCCCTATAAGGCCGCAGAATTAGGGTATGTCGACGAAATCATCGAGCCTGAAGAGACCCGTCCCAAAATCATTCAGGCCTTGGACATCTTGAAGAGCAAGGTCGATACTAATCCTTGGCGAAAACACGGGAATATACCACTTTGAGCGGAAACTCGAAGCACGAAATCCGAAATGGTTTGAAACTCTAAACACTAAACTCTAAATTCTAAACAAATGCAAAATCTAAAACTCAAATATTATACGGTTTTGTGCTTTGAACATTTGAGTTTGTTTAGAGTTTAGGGTTTCCAGTTTAGGATTTAACGTCTTTGTTTCGAGTTTCGATATTCGAATCTGAGATCTTCGGCGAGGTAAAATTATGTCTAAGACCATTCGAGACGAATTCGAGAGATGGGAAAAAACGACTCTAAACAAAGTGATTTCAAAAGCACCTGAACGGCAGCCTGTTTTCAAAACTACTTCCCAGATCGAATTGAAACGCCTTTATACACCCCTGGATGCTTCCGATCTCGATTACTGTACCGATTTGGGATTTCCTGGAGAGTTTCCTTTCACTCGAGGTGTTCAGGCGACCATGTATCGTGGTCGCCTGTGGACGATGCGCCAGTACGCAGGATTTGCAACGGCTGAGGAGACCAATAGACGTTATAAGTATCTCTTGGAACAGGGACAAACGGGTTTAAGTGTTGCTTTCGATCTGCCCACACAGATTGGCTACGATTCTGACCACCCCATCTCCGAGGGAGAAGTTGGAAAGGTCGGTGTCGCCATTGATACCATGAGAGATATGGAGATCCTTTTCAATGGTATCCCTCTCGATAAAGTCTCTACATCCATGACGATCAATTCCACCGCAGCAATACTGCTTGCAATGTACATCGCTGTTGCAGAAAAACAAGGGGTAAGATCCGAAGTCCTTCAAGGGACGATACAGAACGATGTTTTGAAAGAGTATGCCGCAAGAGGGACCTACATCTATCCTCCTCTCGAATCGATGCGAATTGTGACAGACCTTTTTGCCTTCTGCAAAGACCGCGTTCCCAGGTGGAATACGATCAGCATCAGTGGCTATCATATGCGTGAGGCAGGTTGCACTGCCGTCCAAGAGGTGGCCTTCACTCTGGCTGATGGCATTGCTTATGTGGAGGCAGCTATTAAAGCTGGCCTCGATGTGGATTCCTTCGCCTCCAGACTCGCTTTCTTTTTTTGCTGCCATAATAATTTCATCGAAGAGGTTGCTAAATTCAGGGCTGCCCGGAGGCTCTGGGCAAAAATCATAAAGGAGCGCTTTAAGGCAAAAAGGGATGAATCGTGTATGTTGCGCTTTCATACCCAGACGGCTGGCTGTTCACTGACTGCCCAACAGCCCGATAACAATGTCGTGAGGGTTGCCTTTCAGGCCCTTGCTTCAGTGTTAGGCGGAACGCAATCGCTACACACCAATTCCAGAGATGAAGCTTATGCCTTGCCTACGGAGGAATCTGTGAGGATTGCTCTGAGGACGCAGCAGATCATTGCCCATGAGAGTGGAGTTGCGGATATGATCGATCCTCTTGGGGGCTCCTACGCAGTGGAAACCCTCACGGATGAAATAGAAAAGAAGGCTATGGAATATATCGAAAAGATCGATGCCATGGGTGGAGCTATCAAAGCCATTGAATCGGGTTTCGTTCAGGGGGAGATTGCTGATAGTGCTTATCAATATCAAAAGGAGATCGAAACGAAGAAACGGATCATCGTGGGGTTAAATCAATTTCAGGTCGAAGAGGAGCCCCTCAAGGATATCCTCCGGATTCGACCTGAAGTAGAGCGATACCAAAAAGAAAAACTTTCGATAGTGAAAAAGGAACGGCACAATGGAAGGGTGAAGGAAACCCTTGCTGCGTTGAAGACGGCCGCTCAAGCAACTGAAAATGTTGTCCCACCCATTTTAGAAGCGGTGAAGGCTTACGCCACTCTGGGTGAAATTTCTGATACGTTGAGAGAGGTATTTGGGGAATACAAAGAACGATAGAATGAATTACCAAATTCCCTGCCTGCGGCAGGCAGGCAAGCACCAAATTCCAAATAATTCCAAATTGCCAAATTCAAAATTCTAAACCTTTTGGTATTTGAAAATTGGAGTTTGGGATTTGTTTGGGATTTGTAATTTGGGATTTGGGATTTGGAGGTGTGTATGGCTCGGAAGATTCGAGTGCTTATTGCGAAGCCGGGACTGGATGGTCACGATCGAGGTGCAAAGGTGATTGCCCGAGCCCTGCGAGATGCTGGAATGGAAGTGATCTATACTGGTATCCGACAAACACCCGAACAGATTGCAAATGCCGCAATTCAGGAAGGGGCAGATATGGTGGGCCTCTCAAGCCTTTCCGGTGCCCACATGAGCCTTTTCCCGAAAGTGGTTCAGATTCTCAAGGAGAAAGGCGCTGAGGATATTATCGTTTTTGGGGGCGGCATCATCCCTGTGGATGACATTCCCGTATTGAAAAAAGCAGGGGTCAGGGAGATCTTTCAACCCGGCGCTTCGACCGAAGAGATCATCAAATACATTAAAGAGACGGTTAGAGTAGAATAAATCCAAATTGAGATCCTATTATATGTCATTCCGAACTTGTTTCGGAATCTCAAGATTTTGAATTAGCCTATTATGACAGAGGACAGGCAATACTATGTATACATCCTCACAAACAAATCAAACAATGTCCTTTATATAGGAGTTACAAACGACCTAATCCGCAGAATCTTTGAACATAAAAATAAGCTGGTGGAAGGTTTTACAAAGAAATATAACCTGCGGAAACTTGTTTACTATGAGGCAACAAAGGATATTGAAAGTGCTGTAAACAGAGAGAAACAGCTGAAGAATTGGCACAGGGATTGGAAAATGAATTTGATAGATCAGTTTAACCCAGACTGGAAAGACTTAAGCGATGACTTTTAGAGATGCTGAAACAAGTTCAGCATGACATTCCACGGTTCTTAGGTTCCGAGTTTTCTTAAAGGAGTTGAATATGCTCAAAAAAATTAACCATATCGCAGTTGCAGTCAATAATCTCGAGGAGGCGGCCGAGTTTTATCAGGATGTCCTGGGTCTCAACCTCTCAGGAGTTGAGGTAGTCACTGCTCAGAAGACAAGAGTGGGCTTTTTTAAGATCGGCGAGTCGAATATCGAATTAGTTCAACCTGCAGAACCGGATTCCCCCCTCGTAAAATTCTTAGAGACCAAAGGCCAGGGAATCCATCACATCTGCTTCGAGGTCGACGATGTGGAGGCAGAGGTAAAAGCCTTTCTTGAAAAGGGAACAACGATGGTCGACCAGAAACCCAGGCCGGGTGCTCATAATACAAAAGTCGCCTTTGTTCATCCCAAATCCTCCAGCGGCGTACTTATCGAACTTTGCGAACTTCCAAAAGACCACTAACAACGCAAATCGCAGATCGCTAAGCGCATGGCGTAAAATCTTTTCACTTCTTACTTTTCACTTTTCCCTTTGCGCTATGCTCTATGCGCTATGCATTTCGCTAGGGAGGCTGTTATGCCCGACCTCAAGGTTTTTGAACGAGAGATTCAAACCTTCATCAAACCAACCACCCTCCCCTTGGCCATTAAACTCTTAACCTCTGAGGAGGAGATTCCAGAAAAGACGAGAAGGCCCAAGAGGGATTTCAAAAAGAGGTTTGCCATCTGCCAGACCGTCGGGATGGTGAGGAGAACAGGATGGACATTTGCTCTCGGAAAAGAAGACCTATCTTGCCCATTGAGCCAAATGAGTTTGGGTTTTGAAAGGGAGTTGCCCTTCTATAAAGAGGGAAATCTCTGTGAGGGCATGTATACAGGATCAAAACAAGCAGGAGCAAAGACAGAGGCCTCTGTACCAAAGTTCGAATACGGTCGTTGCAAATATATCCTCATCGGTCCAATCGGTCGTGCCAATTATGATCCGGATGTCATCCTCCTCTATGGAGATTCGGCCCAGATCATGAGGCTCGTCCACGCAGCCCTTTATGAAGAAGGAGGAACACTTACCTCCAACTTCATGGGACGGTACGACTGTGCGGATTACACCGCTGGCGTGATGAATTCAGGGAAATGTCAGGTCATTCTTCCCTGTAATGGAGATCGAGTCTTTGGATTTGTTCAGGACTTTGAAATGGCCTTTGCGATTCCCTATTCTCAAATCCACAAGATCGTCACAGGACTCCAAGAAACCCATAAAGGAGGAGTCCGTTACCCCATCCCCTTCTTTATGAATTGGGAGGCCACCTTTCCGCCCAAATATGTTGAACTCGAAAAATTATGGAAAGAGAGGAAGGAGTAGCTGTAAACCCCGGCCCCGCGTTAAAACGCGGGGCATTGGGGTCCCCCCGGAATTATAGCATTCATCCAGCACCTATTAAGGTGCTGGATTCATCCCGTGATAAATTCCACACTTTTAAAAAGTGAGGG
>Ga0315314_1004595_pt1 | contig 10306 bp, 8 predicted proteins | sample TDP9_MG_FD_203631 | JGI IMG/M metagenome (GOLD analysis project Ga0315314, IMG submission 203631) | Freshwater sediment microbial communities from Lake Towuti, South Sulawesi, Indonesia - TDP9 | ecosystem: Environmental > Aquatic > Freshwater > Lake > Sediment | place: Indonesia: South Sulawesi... | reverse complement strand
GACGTCAACGTACTTCATTTATTCTCGTTTTGTTTGTGTTGGTGTTTGTGTTTTATGCTTTGTGATTTGTGGAGGAGAGTCAAAATTATCTTTTCTTCTCCTTCTTCTCTTGAGTGTGAAAAGCCGAGGATGTCTATCTAAACAGAAAAAGGGAGATGACGGAGTTTTAATGTGACGAGAAAATCTTAAATAGTGGCTTAAATAGAAAAAGAGGCTAAGGAGGGGGTTGTATGGCAGACCTAGATTTGGCTGTTGCTCCGATGCACAGAATCTGCAAGAAGGCTGGAGCAGAAAGAGTTAGCGAAGCGGCTGCAGAAGAGTTAGCCAAAGTTCTTGATGAAGTCGGTGTTAAAATCGCTAAAGAAGCCATAGATTACGCTTTGCACGCTGGAAGAAAGACTGTCAAGGCAGAAGACATTGAGATAGCGGCTAGAAAAGTGATAGGCAAGTAAACCTATCCCACTTCCTCTATTTTTTAACGCTTTGATGTAGCATAAATCTCGTAGAAATAGGGGGTTAAGTCTAAGTGGGCTTTGTTTATTATGGGTCGATTTTGCCGAAGTTTCTGGCTACTATGCCCATGTCTTTTAGGTCAACTTTGTTGTCGATTGTTATGTCTGCTATGGCTAGGTTGTAGTCTGTTGGGTTGGGTGGAGGCCAGAAGGCGCCAAAATATCTTGCTACGAAGCCAAGGTCTTTCATGTCGACTTTGTAGTCCATGTTTATGTCGCCTAGGGGTCGTTGGATGGTTGCCCAGCCGTTGATGAGACCGTAACCGTATTCCGCGTCTCTTCCCGATGGTCCCAAGTCAAGGCAAAGGTGTTTTAGCTTCTCCCTCACTTCGTTGTTTGACCACCCGCCGTTGTGGTCAAGGTCGTAGTCTGGGTCGATTTTTGAAGACCAGATCAAGGCGGCAACAGCCGTTACGTGGGGAACAGCCAAAGAAGTGCCACTCATATTGGTATAGCCTTCATTAAGATGCGTTGAGTATATGTCGACGCCCGGCGCCACAAACTCCAACTCAGGACCAGTGTTCGACCATTCGCATCTGGTGTCGTTTGGATAGACGGCGCCAACCGCAATAACAGAATTGTTGTAGCGAGCCGGATACTCCACGAAGGTTCCCAAATTACCTGCTGCGGCGATTATTCCTGTAACATGGGTTCCATGGCCCATCACCATAGTCAGGGTCTTCGTGGTCTGGCCGTACTTCGACATAGTCTCCCGACTCGACATATTTGCATCCGTTCCCTCCAACCACGTTGACTGCCAAGTCAGGATGATAGTGTATTCCCTCTCTGTCTTCATAATAGTCTATCCCGGAGTCGATAACTGCTATGCGTGTGTATTGGCCTGCGTTTGCTTCCTCATCTACAACCAGATCCCCGTTATTGTCCCAGCCACAAGGAGACCGTACACGATACACACCCCAAGGAAGGGTTTCGCTACCATGGACAAATGAGCATGCACAGGCTAGTAAAAGAATAACTGTTGCAGAGAATACTACCAAGGTTCGGGAATTCGCCATCTCAATCCCCAAACATGTCTATTTAATTATGAAGGTTATTGTTGGGGTTTCCAATGTTATAGCGGCGGTTTGGTCTTCCACAGTTAGGCCAACTTTGCGTGTGGATCCTCTTACAGTGTATGTGCCTGCTGGAACTTGGGCCTCGTTTGGATAGCCATTTAGTTGGTACCAAGGATAGACGCTAGTTAGCTGTTCACCGGGGCTCAAGGTTCTCTTCAACACTGCGAGAAGCGCCGCGTGGTCTTTAGTCCATTGATAAACCAGTGTGCCATTTGCATCTATGATGTAGAAATCGAAATACATCAACGCATCGTAATACGCATAATATTCATACCAACTAAGTGTTATTGTCTTGTTGCCTATGTTCTTTAGTGAAAGCTTTATAGTGACGTTTTCGCCCGGTTGGAATTCTGCCTTATTTAGCTCCATCGAGAACTCAAGGGGCAGCGATGTTACGGATACTCGTGGACCCGCTTGAGGCGATGACAACCTCCAATAAGCATGAACGGCAACGACTGAAGCAATCACTACAATTAAGACCAGAGAGAAGACTCTCAAGGGATTCTTTTGAAACCAATCCTCCGAGAAAATTCTAAACACACCCACCCAAACATATTTCTATATGCAACTTATATTTAACTTTAGCGAAAAAATTACACGCACCACTATTCTAGGAAGATTCTGAGAAAAGCTTCCTTGATTCATGAATCAGGTTTTGTTTACGTTGCAGACATTGACCAACTGAGTCCATTTGAAAAGAGAAAAAATAGTGTTTATGGTTCTATCTTTGTTTTTTGAAGGAGTAAACCGTTGCTGCTGTTAAGATCATCGTTGTTGCTATGAAGATGTACATTAGGTTTCTTATGTTGTTTAGTTCGTTTATTGTTGCTTCTTGTTCTGATTTCAGCTCGTTTAAGGTCGTGTTCAGGTCATTATAGCTGAAGTTTAACAAGTCATAGGCTGCTTGCAGGTTGTTGTAAATGGCTTGAAGAGAATCATAGTTTCCTTGTAGTTCGTTGTAATCGGATAGAAGTTTCCGATATACCACACGTGTTTCCTGACTTTCTTGAACGTAAGGGTTTGCCAATGGATAGTTATCTTGATTGCTGTCATTGATTATGTAGGGTGTGTCCCCTATTCCATCGCCACCTGTCGCATTTTGATGAGACCCGCTATACAAGTCTGTTCCGTTGTAGTCGCTCCAGTAGTTTCCGCCAGAAGGATAACCATTGTCCCAAATATTTGCATTGCCAGATTTGAATATATAAACTTGAGTGGGTACGTGCGGGGGTGCGTTGTCTACGAAGTTATTATAGTAGAATTTGTTGTTAGAGGACAAACCCTTAAGCTCGATGCCACACCAGGTATTTTTTGTTATGTTGTTCCCAGAAACGATGTTGTTTGAAGAGTCCCAGAGCCAGATGCCACAGTAGTTGTTTGTTATGTCGTTTATAGTTATGTTGTTGTGGCTTGAGGACTCCTTGAGGTAAATCCCAATCGAGTTGTCTTTGAAGTTGTTTCCGTATATGTTGTTGTTGGAAGAGTTGGAGAGCAACATGCCGTGGCCGCCATCGCCGTCTGTTATGTCGTTTCCATATATGTTGTTCTTTGAAGATTCAGAGAGAAGTATGCCAGCATCTTTGTTTGCCCGTATCTTGTTCCCAAATATGTTGTTATGATTTGAAGAATAATCGAGCACTATGCCCTTAAAGTTGTTTGTTATGTAGCTGGTGGTTATACAGGAATTCTGTGTAGAGATGAGCAACAATCCTTGAATGTCACGTGTCAGGTTTAGGTTTCTGACAACTATCTCTGTGCAGTTTACAAGGGCTACATATCCTGCGTCCAATGGAACCTCAGCTCCATGCCTGTTAATCCAGTAGTAGACTGGTTTGCTATCAATGGTGTTTGAAACATCAACGTCATTCAAAAAATCCGAGAGGCTTTCACCAGCAACCTCAAAGTTATAATGATTATTAATCATGCTGTTGTTCCTAAGCATGTTGCCTGAAGAAAGCCACAGATTGATACCCTCACCGTTGCTTTTTATGTAGTTGTCATATATACTATTGGTCGAAGACTTTAGGAGCAAGATGCCGCTCAAGTTGTTTGATGTTACATTGTTTACAGAGACAGTGTTGTTTGAAGAATCAAAGAGCGCGATACCATCCCAGTGATTCGCTGTTACATTGTTTGAAAATACAGTGTTGTTTGAAGAGCCAAATAGCATAATACCTTCTAAGTTGTTCATCACGGTGGTTCCAGCTACAGTTGAACTTCTTGTGGCGACCAGTAATATGCCGTGATTATTCTGAGTGAGGTTTAGGTTCTCGACAGTCACGTGTGTGCAGTTTATAAGAGCCACATATCCAGCGTCGAGCGGAACAGCCACATCTCGCCTGTTAACCCAGTAATAGATTCGTTTGCCATTAACCGTGTTTGAGGCATCAACATCATTTATAAAATGTGAAAGGTTCTGACCATAAACACCAAAGTTGTAAATGTTACCAGCCATGCTGTTGTTTCTGAGCACGTTATTTGAAGAGTCATAAAGATTGATGCCATAATAACTGTTTGTCACATCAATTCCAAATATGATATTACTAGAAGAATCAGAGAGTCTAATGCCAAAGCCTTGATATACTTCAATTTTCATATTTTGGATTGTTACGTTATTTCTTCCAGAAAGAGATATTCCCGCCGGAGGAATAGTAAAATCAAAACTTTCTCTGACTTGAATGTTGTAACCCGCCCCATCTATCACAATGTTATCTCTCTCAACAACAAGGAAATCATTAAAATTGTCTACGAAGGTGTAGGTGATATTGTCAGTGGTTGAAATAGGCGCAGTTGGCGGGTCAACGCTTCCGTCGACCCTAATATAAATCAATGAATCTGCCTTTACTTTCTCAACTTTAAAAGATACACCTAACACACCCATGAGGATGATTATCAGGGTTATTGGCAATACAAGTTTATTATTCACATTATATCATTTATTATATCCATTGCTCAATTTTTATGTTTGTTGCTTGCACACATGCAAAAGTGTTGATGATTTTTAAAATTTTGAAGGAAGACAAAGAAGACAAGATTTATATTGCTGTGGAAATCTGCTGTAACTAGTTAAACTGTTTTCGGTGAAAAGGAGGATTATAAATGGCGTATCTAACCACGCAAGCAGGACAACCCGTTATCATCCTAAAAGAAGGAACAGCCCGCAGAAGGGGCAGAGAAGCCCAAAGAAACAACGTCATGGCAGCACGCGTAATCGCCGAAGTACTAAGAACAACTTTAGGTCCCCGTGGAATGGACAAGATGCTAATCGACAGCCTCGGCGACATAACCATAACAAACGACGGAGCAGCAATCCTCGACGAAATCGAAGTCGAACACCCAGCCGCCAAGATGATGGTCGAAGTCGCCAAAACACAAGACGACATGGTCGGCGACGGAACCACAACAGCCGTAGTCTTAGCGGGCGAGTTACTAAAAAAGGCTGAAGAACTGTTAGACCAGAACATTCACCCAACAGTCGTTGTAAGCGGCTACAGAAAAGCCTCTCAAAGAGCCATAGAAGCCCTCGAAAACATAGGAACCCCAGTGAACCTTGAGGACCGCGCAACCCTAAAGAAAGTCGCCGTAACCTCAATGGCTAGCAAAGCAGTCGGAGCCGCAAGAGAACACTTCGCAGAAATCGCCATCGACGCAGTCAAACAAATCGTGGAGCAGAGAGGAGACAAAAAAGTAGCAGACATCGACAACATCCAAATCCTCAAGAAAGAGGGAAAAAGCCTCCACGACACCAAACTCGTAAACGGCGTGATAATCGACAAAGAAGTCATACACGCAGAAATGCCAAAACGAATCGAAAAAGCAAAAATAGCCCTACTCGACTGCCCACTAGAAGTTGAGAAGACAGAGTTCAACGCAGAAATCAGAATACGCGATCCCACTCAAATGAAAGCGTTCCTAGACAAGGAAACCCGCATGCTCGAAGAGATGGTCGAAAAAATCAAGACTTCAGGCGCCAACGTCGTGCTCTGCCAAAAGGGCATCGACGACGTAGCACAACACTTCCTAGCCAAAAACGGAATAATGGCGGGCCGAAGGGTCAAGCAGTCAGACATGGAGAAACTCAGCAGGGCTACTGACGGAAAAATCATAACAAACCTCGACGACTTGAAACCCCAAGACCTAGGAAAAGCAGGACTCGTGGAAGAACGAAAAGTCGGCGAAGACAAAATGATCTTCATTGAGGAGTGCAAACACCCACGCTCCGTAGCCATCCTGATCCGCGCAGGCCTCGAAAGAATGGTTGACGAGGCAGAGAGAGCCATGAACGACGCACTGTCCGTGGTCGCCGACGTAGTGGAATACAACAAGGTCGTCGCCGGCGGAGGAGCAGTTGAATCCGAGATAGCAAAGGAACTCCGCGAATACGCCACCAAGATCGGAGGAAGAGAGCAACTAGCCATAGAAGCCTTCGCAGACTCCATCGAAGTCGTGCCGAAAACATTAGCTGAAAACGCTGGTCTGGAACCCATAGACATACTAGTCGGACTGAGATCAGCCCACGAGAAAAAAGACGGCTATCTGATGGGCGTCGATGTCTTCACCGGCAAAATCATCGACATGCACAAGAACGGGGTGATTGAACCACTGCGTGTCAAGGAGCAGGCGGTCAAGTCAGCAACCGAAGCCGCATCCATGATCCTAAGAATCGACGACGTGATCGCTGCCACAAAGCCCAAGGAGGAGAAGGGACCTCCTGGCGAGATGCCTGAAGGCGAAGAAGAATACTAGCAAAGCACTTCACCCTTTTCTTTTTCGTTTCTTTCTCAAAGTCCAGAAGAGACCATAAAGAATCTTCCAACATGCTCTTTCAGCTTTCAAAAGGAAAGCGACAGAAATACAGAAAAAACGCTTAAATCCAAATAGAACGAAGACTCGGTTGGATGCTCCGGTAGTATAGTCCGGTCAAGTATGGTGGCCTCTCGAGCCACAGACCCGGGTTCAAATCCCGGCCGGAGCACCAATGTGCCAAACAGACGCTAGAACTGTAGAATTCCTATCCGTGTCGACACGTATTAAAGCGTTTATTCGCTAACGCTTTTGGTTGCATGCTTATAGAAGCTAACTTCATAAACCTTTAAGAATCGCTTACGCCTCAAAAATCATAGTTGAAGAGAAAGAGAGAATCAAGATTTGAGAACACACGCAGTTTTTGGACTTATTTTCCTTGTAATGGTAGTGTTCAGTGCGATGCTTATGGTCATCCAGTGTTCTCCGCCCGCCACGAGAATCTATCTAGATCCCTCAGATTACATATTCGATTCAGGCACCGTCTCAATCGGCTACAAATTCAATGTAACGTTGAGGGTGAACGAAGCCAAAGATATTGTCGCTTGGCAAGTGAAAACGTATTACAACGACAGCATCATAAACATAACCCAATGGTTCGAACCCACATGGGATCACGAGTATGTATTCTATGGAAAAACAACGTTTGCCGCTCCCATCCCACCAGACTGCGCGTATTATCACGTGGGTCCTGGCAACGGCTCAATCCAAGTCGGAACGATTCTGATTCCTCTCCCACCAGATCAGACTCCCTTCAGCGGCAGCGGAAAACTGGGCATATTGGAATTCATCGTGACAGCGATTCCCTCTAAAGACGAGACGTTATCCAGCGTGCTGAGCATCAACAACCCACTCACCTACCTACTTAACACAGAAGTCAGCATCATACCCAACGTGACCAAAGAAGACGGATACTACGAGCTGTATGTGCGCATGTACACGCTAACAATAACCACAACTTCAGGAGGCACCACAAAGCCATCGCCTGGCAAATACAGCTACCCGGCTGGAACTCAAGTTTCAGTTTCAGCGATTCCAGACACTAATAACCTTTTAGATCATTGGGAGCTTGATGGAGTGAATGCTGGCACTATCAATCCGATTAAAGTTCTGATGAACTCGAATCGCACGTTGCACGCGATCTTCAAGTTGCTCACACACAATCTAACAATAACAATTACCGCTGGTGGAACAACACGTCCCTCACCAGGAACTTATAACTACGTTAACGGAACCGTTGTTTCAGTCACCGCTACGCCTGACATCAATTACAGATTTGAGCAATGGATTCTGGATGGAGCCAACGCTGGTTCTGCCAACCCAATCCGTGTTCTAATGGATTCCAACCACACTCTGCGAGCCGTTTTCACCCAAATAACCTACCAGTTGACGATCGCAACAACCACTGGTGGAACCACCAATCCCAAACCAGGCAACTACACCCATGTGAACGGTACGGTAGTTTCTTTAACAGCTATACCAGATGCAAGTTGTGTTTTCGATCACTGGGAACTTGATGGCAGTAACATAGGCTCAAAGAACCCCGTCGACATCCTCATGAACGCGAATCACACGGTGTTAGCAGTTTTTGCTCTACGCAAATATACGCTTACAATCACATCCACAGCTGGAGGAAACACGAACCCCACTCCAGGAACTTACAACTACACCGTGGGGTCCTCAACCACTGTAACTGCTATTCCAAGTTTGAGTTACTCGTTTGATCATTGGCTACTGGACGGAGAAAAAAGAAAGGAGAATCCGATAACCGTTCAAATGGATAAGAATCACACACTGCACGCCCTTTTCACACTTATAACCTATGAGTTAACGATCACCGTTACAGAGGGTGGAACAACCGCCCCATCGCCGGGAAAGTATGCGCATGCTAACGGAACAGTAGTTTCGGTCACTTCAATTCCCTACACGGGTTACGAATTCGCTCACTGGCAACTCGACGGAACAAATGTTGGATCCGACAATCCAATCGAAATTCTCATAGACGGTAACTGTTCATTGCAGGCTGTTTTTAACCCCACACTCTACTATCTATCGATTCAAGCTGTTGAACGACCATCAGGAACAACAGATCCTTCTGCGGGAACCCGCAACTACATAGCTGGTGTCACATTAAACGTGACTGCTCTTCCTGATCCTGGCTTCTCATTTGACTATTGGTTGCTTGATGGTGAAGAAAGAGCCGAAAATCCCATAACCATAGTTATGAACATGAATCACACACTCACACCTTACTTCGTCGACGACGTTCCACCTGAAATAGACGCTCCATTACAAGAGCCGCCTGAAAACGTCCTGACATTTCAAAATGTAACAGTAACGGTTAACGTCACAGACCTCGGGACAGGAGTGAATAACGTAACTTTACGGTATAGCATCAATAACGGAACAACTTGGACATCTCTGAACATGACTAAAATCACCACAAACACCTATCAAGCAACAATCCCTGGACACGAAGATTGCACTTGGGTAGGATACAGAATTATCGCCTCTGACAACAACGGAAATCAGGCTATGAGCGAAGACTATCGGTATCACATCCAGGCATACATACGCGTAACTAAACCCAATCAATCGATTGCGTTTATCGTTGGGGCACTTATAATAATTTTTTCGGGTGTTTTCTTGCATGCGTATTCCCTAATTTTCATTAAGAGAGATTGATAGTCAGCGAGGCGAGGCGAGATAGTCTTCTGCACACTAGCCTAAATGGACAAGGAATCTAGACAGCGAGGATGTTCTAAACTTCCTTTTCACCTTCTCTATAGGTTCGCCCAGTACCTCTATCTGTTCTAGGCGGCGTGTTCCGAGTCCAGTCGCCTCTGCTAAGCGTAGGTGTTTCACGCCCTCTGGAGGTATGCCCATCACAGCTGCGCCAACGGCGTCTACAGCAACTGGGTCTGTTCCCGCAATGACCAAGTTCATTTCCACGGGGTTCCCACTCGTCTCATGTCCCTCGCCAGCGATTATTCCATCTATAACAGCTATGCTTGGTTTTATGACCGAAACCAAATCGACAATCTTTTGGCTTAAATGGTTGTGTATAGATCCTTTTGATCTCACTGCTCCCATCATGTTCTTCAAACTTAATGTTACGCCAGCCAGTCTGTGGGGCTTGAGTTTCGGAACGCTGATAATCGTGTTTTCCAAAACGGTTTTGGCTATCTCCACCCTCTTCAGGGCTAGGGGATTCTTGGGAACGACCTCGATGAATTCGTCTTTGTTGAGGTCAACCATCTTTGCTTGCCATCTTTCTGCAACAGTGTCGACGCCGGCAACTTTGAAGGCTTCGAAGGTGTCTGCGAATCCGCTCCCCTCACCAATAATGACTTCTTTTAGGTTGTGTTGTCTCAGGAATTTGACTACGCCTTCGATGACTCTGCTGTCGGTTGTGATTCCAGTTGATGGATGGCTCGCGTTTATGTAGTTTGGCTTTATCAGAATGGGCTTTTGCTTGGAGAGAACCTCATCTGCTTTTACCATTTGTAGGGCTTTAACGGTCATGTCTTGGGGAGTTGTTCCCCTCACAATTGCAACTTCCGTCATGAAACACCAACAAGCCTTTCAGCAACGGTTTTTCCCAATTTTCGGCACTCTTCTAAGCCCTTTTCGTCTGGAGTGTATTTTATCAACAGAGGGGGCTCTATGGTTTTCATCTCAAACTTGTTTTTCATAACCTCCAACAGCATGCGAGGAGCCTCTCCACTCCAGCCATAAGAACCAAAGGATGCCCCCACCTTACCTTTTAGATCGATTCTCTTGACCGCTAACTCTTCCAAGAGTTTCTTCATGTCCATGCTTATGTCGTGGTGATAAGTGGGCATTCCAAAAATTATGCCATCCGTTTTTTCCAACTCTTCTGGTCTAGCAAAGTACTTCAGTTCCACATTTACT
>Ga0315314_1004594_pt1 | contig 10307 bp, 11 predicted proteins | sample TDP9_MG_FD_203631 | JGI IMG/M metagenome (GOLD analysis project Ga0315314, IMG submission 203631) | Freshwater sediment microbial communities from Lake Towuti, South Sulawesi, Indonesia - TDP9 | ecosystem: Environmental > Aquatic > Freshwater > Lake > Sediment | place: Indonesia: South Sulawesi... | reverse complement strand
CATGGCTAGATCTACGGCTTCTGGGCCAATCAGTTGTTCAGCATATGATCTCCCATTCCTGTCTGCGTACCATATTGCGAAGCTTCCCGCGAGGCTTCTGGTAGCGGAACCAGCACCCAACCTGACCATCTCACAAAGGGATAAATAATCAATATCCAGATTCAGAGAAGCACTTGCAGCCAAGCCGAGAGCAGCAAAACCTGAAGCTGAAAAGCCCAAACCTTTTCCTTGCGTTGCGCTGTTTACAGATACAACCTTAAAATGCCCAGAATATCCAGCCATATTCTTGATCGTGTTAAGAACGGTCTCCACTCTCTCCTGATCTCGTCCTACGATTCTTCTTCCGTTTACTATTATCAGATCCTCTCTTAATGTCTCATTAGTTTCAACTGTTGTGGTGGTATGTAGAGCTCCAGCACATACCGAAATGCTGTCGTGAAACGGAATCCTCAGATTTGGGTCTTTCAGTCCATGATACTTGATCAAACCTTGAATAGGATGCGCAACGGCTGTTGCCTTCATATTACAGAGGCCTTCAATCTTAGCTACTGGATAACGGTTCAACTCTTATAGGCAGATTCGAACCTTGGACGAAAGAAGTCCTCCCGGGGTATCTGAAATTGCCTTTATCTTCAGCCGCCGTCTTCCTGATCTCACCTAAGGGGAGATTTCCTAAACTTTGACTTTCACACTTATCAGTCTGGATCTGGTCATCGTGGCCGCATTCATATGGCTCCAACATCATTTTGCCATCTGACTCATAATTCAATCCAAACATCAATAACCTCTTCAATCCCACTTCAACGTTTCCAACGTTTCTGCTGTCCTCGTTCTCGCGTCTCATGTCCCCCATTTTCTTCAAAGCAACTAATATCTCTAACTTCAGTCTTAATAATCTAAAATGATTTCATACGTCTGAAAATGCTTCACACCTCCATTATTTTGAAGATGATCACGAAAATTCCAGGAAAAAGTACTCATAACCTCTCTGGGCACAGCAATTGCCGCTCATAGCTTAGGATATTAGAAGCCGGTAGCCGAATGTTGATCTCTTCAAACAGTCAATAAGCACCTAATGGGAATGGGTTTAACGAGCCAGACGCCAATATGCTTGGCAAACTGAGAACGAGTAACATGCCTTTTCACTGCAAGATAACTCAACAAGTTACTGATGCGCAGAGAAAGCTTTTGACGCACAAACCTAATTTAAATACCCTGAGTTTATTATTTCCCGAGAGCCACGTAGAGGATGACGTAAAATGATTAAGGTGAGGCCTGCCCAGAAAGAGGATGTTGAACCCGCATCTGAGATCGCTGTTGAGGCGTGGAAGCCGATCTTCGATAATTATAGAAGACTCCTTGGAGACGAGCTTTTCGAAATCCTTCACAGGAACTGGCAGGAACGTAAAGCAGATGATATCCGAAGTCACTATGGCAGATTTCCAGATTGGATGCTTGTTACCGAGATGGAAAGGAATATCGTGGGCTTCATCACGTTCGTCTTGGATAGGAAGAAACAGATTGGAGAGATCAGTAACAACGCAGTAAAGCCTCAATACCAAAGAAGAGGCATAGGTACACTGCAATACCAGAAGATCCTAGAGATATTTAGGAGGGAAGGAATGAGATTTGCCAGCGTCTCAACAGGCTTAGACGAAGCCCACGCGCCAGCCCGAGCCGCTTACGAAAAGGTTGGATTCAGAAAAACAGTCACCGGAGTCACATATTATATGAAGGTTCTCTAAATTGTTATAATCCGATTGCGGCATAAGATAAACGATCCTGAGAAAAATAACGTAATCGTGGGGGTTGTTAGATGAGATTTCACATTAGAGATGTCTCGCTCGAAACCGAAAAGAGGATGGAGATTCTAGACCTAACCCGAGATGTAGAGAGGATCATTAGGGAGAGCGCAGTTAAGAACGGGCTGGTAAACCTCTGGACACCTCATGCCACCGCAGCTCTAGCTGTGAATGAGCATGATCTCGAGCTCTGGGAGGACATCCTCTCCGCCATGAGAAGGCTTGCTCCCATAGAAGCTGATTACCGCCACAACGCAAAATACGGCTGGATTCCCCAAGAACAGAACGCCCACGCCCACATCCTAAACTGTATGATCAAACCCGATGTTACCATCCCCCTTCATGACGGAACGATGCAGCTTGGAACTTGGCAATCCATCCTCTTCATCGAACTCGACGGGCCAAGATCCAGATCTCTTCGCGTGCAAGTCATGGGAGAATAATTCTCGACATTATTTTTTTCCATTCAAGTCGGAGAGTTAATGTTTTTTCGGTTCCCAAAGACCAGAAACCAGCCCCTATGGAAATACGGCGAAAACGTTCAATCTTTTCAGGATCTAACCTTAACGAAAACCGCTACGCCTGTCATGGCTACTGCCGAGGTTATGACGCTATAAGTGAAAGCAACCGGCGAACCGAAGACTTCCCACAGGTACCCTATTACGGTGTTCGCGAATAAGAATGACAAACCAACTGTGAGATAGTAGATCCCATAGGCTGTACCCCTAAGCTCTGGTGCAGCATACCCTGGAACTAATGCTCTCTGAACAGTTTCCACAATCCCCATATAGGCCCCGTAAATGAAGGCGATGAAAAATGCGTATGCAGCGCCCCCAAACGTTATGGACAGAAGTAAGGCTGATGTAAGGAAAGTCCCGTAACCTATGATGAGAACCTTTTCCTTTCCCAGCCTGTCGGACAAGAGGCCCGCCGGAATTGCGATGATTGTGTGAGCCACGTTGAGCGCAGCGTACACGAGTGGAATGAGAGCCTCCGTCACCCCAGCGTCCTTGGCTCTTAGAAGTATGAAAGAGAAGTTGAAGGCTCCAACAGAGAAGATGGCTACGATTAGAAGTAGAAAGGAGAATCTTCCTTTAACGACTCTTCCAACTTCGGTGAGTATCCTTTCTTTCCCCGGGGCTTTGCCAACCCTCTCCTTAACTAGGGTCACGAGGATGAAGAGAGCTATAAGTCCGGGTATGAATGAAAGCCAGAAAATATCTCGCACAGTAAAGCCGAGGAAGAGCATCAAAGCGGAGGCAAGCATAGGTCCTAAGATTGCTCCTGTCTGGTCGAGGGTTCTGTGAAGGCCAAAGGCTGCTCCCATATGCTTCTCCGAAACATATTCGCTCAAGAGGGCGTCCCGCGGCGAAGTCCTAACTGCCTTCCCAATTCTGTCGCCAACCCGAATCACTAAGGCGTCAGTGACCGTTTGAGCCACGGTGAACAGAGGCTTCACAACGTTTGAGATGGCGTACCCAACTAAAACTATCGCCTTCCTCCTTCTAAACCTGTCCGAGAAAACCCCTGAGACCGCCCTCAAACCGTAGCTAAGGGCTTCAGCAAGACCCTCGATAACTCCTAAAACGGCGCGGCTTGCCCCTGGAAGACCAAGTATGAAGGTAGGCAGGATGCCAAAACACATCTCGCTGGAAACATCGGTGAAGAAACTGACGAAGCCCAATGCAAAAACATTTCTGAGCGCTCCGGTGCCAATCTTACTCCTGTTTCCACCTTTCATCTCAACGCCTCATTAATAAGCCCCTGACAGGAATGTCGAATATTAAAGAGCTTCGGAATCCCCTCGCATTATCGTACAACGTGCCACCCGGCTATGCTGAGGCATTACTTAGGAATATTTGAGGTTAATAATACATCTGTTGGTTATCAGCTCCACCCTTCCCTCAGCTCATCCTTCAATCTCTGAACATCGTCAACCCTGTACTTTCCAAAGAGGTTTTGGATGTCCGCAGCCTTCCTGATGACGACTTCAACCTCGTCATTCTCCTTGATTCCCTTCCTCTCAGCCACATCCCTAGGGAGAAGACGCCATAAGAGTTGCCCCAACGCTTCAGAACCGTCTTGAAGGGCATAGTTATACACCATATATAGTCATACCGTTCGTTTACACTTAACGATTACCCCATGATCTTTAAGGACAATCTCTTCAAAAGCAGGCAAAATGCCAAAAGACAGAATTCGGTTCACGAGAAACTCTCTTCAGAAATCCAGGGCGGAAATGAACGGGGACCTGCAGGATTTGAATGCCATTCGACTGACATTTCTTACATAATGCTTTGGATATGGCGCCGTTATAGTTATATGCTTGAGACGTGTATTCAATACGGAGGAGGGGAGCTGGGTTTAACCCGGCTGAGAGGACGGCTGATTGGACCGTCGACCCTTGAACCTGATCCAGGTAATACTGGCGGAGGGACCCGAACATGAGTAAGACTACGTCTGAAACCAAGATACTTGCCGAAGGAACCGTTGTTATTGCGCTCACTGTTATCCTCAAGGATGTTTTGCCGCCTATCTACCATCTTCCTCAAGGAGGCTCAATCAGCGCCGCAGGTATGGTGCCATTACTCTGGTTTTCCTTGAGGAGAGGCTTACGCTCTGGACTTGAGGCTGGCACCGTATACGGTCTGGTCAACATGGTTTTGCCAGGGAGCTACATCATCGATCCCGTTCAAGCTCTTTTCGATTACCCGTTAGCTTTTGCTGCCCTCGGCTTGGCTGGAATATTTAAGAAACATCCGTTGCTTGGGGTGGCCGTCGGAGTCTGTGGAAGATTCCTAGCCCACTTCGTTTCCGGCGTTGTCTTCTTTGCAGTCTATGCACCGGCTGGAATGCACCCAGTCGTCTACTCAGCCATATACAACGGCAGCTACCTGCTTCTAGAGTTCATGATAAGCGTAGTCACAATCTACATCGTTGCCAAAAGACGATTGCTCGAGATATATCTTTAAACGCGTTTCCAACGCGATATCGCTCAACACTTAAGTATGCAATCAGAAACCGAGAAGCCAATAATGTGAAATCGAATTCTAAGAAGTAAGGACTCACGCAATACTGTTAGATGAAACTGGAACGCGAATTCTTTTGGTCCTCTGGAAAAATTATGACGTATCTGCACTTATTGCAGCATAACTATTCTTAGAACATCCTCTTTTCTCTCTTCGAGTAGCTCTATTCCCTGATTTAGTTTGTCAAACGGGAACCTGTGAGTTATGGACTTCGATAAGTCGATACGCTTAGCCCTTACAAGATCGATGACCCTTCTCAGATCGTCCCTCGTGTGGTCTCCGGACTTCCTCAAGGCGCCTTCGCGTAGAGTTCTCATCCCAACGATCTGTATGGGCTGGAACTGCGCCGCTACGCTTACAACGCTGCCAGAGGCATAGGGAGAATTTCCACACGCGCTTAGTATGGCATACTCCATCGTCTTCTCGGTTCCAGCAACCTCAAGGGAGACGTCTACTCCCCAACCATCTGTCAGGTACCGAATCTCCTTCACCGGGTCCTGCTCCGCAGCGTTAATCGTGAAATCCGCGCCGAACTCCTTAGCCAGGCGCAACTTGAACCCTGCAACGTCCACACCCACTATTTTGCTGGCTCCGAGGGCTCTTGCCCACGCAACCACATGCATTCCAACTCCACCCAAGCCGAATACTGCAACCGAATCCCCAGGCTGGAATTCCCCTACTCGAAGAGCATGGAAAGCCGTGGAGACTGCGCAGCCGACTATGGCTCCTTGTTCAAACGGCATCTCCTCTGGAAGCTTCAAGGCATTTCCTGCTGGAATCGAGATATATTCAGCGAATCCGCCGTTCACATGGTGACCGATCGACCTTCGGTTTCTGCAGCGGTTGTCATTCCCTTGGCTGCAGTGTACACACTCTCCACATGAGATTATGTAATGAACGCAGACTCTTTCGCCCAGTTTGACGTCGCTCACCTGATTCCCTATTTCCTCAACGATGCCGGCTATTTCATGTCCGAGTGTGATCGGAATCTTTCCCGGCTCCATTCTTCCATGCTTGTAGTGTAGATCGGTGCCGCATATTCCGCTCGCCTTGATCTTGACCAGAACGTCCTCGTCTCCGATGGTCGGAGTTGGGATCTCTTCAAGTTTCCAAGGAACCTCAGGTTCGTAGAAACGAAATGCCTTCATGGGGTTTTCACTCTTGGATATTCTTGTCCCTAAGCCTTTTATATCTTCGGCCGGACTAAGATGAGCACTAAGAGATTTTCCTTTCAACAAAAGGAGTTACGAAGTATGGAGAAGGTAAACTTCGGCGTTGTAGGTTTGAAGGGCATAGGACAGACTCACATCGAGGCGGTCAAAGCCGTTGAAGAGGCGGAACTCGTCGCCGTAGCCGACATAGACGAGGATGTTGGGAAAGCCGTAGCTTCTCGATTTAAAGTCGAATGCTATGCAAACTATGAAGAGATGCTAGGACGAAAGGATGTGGATGTAGTTGCTGTCTGTACGCCACATTTTCTTCACGCTCCCATGGCGCTAAAGGCTGTAGAGCACGGCAAACATGTCCTAGTTGAGAAGCCTATGGCTGTATCCGTTGTGGAGGCAGACCAAATGATAGACGTGGCTAAGCGCAGAAATGTGAAGCTAGGTGTGGTGTACCAATACAGGTTTCAACCTCTTTATCAAGAGATGAAAAGGATAATCAAGGACGGCGAGCTAGGGCCAATAATGCGAGTCTGCATGGAGGCATGCACGTTCAGAACCCAAGCATACTATAATAGTGATCAGTGGCGGGGCAAATGGGCTACCGAAGGAGGAGGAGTCCTCATAAATCAGACAATCCACAATCTTGACCTCCTCCAGTGGTTTGTGGGTAAACCTTCCAAGCTCCAGGGCTGGATCAGCACTATGCTTCACGATATAGAAGTGGAGGACATTGCAAGTTCAACCATTATCTTCGAGAACGGCGCCCACGGAATTGTTCAGGTAAGCACGATAGACGCTGTACCAACGGAGAGGATTGAGATTTACGGTGGAAAAGCGAAGATAGTTAATGTGGGCGGCGAGCTCAAAATAGGCTTACTAGAAAAATCTGTTAGAGAATGTATTTCAGAGGATGCAGTTTGGGGTAAACCCCAGTTCAGATGGATGGACGTAGAAATGGAAAAAGAGGGAGCAGGACACGCGGGCGTGATAAAAGATTTTTCAAGATCAATCTTAGAAGACAGACATCCTATGGTTCCAGGTGAAGAGGGAAGGATCTCACTTGAAATTGCAAACGCGATTATACTTTCAAGTTTCGAGGACGAACCGGTAAAATTTCCCATTAGCAGAGAGAAATATGCGCAACTCACGGAGAAACTGAGACAGAAATAAGAGAATATTCTTTTCTCAGTTTTCGGATGGATGTCAGAGCAACCTACCCTCGAAAGTAGATCATAATTGCCGTCTCGTCTTGGCAAGGTCAGGTGGTAACGTTAATTTGGGCTTAAGACCTCATTTATGAAGTTGGGCGCGTTTGAAGTACTGAGTAGCGGATCTATCAGTACTCATAGTGATAAGGAAAATAGAGAATGTGACTTGTTCGTTTGTTGGAAAGATGATTCAAGGAAAATACATGAAGTCTGGAAGCACATAGACGTTATTGGATCAAGACATTTCTGGGAAACTAAATACAAGAGGAAAGAACTGGATGCAGAAGCTCAGCCAAAAACCACTTTTATTCTCCTCTTATCCAGACTAAACACGATTTCCAGTCAAGATTTCCTTGGCTAACTTGAAGTCTTGGATTACTTCCTCGTGACTGGCTACTCCTATGGCCACCGCTGCAACTCCGGGCGTTGAGAGGGTGAACTCCAATCCTTCTTCAGGTTGTATCCGACCGCTTGCGAAGGGTTTCAGGGCAACAACGGGCTTCTCGGTCTTCCTAATGACTTTGAAGGTTAGTCCTTCTTGGTTCATCCAGAAACCGATCTTGTTCACTGGGGTTGCGTAAACCTTGGCATCGTAACCTCGTTCGTCGGAATACAGGATTGCGCGGGAATCATGGCATGCGATACCGGGGATGATCCCGTTGTCTCGAATTAGTCTAAGCATCTCCTCAGCCTGACCTATACTCCTCTTAACTGGGTTGAGCAGGTCATCTACGGCGTTTCCGTGTAAGAGGCAGATTCTGGCGCCCATATCCTTTAGGAGGGCTATCTCCTTTTCTATCTCGCCGAAATCAAAGGTGTAATATGTGGTTCCGACCACAGTCATCCTAATTCCGGTCCTTTGTTCAACCTCTTTCAACGCCTCCGCGATCTTTTTGTCCGCTGGGGTATAGATTCCGGTCACGTTAAGCTCCGTAGCTTTGACAATAATGTCTGAGATGGCTGTTACGTCACTGAATATCCTCTTGAAGTAGCTAGACCTTGCCTCACTGAAGTGCGAATATCCTAGGAAAGGGTTAATACCGATCAACACTTTTGGTACGATAATGCCCTCAACCTCAAATGTTGGAAAGCCCATTCTCATTTCATCCACAATAACGTGGTCTGTCAACGTTTATAAACAATTATGCCCGAAGCAACCGGCATCCGCCAGTCTGACCACTTCCACCAGCTAGGTGATTGTTATAGATTTCTGATCTATAGTTTCAATCAATAACTTCTATGCGGGATTATTCTCGTAGTTAGAATCGGTTCAGGTCGGCTGATATGCCTAAACAAGAGAGTGAGATCTCCCGTTTCTACACTGTGCTCGGTCATCCTTTGAGAAGGAACATAATTAAGACCATAGGCGAAACTGGATCAGCAAGCTTCACCGATCTCAGGGCGAGGCTCAATGTAAGCGTTGGAACACTTTATTACAACATAGACCTCATGGAAGGTTTGATCGCTCAGGATGAAAGCAAAAGATATATTTTGGCTCCTAAAGGCAAGATGGCTTACCAACTTCTAGTTGAAAGTGAGGAGAAACTTGTCTCACTGGGGGTCGAGGTTGAAAGGCGTGCAAGCCGCGTCAGACTTGTGAACAGAGCCCTCATGATGCGCGGCCTCTTTGCCTATCTGTATGAGTCCCCAAGGCTCTCTCTACCTTCAGCCCTAACCTTGCTCCTATACGGTGCATGGATCACCTACCAAGCTCAGCTCTTTCCAACAATAATATTGTACAGTGAAAGAGCTGTTCTTCCACCGCTTTATGCTCCGCTTCTGTTTATGGGAGGATGGATAGCTATTAATGTTCTCGGCAACCTCATCCCTTCTATTCTGTATAATAGACCTAAGGGTGGCGCCGACTGTTTGCTGATCGGCTCTTGCTATGCCCTTCTCCCTTCGTTATCGCTTCCGACCGTCTGGGCCGTATGTAGATTCCTCCACGTAAGGCTCAGCCTGATAGATGCTCAACTCATTATGCTAGTATCCATGGGTTATTCATTATGCCTTTTAACGACGGCTATCTCTATGGCTAAGGGACTGAGAACGGAGAAAGCAGCCTTGGTGTCTCTACTAGTTCTTTATCTTGCTCTCGGTTTATACCTGATGTTTTACAAGCTCTGAATTTTCGAATAGTGATTCGAATTCCCCGAGGGCTTATTTTGTTAAAAAACAGAAAGAAAAGGTTTAAAACCCTGAAAAGACTTCGTTTCCTTATTATTCAGAACAAGGAGGCGAAATAATGGTGAAACTGAACCGAAAAATCTCAGCGGGAACAATCATCGCTACGATACTGCTGCTCACAACCACGACATATTCAGACCAAGCTCTGGCTGCTACTGGCGTCTTAGAAGAAGGAGAAGACCACATACACTTCGATTTGACATTGACCGTCAACATCACTGGGACCGCCTTTGACATGACAATAGAAGAGTTCGAGGACGAAGGACAAATATGGACCAGCAAGTGGGAGGAGTGGAAGAACCGATGGGAGGAGACTCATGAACTAGGATGGAGAGAAAGATGGGCACAGCGGATAAGAGATTGGGCATCTTGGGCAGAATCATTGAGAGAAGAATGGAGCGAAAGGTGGAGAGCCGAATGGAATGAAACCTGGAAGCCCGAGTGGACAGAGAGATGGGAAAACTGGGAGGAATGGATGGAGAATTGGGGGAAAAGGTGGAGAGAGATAAGGTTCGAAGACATCGAAGAGATTCCAGAGTTCCTGAGAGCCAAGTTCAGGGAGAGAATGATGAGGAGATTTGAGGACCTTTGGGAAAGACACGTAAATGCTTCTGTGCTGGCTCGTTGCTGGACAACTCCCGCCTCACAATTGGGACTGAAGGCAGCTTTGGGCCAAAGCTTGAACAAGACCTTACAGCGAATCTACAACACCTCAGATGTATACATTAAGGACTTTTCCTTGGCCATCGATCTGCTCACAAGGACGACCCTCATTGACGGCGCATTTGTGAGGACTGGAATCTTCAACCTAACACAGAGCTTTGATCTGTACGGCGTTGTTATCAAGAACTCTTCAGGCACATTCATCCGCGGCCAATTCCGCCACATCAATGTGACAGAAAGGGTTGACGGAGG
>Ga0315314_1004593_pt1 | contig 10307 bp, 8 predicted proteins | sample TDP9_MG_FD_203631 | JGI IMG/M metagenome (GOLD analysis project Ga0315314, IMG submission 203631) | Freshwater sediment microbial communities from Lake Towuti, South Sulawesi, Indonesia - TDP9 | ecosystem: Environmental > Aquatic > Freshwater > Lake > Sediment | place: Indonesia: South Sulawesi... | reverse complement strand
AGAGAAATCAAGCGAGGAAGTAGATATGCTATAAATTAATCTCGTGGTCTAACAGAAGACCGATAATGTCCTTAATATCTTTCTCATTTAACTCTACGATCTACGCGCCTATGAGAAGGAAACTTAAATAGTTTTCCCTATTCTAACCCTTCACAAATCACCCCATTCATCATTCACCCATTCATTTTTAGCTGGCTTCGCTGCACGTACTCATACAAGCGCAAAGCCCCTTCTTTAGCAGCTCAGGTCCATCCAGTCATGCGCACGGTCGCACAGACCAGCCCTTCAACGGACCAGCGCGCGCTCACTCGTGCGCCGCACAAAACACAAAATGAAAAACCTTAATAACTAAAAGAAATTATTAACAGACAGGTGAAAACATGAAGACAATATACGTAATAGTATCCGTTTTAATAGGCATTCTTGTCGGAGCAGGTGTCGGCTGGCTCAGCAAACCAGCAGTTGAGGTGCCCGGTGCAACGGTGACAGCGCCCGGAGTAACAGTGACACAAACGGTGGCTGGTCCAACAGTGACGAAGACGGTGACACCCGAAGTTCCGGTGGGATTAACAGGTGAAGTAAAAATCGGTTGGGTGGATGGGCTCACTGGAGGAAACGCTTTCTGGGGAGAACAGGCTATAACTACAGCAAGAATTGCGCTCGAGGAAGTGAATCAATATCTTACTGAAACAGGCGCTGGTTGGACGATGACATTGGTGGTAGAAGACTCAGGAACAAAACCTGATGTGGCTTTGGATAAATTGAAGAGCTTGCATGCAATGGGTATAACAATCGTTAGCGGGTGGGGTACCAGTGGAGATCTTAGGGGTTCCATGTCGTATGCAGATGCCAATAAAATTTTATTATTATCTTATGGCTCAACCGCGATTGATTTGGCCGTAGAAGGTGATTATACCTATAGACTCATGCCCACCAGCGTTCAAGAGGGAAAAATGTTAGCAAGTCTGTCAGTCTACAAGGGAATAGAATATTTGATCCCACTTTGGAGGGGAGATGCATGGGGAGACAGCGTAGTAACTGCCACTAGAGCATCTTGCGCGGAAGTTGGAATTGAAGTGGATGAAGGGGTAAGATATTCCCCCGATGCGGTTGAGTTCAGTGCAGAGGCCAGTACTCTTAACTCAAGAGTTCTTGATGCCATAGGAAAGTACGGAGCCGATAAAGTGGGTTGGTTCATTGTTTGTTTCGAGGAGGGAAAAGCTATCTATGAAGCATTGGCGGCTTATAACCCTCTGGGTTGGGGAATAAATTGGTTAACGAACGATGGACCAAGTTTGTGTGATTGGGTGGTAGAGTCATCAATAATAGCTGAGATTGTCTCTAAGGCCGATTGTATTTTCCCGGCTAAAATGCCGACCCCAAGTGGAAAAATGGAGGCAGTTCAGGAGGAGGTAGAAGCTAGGTTGGGAAGGACAGCGGACCTGTATGGGCTCAATGGTTATGACTGCGTTTGGACTTTAGCCCTTGCTCTTCTCGCTGCTGATAGATACGACGCGGATGCTGTCAAAGCCCAACTGCCCATGGTCTTTGAAAGTTACCAGGGCGTTGGAGGATGGTCACCCTTGGATAGATATGGAGATAGATCAGGGCGCAATTTTGGGTTGTATAAAGTGGCGGAGATAGAAGGAGTTTACAGATGGGTACAAGCGGGTATGTGGGACTTCGGTACGGAAGCAGTATCTTGGTTACCCGAATATACAGTGGTATATTAGAAACTAAGTCTAGGTCGTTAAGACAACGCTCATGTAAATACCGGGATTTGGGGATGGTTAACCCCATTTTTATATTATTGTACAGTTTAACATAATCTTCTTTGGGCCTGATCTTGCCAATGTCGCAGCACTCCTGAAAAGTTTTACCGAGGGGGCGCTTTCGTAAGTTGAGCCGCATATTTTTATGCTTATTCTTAGCAACAGCCATTTCCCATAGATTTCCACCGGAAACCGTGCCCGTAAATCCATGTGTAGCTGCCTCATAAAGAACCACTGGTGTAGAAGGACCAGCGGCAGCAAGCCGTTAGACATTGAGATAAAGGGATACATTTAGCCAGTGCTTGATATGTCACGCTTATCACCCAAAGGAGTTCGCGGGATGTATTAAACGAGTGGAGGAGACGAATGGGAAAGTAATTCGAGTAATGGGCTTGAGCAACTATCGATGCTTGAATGTGCGATGCGACACCCGTCACAGCCGTGCCTTCCGCCCCTCCGCAATATTCACCATACATGGGGCCGAATAAAGCACCCGTACTGGTGAAAGTGGACCATCCTGTTTAAACTCGAGTAATCTATTCAGCTCGGCAATCGAAGGAACAAACCTACCATCCGACAATCTCTCACCCCATATGGGATTACTGGCTGCGATTTGCGCGGTATCGGTTTCAGCAGTTCCGACACTTTGTAAAAAAATACCGGGTCTCCCAACCCTTCTTGTAGCCTCCCTAAACATCACTGCGTGGGCAATTGAACACTGTAGCGCGATGGTACGAGAAGGTATTTAAGTTTGCGCACCCAAGCCATGGTGCGAGCGCTGGTTCCATAAGCGGCGTATCATGGTTAGACCCATCGTCCTCGGGATGGCGCTGCCTCCCTTTTGGTAGGCGTTAGCGCGATTGAGGGATAGACGGCGAAGTCATATTGCCTTGAATGAGTGAGTAGGGGTACTGGGTGAAGAAAGTATATTAGTCACCTTCTCATAGGGGCGCATGCCTATAATTTGACTAGTCAAAAAGCATAGAGAAAAGCGCCGATATACTTAATAATAATGTGTTTGCAATAAACAATTAGGTGTCTTGTTGGTCAGTCCTTTATTAATTGACGGGATAGTTTATGCTAGCCTTCTCTCCTGTTTAGCTATCGGTTTCACGTCGATTATAATGACCACTCGAGTTTGGAATATAGCGTATGGATCTATGGTAACATTTGGGTCCTTTATCACATTAACTGCGGGTGAAGTATGGAAAGCACCCGTCTACAGTCAACTTTACTTAAGTTTCATCGTACCCGCAATTATTTCACTAGCATTATATACCCTACTTCTTAAACCCCTCATTCGAAGGGGCGCTTCCGATATCGCATTATTTGTTTTAACATTTGCTTTCGCTTTTATCCTGTTAGGTTTGCTAAACATCTATGCCGACTATTTGACGGAAGTATTCAAGTTACGCGCGAGATTGTTTTTTCTAAGGGGGTTAGACATTTGGATCTTGGGACTACCCGGCATTGCGATCTTCGCTCCAACCTTAACGATATCTGTAATTGTACTGCTACACCTATTTCTAACGAGAACCAAGTTTGGAACCGCGATGAGGGCAAGCATCGAGAACCCATCCCTCGCGGGCGCTATAGGCGTAAACGTTAACTTAGTTTATTCTGTATCCTGGTTTTTAGCTGGGGGTCTTGCAGGACTCGCAGGAGGACTCCTCCCCCTGTGGATTTTGTGTCATCCTAGCACGGGGGATGTTCTTCTACTGAGCATATTCGCCGCGAGTTTATTGGGAGGAGTACACAGCATCTACGGCGCCGTATTGGGGGGAGCCATCGTGGGACCAGCCGAAGTATGGGGAACCGCTGGTCTAGCAATGTGGTTGGGGGCATGGGTAACACCTTATAGGCCTTTGATACCTTTACTCATAATGACGATCATTTACCTAATGGCCCCGGAGGGCCTTACTGGTATTAACTGGCGGGAGAAATGGGTTAGAATGAGAAAACGTTTGTGCGAAAATCATAACACAAGGTATTAATTGAGCAACATACTTTTAAAATATTATCAGAACCCAGAAACTTGGGGAAGTAAAGTTGCTCCCGAACTTTCTAAACCCAGAGTTGATTGCTGTTATTGGCCTATCAGAAAACTGGCAAGGTAGGATACGAGTCCCTCAAAAACTTGGTTGAGGGATTCGGCGGCATGATTTATCCCGTGAATTCTGCAGCGGACAGCGTGCTGGGTTTGAAGTAGCGATTCTCGATATCGAAAGCGTCTCAGTGACATCTAGTTCTGGTCGTCAGGTTCGCAGGCCGCGCACATGTTCTCGGGGACCCTAGGCGGGCGCTTAAGCTCAAAAAGCGGACCCCGTTTAAATACGCGCGCTAGCCCTTATTTATCATAGGCCCTTTTTCTTTATAATCTCTATAGGGGGCTTCGTAGCCTGCGTCTGCATGTCTTACTATTCCTATGCCGGGGTCCACTGTGAAGAGGCGTACAGCTTTTTCATTTGAAATTCAGCCCCCAATCCTCCAACTTGTCGATAAACTTGTCATGAATTTTAACATACTTCTCCGTGGGCTTCACGCTAGTCAGATCGTAGCACTCTTGGAATCTTAAACCCAGTGGTGGATCCTCGAGTCTACTCTCATAACTAGCCAATAGTTTATTCACAAAATCGTTAGCAGCGTCTCTACTCATCCCTGCGGCGGCATATCCCACTTCACAACCGACCCTGCCCTCCATACCCGTATTCCTATCCAAATACTGACTCTTCGCCGCAGAAGCATTGTTTATATGTATCCCCGAGGCAGATCCAACTATCGACATCGCCGCTATCTCGTTTAGAACCATATCGGTGCATGGTCCAGCTGCGGTTATAGCTTCACAAGCCGTAAGCAAACGCGTATTTCCACTAAGAGCCTGCCCCACGATACTTGCCACCCATAGAGACTCCCTTGTCGTACTGCAAGAATACCTGAAGTGCAATGGTGCAAAATCTGAATAATCTACTTGGTGAACGAGCAAGCCTTGAAGATGATGCGCCAAGGTTACAACAGCGGTTCCTTCAGATCCTCCGGAAAACCCTCCAATCAAAGGTACATAGACTCCACCTAAGTTCTGACAACATTGCAGAAAATATGCCGCCTTATTCAATTGGCTGTTGTCCGTCTTCAGCTCACTCATAGATGCAATTAACACCCCATCGACCGGCCTTACGCCAAACTCTGGCTTTGCTGCCGCCATAAACGCAGCATCGGTTAGCGCACTTCCAAGTATATTATGGAAACCCATATTTGGCCTATTTGCTCTCCTAGCGCCCTCCTTCACAAGTATTACATTCCAAATAGAAGCCAAAATCTCCGTTGGTGATTCTACCTTTGGCTTTATACCAAATATCGTATTTAATGGAAAACCTCCACTAGCAGTATCAGCCAATGGGTTTTGTACGTAGCTTTGGATGAGTTTCACATAAACATCCTCTGAGACTGAGCATCCTCCAGATGTAAAACAGAATGGGCGGTTTTGGTCGCCAATTCGCCTATATGTCATCGCTCTCTCCTCTTTACCTTCGCCAAACGTCACTTGTTTAGGAGAATTTTTCAATGCTTCCTTTATTTCACTCTCGTCAAAAATAATTCTCCGGCGAGTGGTTATGCAATAGGTGCCCGTGTAGCAGTAAAGGTCTAAGGCCGCTTCAAAAACGTCATCGGCCAGACTGTTGTCCGAGGGCACTACAATTTTCGGGTCAAACTTGATATCATAATTTTTTAACACTTCATTTAGCTTTGGAGTCAGAACCCTCAGATCGAAATCCTTTTCTAGACAGATAGGGCCTTCTTGCGCTCTCTTTGCAACTTCTATTATTCCATCTAAGGTCAATTCATTTACCTAAATTGTGTAATAAAACTTTATTTTTAAACATTGTTATCTGCCTATAGCGTGCGCTCCGGCGCCAAGATGGCTTTAGTCTCGAGTAAGGCTAGAATGATTTTTGAGAAAATTTCCAATGGTGTAGAATACGTTGAGCTGGCGGCTCACCCCAACTTTCATTCTATATCTTCATAGAATCACTCTGTTTTCCACATTTGAAATATGCCCTTGGAGACGAAATGCTTTGTCGGCTTCGAGATTATGGTTAACCGGTAATATGGTTTTGGCAAAACTTCAGGAGACATGAAACCCTTCCACGCATTAATTATTACAATCCACCTATTACAAGGGCGAGAAGTAGACGCTTTGATCATTCAGAGCCTTCGACAACTTTCAGTACATTACTTGCTACCATGTGCCAGCTAACATAAATCTAATCTATTACCTGCATAGGCAAGGCGCAATACTACCTGTGAAGAAATAAAAGTGATTCGGAGAGCTGTTGCCATGGCTGAGGTTATGATAAGAACTAAAAGATGCTTGGAGGGATGGTGTAAAAGAGTGGGAGGTAGCTGCTAAGGCGGGATATGCCCTGAGAATGACTGATCCAAACGCCTTTCCTGCATGGGCCTCTTCGTGATGTCTGGAGATAGAGCGGCTTATTTGGAGAGAGTTTTCGCGTCGCGCCATGGTCTGCGAACCAACCAGTGAGCAAAAGAAATTGTATAAAGTAGCTTGGGAAGCTGATCAAAAGGCTGTAGAAGCCATTAGGCCTGGATTGAGGGGCTTAAAAATAGATGCTGAGGAAAAACTTCACAGCTGATATTACATCAGCTTCTTTTTATTTCCTTTCTAATTTGGGTTTCTAAACGTCAAGATACTCTTCTCTCTCCCAATCAGTGACCAAAGTGCAATATTCTAACCACTCATTCCTCTTTATGGCTAAGTACTTTTCAAAGGTTTGATCACCCAGAACTCTTCGAATTAAAGCATCTTTCTCCATTTCATCCAAGGCTTCCCCAAGCGAAGCTGGCAACCTGTCTATCCCCCTCTTTCTTCTCTCTTCGACAGACATGTGGTAAACACTCTCCTCGATGGGGTCAGGCGGTATGAGTTTTTTCTTAATACCATCTACACCCGCCTCGATGATACACGCAAAAGCCAGGTATGGGTTGCATGAAGCGTCGACTGGTCTGTACTCAAATCGGACTTTCTCAGGCGATGAGGCGGGAATTCTGATCAGTGCGGACCTGTTATACATACCCCATGAGAGATAAACAGGTGCCTCAAAACGAGGCACCGGGACTAATCGCTTATACGAGTTTATGGTAGGTGTGTTGATGGCTGCTAAGGCCTTAGCGTGCGCTAATAGCCCTCCGATAAAATATAGCGCATTCTTAGAGAGACCATACTCTGAGTTGGTATCCGAAAAGAGATTCTCAGCAGTTTTGGTGTTCACTAAGTTTATATGTGTGTGCATTCCAGTCCCCACTCTTTCAGCGTATGGTTTAGGCATAAATGTTACAACTAATCCCCTTGATTCAGCGATGGCTTTTACTGCTCTTTTATAGAAAACAATAGTATCTGCTGCTTTTAATGCAGGAGCAGCTTGAAAGTTTATCTCTCCCTTAGAGTGCGGGACCTCATGATGTATCTTGTCAGGCATAATTCCCATTTGCTCGAGAACCGACGCCATCTCTTTCTTAGGCTCATAAGCCTCATCTGATGAGGGGGGTGACATGTACCCACCTTCGTCCACTATCATGAGTTTATCATCAATTTTTTTAAGATAGTACCATTCCATTTCAGGCCCAAAAATAGCTTCAACATCTTCTCCAAGTTCTTTTTTCATGTTATTGATAGTTCTTTTTAGAATGAATCTGGGATAACTTTGGAGAGGTTTACCATCAGTTCCGTAGACATTGCATATTAACCCGGCTGTCTTTTCGTCCTCCCATGGAAAAATTGTGAATGTGGATATATCCGCTTTTAAAAATGCGTCGCTACGCTCTATCACCAGCCCTAACCCGCCTGAGGATCCATCGAACCCTGTGCCCAAACCATTTTCAAGGTGGCTCTTCAGTTTATTACTAAGCACTACCATTGAACGAGTTCGTCCAAACAAATCTACATATATTAGATTAACGAATTTTATTTCTTCTTTTTCAATTGTCCCAAGAAAGTTTGTTTTATCCAAGTTCCTGCCCTCCTTATTTTATTGTAAAGACTATTTTATTAGCCTCTCACATGTTTTATACTTGTCGATAACCTTCTCATTTAATTCTACGCCCAGTCCAGGTTTATCTGGCAGAATTAGTAAATCTTTCTTCCATTCAAGTCCTTGTGCAGGATCCTCTACTAGAAATTCGGAGGGTGTCCACTGATCTATATACTTAACGTTTTCATGTGCCATCGCAAAGTGACCTTCAGCTGCGCACAAAATGCTTGTCTCTATGGTGCATCCTACCATACATTTCATGTTTGCTGATTGCGCAATTGTTGCTATTTTCTGAGCGTTATACAAGCCACCGCTTTTGATCAGTTTTATGTTGAGCATATGAGCAGCTTTCATTTGGATTATCTGCATAGCATCAAATGGTGACCAAACTGATTCATCAGCCATTATGGATAGTCTAACAGACCTTGTTACCTCAGCTAAACCCATCAGGTCCTCCCAATAGACTGGCTGTTCAGCAATTTGAAGGTCAAAATTCTCCATCCTTCGCAATACTCTTATCGCCGTTGGGACATCCCACCCCTGATTAGCATCTGCAATGAGATCTATTTCAGGTCCGATTGCTTCCCTGGCAACCCTAACTCTTTCGATATCCTCCAGAGGGTCTGTACCAACTTTTATTTTGATCGAATAAGTAAATCCTTCCTTGACCCTTCTTTTCAGGATTTCCGAGACCAGTTCTGGCTCATGAATGTCACATGTCCCATTGATGTGTAATCTATCCTTTGTTCTGCCACCCAATAGGTCGTAGACAGGAGCTCCAAAGTGTTTACCAATGAGATCATACAACGCTAAGTCGATGGCACATTTTGCACTGGTGTTTAATTCCGTTGCCCTATCCATTTTCTTATGAATCATCTGGATATTGAGAGGGTCCTCGCCTATCAAAACTGGACCAATATACTTTTCTATCGTTAAAAATGCGGACTCAAGGTTCTCTCCAGTTATATGAGGCCGCGGAGCCCCCTCGCCAATACCAATTAATCCATTTTTGGTAGAAATCTGTACTATTATATGCTTTGCTACGTCTTGCTGTGCCCTAGAAGTCTTAACTATCTTCTTCATAGGGACTTCCAAAGACGCGACTTTAATTTCGGTTATCTTCATTTCGCTTTCACCTCACTAGATCATAGAGGTATATACATTCTTTCCCAAGTTTCCCGCCATAATTTCCCGCTGTGATTTTCTTTACTCCTCTCACGGATATGGCCTTCTCCATTCCTGCTTTCATAGCTTTTTTCGCACATTCTAGAGTTAGTCCATTTATGATTATTTCGTACACACAATGCACACCATCCGGTATCTTACTATCCCTAACTTTATTAGAGATACACGCGCAGTAAGGATCGTTCGTTGTTGCGACAGCATCTTTGTAGAGGTTTCCTCCGACCTTGGTTCCTGAAGCCGCTATTCTTCCAGTAACGTAAGGAACCTCCATAATAGATTCAAGTGCCATTTCCGCTGCCAGCAATGCCGATCCTTGAGAATCGCCCATAATCAAAAAGTTCCCTCCAGCAATACCTTTTGTTACCCCGAATCTCTTTTCTACATAGAGAAAACCGTCCATACGGGGTATCTTATACATCTTTCTACCGAAAACGTCTACGATCTCTTCATAACCGTCGCCAAACAATTGTACAGGCGTGTGTTCTATTTCCACAAAGTCTTCAGCCATCTCTGGAGGCAGTGCATCAAACACCGCTGTTGTCGGAATAGGAAACACCCCCTTCCGAATACGGGTTACAAGCCAATGATCCAACTCCTTCCTTTTTCGATCTCCAACTTGCAATATGTATCCAGGCCTTTTATCAGGAGTCTCGGTTCCACTTGCAGCGCGTTCAATAGACGCCTCAGAAGGAGGAAGAGTCGCCGATCTTCCAAGGCCCTTCGTTTCTAGTGCAGACTCCAACGCCCATCGTCTCGTCGCTGCCGTAATCAAAATCCTTGCAGTATACATCGAGAAAACCTCGGCGAAGGTATCCTCAATCACAACCTCATTTATTTTCATAATTTTCCATCCAATCTTTGCTGGACCACTATGGCACGCGCTAAATTAAAAGATTAAAATCTTATATAACTTTACCTAAGAGGAAATCGAAGTCATCCAAATCATCTATCATTTTACCAAGCCGTTAAACGAAGAATCTTCCAAGAACTCTGAAGGAACTATAACTTCTTTAGGCCTTTTGTCAACGCCAATGCCATCGCGAAAGGTATACTTGACAACTGAGCTTCAAGTGGAAACATAGCGTTATTATAGGAATGGAACGCCGATATCCATTAGTTCTTTTTTAACTTTATTATAAAGTTCCACGTAATCCTCCCGTGGCGTGATTGTTTTTGTATCGTAACACTCTGAGAAGGTTTTCCCAATTGGAGCCTCAGTTAATTTGTTTTCATATTTAGGTAATATCCTTTTTACGATGTCGTTTGCCTCGCTTCGTTTAATACCTTTTTTGGCTATTCCGTG
>Ga0315314_1004592_pt1 | contig 10309 bp, 8 predicted proteins | sample TDP9_MG_FD_203631 | JGI IMG/M metagenome (GOLD analysis project Ga0315314, IMG submission 203631) | Freshwater sediment microbial communities from Lake Towuti, South Sulawesi, Indonesia - TDP9 | ecosystem: Environmental > Aquatic > Freshwater > Lake > Sediment | place: Indonesia: South Sulawesi... | reverse complement strand
ATTCGGCTGCCAGCTACCCCGCCGGTCGCTGAACGGTTACAAGTTGTGCACGCCCGTACCAACGAGTCGAGCTGGGCCCGCGTGATTTGGCGAGAGCCTAGGAGCAGCGCCGCCAGCGTGCGCCTCGCAATCGAGCTTGAACCGCCCAACGAAAATTTCTGGGGAATTCATATTCCTATCTCCCCCTGAGGCCGCGTTCACTTAGTCGAAGATTTTTCCCGCCTTCAGATACCGGCCACGGTCATGGCGGCGAGCTTGAGCGTCGGGGCGCCGAACTGGCCGCGCAGGTCGAGGTCGTTGCCTACTTGCTCGACGCCGGCCAGCATCTGGCGCAGATTGCCGCTGATAGTGATTTCGTGCACCGGGTGAACGATTTCACCCTGCTCTACCCACAACCCGAAGGCTCCCCGGGAATAATCTCCCGTGACTAGGTTCACGCCCCGGCCGAGCAAGCGGGTGACGTAGAGGCAATGGTCGGCTGAACGTAGAATCTCTTCGGGCGACGTAGAGCCTGGCAGTAAGTAGAAATTTGTCGGGGCTTCGCCATCGTCGGTGCCGTTGCCCGTCGCTGCCAAGCCCAGCTTGCGTGCGGCGTAGGCACTACAGAGAAAATTCTTCAGCACACCTTTCTGGATGACTATCGTGCGCTGCGCAGCTACTCCCTCGCGGTCGAAGGGGCGTGTGCCTAATCCGCCAGGCAACAAGCCATCGTCCACTAGCGTGACGTGTTCCGCGGCCACCTGCTGGCCGCGACTTTCGGCCAGGAAAGAACGCTTCAGATAAACCAATTCACCACAGACCGCGCCAAATAAGTCCGCGAGCAGTTCCGCCGCCGTCAGCGGCTCGAACACCACCGGCACTTGGCGCGTGGCGAGCTTGCACGCACCAAAGTGGCGCCGCACGCGCGCTACCGCCTGCCGCGCTACTGCCTCGCACGACTCCAACTGCGCTAAGTGCCGCGCCACGCTGTACCAGTAGTCAGAGACCTGGGCAGCATCGCTGCCGCTCTGTCCCAACAGAGTCACCTGAAGGCTGGCTGCCGACTGGCGAAAGTGCCCGCAAAAACCGCGTGAGTTGGCTCCCCAGACAGCACTGCACACAGCGCAGAAACTTGCCCCGGAAGAGTTCCGCACGCGTGGCTCGAGCGACAACCCAATGCGCTCGGTCTCTCGTGCGCGGGCAATGGCTTGCTCCGGGCCCAGCCGCTCAAATTCCGGATCGTAGAGCGCCAGCGTTTCTGGGGAAGGGAATGAAGCAGAATGTTCCGGCAGGCCAGCGAACGGGTCTTCGCTGACCAAGCGCGCCCGCGCGATAGCCCGGCGCACGAGGGGGTCGAGTGTCTCCCAGGAGAGGTCGGAGGCGGTGGCGCGTGCCACCCGCTGGCCGAGAAAGACGCGCAAGCTGAGCGCGCGGCTGGTGGCCTGGCGCAGTTCTTCCACTAACCCCAAGCGCACGGTGGCAGAAAGCTGCGTGGATTCCTGAAGCCAAACTTCGCTCTGGTCGGCACCCTGCTCCCGCGCGTGTGCCAGGAGACGTTGGGCCAAGGCCCCCAGCGCTTCACTCATGCCCACTGACCTCCGACCGTGATGCGTGCAATCTTCACTGTAGGCGTGCCTACGCTGACCGGGACCGCCTGGCCCTGCTTGGCGCACATCCAGGCCCCGGAGTCGAGTTCTAGGTCGTGTCCTACGGCGACGATGTTATTCAGGACTTCAATGCCACTGCCGATGAGGGTGGCACCTTTGATGGGGTAGCTGAGGCGACCGGCCTCGATGAGAGAGGCCTCGTGCATCGAAAAAGTGAACTTACCGGTGGCGGGCTCGACTTGGCCGCCGGTGAAGCTCTTGCAGTAGATACCGCGGGCCACTGAGCGCACGATCTCCTCCGGGTCGCTTTCACCGGCGGCCAAGTAGGTGTTGGTCATCCGGGAAATAGGGATATGGGCGTAGTCCTGGCGGCGGCCGTTGCCGGTAGGCGCAAGCTTCATCAGGCGTGCCGAAAGCCGGTCCTGCAAGTAGGCCCGCAAGACGCCCCGCGCGATCAAGACCGTGGCGGCACGGGGAATGGTTCCCTCACCGTCAACGTTCACTGAGCCGCGCCAGCTTGGCAGGGTGGCGTCGTCTATCACCGTGCAGAGCTCGCTGGCGACTTTCTCGCCGAGGCGGTCGGTGAAGACCGACAACTTCTTGCGGTTGAAGTCGGCTTCTAGCGGGTGGCCCACCGACTCGTGGAGCAGGACGCCACTAGCCCCTGCGGCCAGCACCACCGGAAGCTCGCCGGCGGGCGCCGGGCGCGCCGTCAGCAGGGTAACCGCTTGACGCACAGCTTCCTGCGCCAGCGCTTCAGCCTGTGGGCGCGAAAATGCCTCTAGGCCTGCGCGTCTGCCGAAGTTCTTCCAGCCGGCCTGTCGCGCCCCATTGCTCTCTGCGACGACATTGACTGAAAAAGTAACCAGCGGTTGAACATCGGAGACCAACTCGCCAGCAGTGTTGGCTAGCAGAATAAACCGCAGCTCGTCGCTCCAGGTTACCTGGACGTCTTTGACGCGCGCGTCGGCGCTGCGTGCCGCCTGGTTGGCAGCAAATAGGAAATCGGTCTTCTCGCCCATACCAGCCTGGGTAGCGGGCAACTCTACGGGATAGCGTGCCGGAACCGGAGTCACCTGTAATGCGAAGTATTGGCTACGGGTTGGCCCGGCAGCAATCTGGGCAGCGACCTCGGCCGCTTGGAGCAAACTGGCCTGACTGAGCTCGTTGGTATAGGCGTAGCCGCTCTGCTCACCGGCTACGACGCGTATCCCCGCACCCAGCGCCACCAGCTCGCTCGATTGCTTCAGGAGGTCTTCTTCCAGGTGCAGGGAGGAAGCTTCGCGGTATTCGATGTAGATGTCTGCGAAGTCGGCGCCACGCGCGCTTGCCTGGCGCAGGACAGTATCGAGCAAGCCTGGCTCCAGCCCGTGGTAGCAGGCAAAGGCGGCGGTGGGTGTGTTGTTCAGAGCAAGCTCAACGAAGGAGGTACTCATTGCCGCCGCGCCGCTACATCCGCTCGGGTACTTCAATTCCCAGCAGGTCAAGCGCGCGGGTGAGCTGGCGTTGCACAAAATCGGCTAGCAAGAGCAGGAAAGCGCGGCGGTCAGCGTTAGCTTCGCTCAGGATGTGATGCTTGTGGTAGAAGAGGCTAAACTTCTGGGCGAGTTGGAAGGCGTACTTGGCCACCAGAGCTGGCTCTTGTTGTTCGACCGCGGCGGAGACCAGCAGCGGTAAGCTGGCCGCCTCGAGCGCGAGCTCCCAGAACTCATCGCCGGCTGGCCCCGGGGCTGGCCCGCTGAACCACTGCTCAGCGCTGGCCGGAGAAACTTGCGCCGCTAATTGCGCCAGGGGATAGTCTGGCTCCCGCTCGCGCAATTTCCGAAAAATGTTTCGCGCACGCACCACGGCGTACTGCACGTAGGGGCCGGTCTCGCCATCGAAGTTGAGTGCCTCTTTGAAATCGAAGGCGATGACTACGTTGCGGGTGAATTTGAGCAAGAAGAAGCGCAGCGCGGCGACGGCGATCTTGTGAGCTAGGGCGGCTGCGGCAGCTTCTTCCAGCTCAGCGTGACGCGCGCGTACTTCTGCCAAGGCGCGTGCTTCTAAGGCATCAATCAGGTCGTCAGCTTTCACTCCTAGCCCACGTCGTCCGGAGACCTCTACAAACGGCCGGCGGGCGTCCTCGGGAGTCAATTCGATGCCTAGCTCACGACAGGCGCGCGGCGACAGGGCGACAATCTCGTAGGAGAAATGGATAGAGTTTTTGGCTGGCTCGCTGTAGCCCAGCGCTTCCACGCCACGCACGACGATTTCCTGTAGGTAGGCCTGGCGAGCATCAATGACATTGTAAACGCGGCTGCCGCCGCCGAAGGCCGGAGCCGCAGGCTGGCCGTTGCTGCTGGTTACCCAGGCCACCTGCCCGTTGGGGTAGCGATAGAAGCAGCGATAGCCGAAGTCCCGCGCCAGCAGGCCGAGCTTCCACAACTGGTAGGCGATGTCTTTGCCCACGTAGGTGACAGTGCCATTGGAGCGGACGATGATTTTGGCCTCTTCCAGCTCGGCGGCGTCCGCAGCTTCCGCCGCCAGGCCAACGAGTGGCATCACCCAGCAGCCCTTTTGCGGGCCAGTGTCAACAAATTGAATCGCACCGCGCTGCCTGAGCTGCTGGAAGGCAGCCTCCCAAAACTTCAGCCGTAGAATCTCGCTTTCGCGCGGCAGCACATCGTAGGTGACGCCGAGCCGCAGCATGGTTTTCAGGTGGCAACGTACGATCGCGGTCGCGATCAAGTCAGCGAGTTTAGCGGTCTCGCCGGTGCCTGCCTCAATCTCTTGCAGCGCTAGGGCGCGCAACTCCAGCCGCTTTGGGTCCTCCTCGTAGAACTGGGTCACGCGGGCGTAGAGGTCCCAGCAGTAGTAGTCGAAGCGGGGCTGGGCCGCGGCAATGAGCTGTTCGACTTCAGCTAGGCTTTTCTTTTCTAGGTGCTGGAAACCCACCACCACGTCCGCTACCTGCACCCCGGTGTTGTCAATATAATTTTGCACTTCGACGCGTTGGCCCTGGGCACGCAGCAGGCGCACGAAGCTGTCGCCCAGGGCGGCGTTGCGCAGGTGGCCAATGTGCGCCGCTTTGTTGGGGTTGATGTTTGTATGCTCGACGATCACCTTAGGCGCGGTGGGCCCCGGCGCAGGCGGCGGCTGTTGCGCCTGCTCATAGCTTTTTAGTAGCAGCGGGCCACGCTCTAGGCGCAAATTCAGGTAACCGCCCCCAGCTACCTCTGCCCGCACTATTCCCTCGATGGCTGGCAGCGTTGCGCGTAACTCCTCGGCGATTTGTCGCGGGGGCTGGTTCACTTGCCGCGCCAGGTCAAAGGCCAAGGGTAAGGCGAAGTCGCCAAGTGCAACCGTCGGTGGGCGTTCGATAACCACCCGGTCGAGCGCGATGCCGTAGCGCGCTTTGACCGCCTGGCGCACGGCTTGCTCGACGCGTTGCTGAATCTCTTCCAGCATCGCGATTTGCTCTGCACGTAAAAATAAAACAATTAATTATAGCTACAACGGCGCGCCAGAAGGAGGCCAAAATCCGGCGCGGTGGGCAGAGCGCCACGCGCTTTACATTCACTCCCCCCCTGGGCTACCTTAGTTGCACCGGAGGCGCAGTGAGTTTCGGCGCCGAACTTTCAGCCAAGGATGTCGTCTTCACCCTGCTGGTGAAGCTGGCGGTAGCCTCTTCGATTGCCGCCTTGCTAGTGCGGCTGGTTACTTTCCAGCGCGTGCTGTTCAAAGAGGAACGCGAGCTGGACGAGAAGATTCTGTTCGTGCTCTGTTTTGGGCCGCCGGTGGCCTTGGGCGTGCTGACGCGGATCTTGCTTGGCTACCGCGCGGCCGACATCAGTTTGGAAGGGGCGCTGGTAGCTGGGCTGGTAGCTGGGCGTGTGAGCGGCATCACGGTGGGCGTGCTGGCTGCCCTGCCGTCCTTCTTCAACGGGGAACTGTTTTCGCTCCCATTTCTAGCTGGCTGCGGTGGGCTCGGCGGAATGCTGCGCGAACTCTGCCGCAACAAGGAGCAGGTGTGGCGGTTCGGGCCCTTCGTTTACCTCAGCCTGCCGCGCTGGCTACGCGACCTGCTGCTGCGTGGGGAAGGGAATTGGCAGTTGCTACCCTTGCTGGCCTGCGTGGTGTTTGAGCTGGGACGCATCGGGCTCGGGCGCACGTTTCCGGGCGAGTTGTTCTACATCGGGACACATAAGGGCGGGCTGATGGTGTTGGTGGTGGTGATCACGACCATGGTGGTAGCGATGCCGCTGATGATCTGGAACAACACGCGCCTGCAGATTAAGCTGAAGGAACAGGAGCGGCTGCTGTTGCAGACGCGTATGGAAGCACTCACCAGCCGCATTAACCCGCACTTCCTCTTCAACACTCTGAATACAGTTTCTGCGTTGACGCGCCGCGATCCCGAGACGGCTCGGGATCTGCTGGTGAAGCTTTCTAACATTCTGCGGCGGCTGCTGCGCAAGCACGAGAACTTTGTCCCGCTGCGCGAAGAGCTGGCCTTCGTAGAAGACTACTTGGACATCGAGATACGTCGCTTTGGCCCCGAGAAGCTGCAATTTTTCAAGCAAGTGGATGAGCAGACGCTGGACGCTATCGTGCCCAGTATGCTGTTGCAGCCGATTATCGAAAATTCCATTCGCCATGGGCTGAGCGCGAAGCTCGCGGGGGGCTACATTCGCCTGCGTACCGGGCGGGAGAATGCTCGCCTGGTGATTGAAATTGAAGACAACGGGGTGGGAATTTCCGCCGAGCGCATCGCGGCCATCTATCAAAGCGGCATCGGGATCAGTAATGTCAACGAGCGGCTGAAAGTGCTCTACGGGAGCGACTACGCGCTGAAGATTGACAGCCGGGTGGGCGAGTACACGCGTATTCGCATCGAAGTCCCGGAGCTGATTGCGACTTAGCCTGTGGAGCGGAAGCGGTTTGAGCAACTGGTGGAAGAAGCACTGGCGCAACTGCCGGTGGGGTTGCGCGCTAAGCTGGAAAACATTGCGGTGCTAGTGGAAGACGCGCCCCGCCGCAAACCAGCGCGTGGGCGCGGGAAGCACCTCTTGGGAATGTTTCAAGGCGTGCCGCGCACTAAGAAAAGTGTCTTCCAGCCGACACCACCTGACCGGATTATCCTCTATCAGAAAAACATCGAGGCCATCTGCGGCAGCGACGCAGAAATTCGGGAGCAGGTGCGGTTGACGGTCTGGCACGAGTGCGGGCACTACTTCGGCCTTTCGGAAGAGGAACTTCGCCACCTCTAGCCCGACTGTAAAAGCTGGCGAAGTTCTCACCGGGCACGCTAAACTAGCGGCGCACCGATTACGAGCAGCGGCTCACTTCTAGGCCTAACTTTTCGCCACATGGTTCATACCAGCAGCAGCTTGCGGCGGCTGATTCGGCGAAGCTGGCGCGACCGGCTCTTCGTGGCCGTCTCCAACCGCGAGCCCTACATTCACACCTACGGGGAAAGCGGCATACGCGTCATGCGTCCAGCCAGCGGTATGGCCCTGGCGGTTGACCCCGTCATGCAGGCCAGCGGTGGCCTCTGGGTCGCGCACGGCAGCGGCGACGCGGATGCTGAGGTCACGGATGCAAACGCTCATGTGCGGGTTCCGCCCAACCGCCCGGCTTATACGCTCAAGCGGGTCTGGCTCACCAAGCAGCAAGAGGAAGGCTACTACTACGGCTTCTCCAACGCAGCCCTCTGGCCGTTGTGCCACATCGCCTACCGCCGCCCGGTCTTCGATGAGAGCCAGTGGCAGACGTATCGTGAGGTCAACGAGCTGTTCGCCGCGAGCGTGGCGGAAGAAATTGGGAATCGTTCCGCCTTCGTTTTCATTCAGGACTATCATCTGGCGCTGCTGCCCAGGTTGCTCAAGCAGCGCTGCCCTCAGACCATCATCGCCCACTTCTGGCACATTCCGTGGCCCAACCCGGAGGTATTTCGCATCTGCCCGTGGAAGGCGGAGCTGCTCGACGGCTTACTCGGCAGCGACATCTTGGGCTTTCATATCCGCTACCACTGCAACAACTTTATTGACACCGTGGATCGCGAACTGGAAGCCCGGCCCGAGCGGGAAATGACCGCCATCACCTATGGCGGCAAAACCACCAAGATTCGCGCCTTCCCCATCGGCGTCGATTTCGAGGCGATTGCCTGGGCAGCGGCGCGCCGCCCGGTGACGCTGCTGATGAAGCAGTTGCGCGAACAATACCGCCTGCCCGAGCACAACCTCGGCATCGGCATCGACCGGCTCGATTACACCAAGGGCATCCCGGAGCGGCTGCGCGCCATCGACCGCTTCCTCGAACTTTACCCCGACTACATTGGCAATTTCGCCTTCCTCCAAGTAGGCGTGCCCAGCCGCATACACGTGGAAGAGTACCGCCGGCTCAGCGACGAAGTGGACGAAGCTGTCGAGCAGATCAATTGGAAGTACCGTGTCGGCGCCTGGGTGCCCATCATTTATATCAGGCAACATCTCGACCCGCCGGTCCTCTATGCCCTCTACCGCCTGGCGCGCTTCTGTCTGGTCAGCTCCTTGCATGACGGCATGAACTTGGTGGCCAAGGAATTCGTTGCCGCCAACGTCGAAGAAGACGGCGTACTGCTGCTGAGCCAGTTCACCGGGGCCGCGCGGCAGTTGCGCGACGCCCTCATCATCAATCCCTACGCTGCGGACGCGGTGGCCAGATGCATCTACCAGGCACTCACCATGGAGGGGCGGGAAGTGCGCTCCCGCATGCGCCGTCTGCGCGAATCGGTGCGCGAACACAACGTCTTCAAATGGGCCGCGGACATCATCCAAAAGCTGGGCAAGCTGGCTTGAGCTACCCGACCCACGTCTGGCAAGCCTGGCCGCAACTGGCTCGGCGCGTGAGGCGCGCGCCCCGCCTGGCTCTTTTCAGCGATTTCGACGGCACGCTAGCGCCCGTTGTGCGACATCCGTGGCAGGCGCGGCTTCCCACAGCTACCAGAGGTGCGCTCGCCCGCCTGGCGCGCTCGCCCCGGGTTAGTCTTGGTGTCGTCAGTGGGCGCCAGTTGAGTGATTTGCGGCGTCTAGTAAGGCTGAAAAACGTCTGCTACATCGGCAGCCATGGCTTGCAGTGGGTGCTGCCCGGTCAGCGACCGCACTTGGAGGCAACCCTCGCGCAGCGGGGTCGAATCCGAAAAATTGGAGCTGAACTTCAACGCTGCTTGCGCGCACTTCCAGGAATCTGGGTGGAGCGCAAAGTTGCCAGCGTTGCCGTGCACTATCGCACGGCCAACCCATGGCAGGCCCGCAGGGCAGTTGCCCAGGTGGCGCGCTTGGCACGAGAGCAGGCGCCACACCTGAAGCTCCTAAAGGGAAAGAAGATTGTCGAGCTATTGCCGGCTGGGGCACCTAGCAAGGCCACTGCGGTGCAGGCCTTGCTGGCTCGCCAGCGCTTCCCGTTGGTGGTGTATTTGGGAGACGATGTCACCGATGAGGATGTTTTTGCCTGCTTGGGAAAAACTGACCTGGGCATCTTTGTGGGCAGGCCACGGGCTAGCCGCGCGCGCTTTCGGCTGTCCTCGCCGCAGCAGGTCTGCCAATTTCTGGAGCGATTATGCAAAATAGTTCTGTGAGATTCGCCCAGGCTCCGTTCCAATTTATGGCCGCATCAACCCTGATCCGCATCACGGGTCATCAAGTCACTACCCTGACGGAGTTACTGGACGAGATACGCCGCTGTTCCGATGCCTCCATCTTCAACCACACCTTTCAAAGCCTGGAGCAACATCACTTCTTAACCGAGGGCTTCTCCAACGATTTCGCGCAGTGGGCCTTGGCCGCCTGCAACGAGCCGCAGCTCGCTGAACAACTGGCCTCGCTCGATATTCGCAACTATGAAACGCTGGCGGCGCTGCGTAGCGACCTAGTCAGTACCCTGGAAAACTATCTACGCCAGGTGCCGCAAGCTGCCTACCGCAAGGCCTTTGAGCCCTTCTACTTCTGTGAGGCGGTCACCGTGGCGGTGCCCACCCAATGGCAGGCGTGCACGCTGGCCGAATTTTGCCACGCGCTGGGGCACGTCAGTATCCATACCGTCCACTACCACTTCGTCGCTGCCCGGCTACGCGAGCCGCTCACCGTGAATGATTTCTCTTTCTGGCTCGAAGATAACCTTGGGCTGAAGGAACTCGCCGACTCGATTGACCAGATCGATATCTACACAAACACGCTCGAAGGCGTACGCCAGCGCATCTTGGAGGAGGCTAGACCTTGGCTGACGCACTGAACACCCTCATGCCCGCCGCCAAAATTGTCTCTCTCGACGACTATCGGCCCGTGGTTGGCGCCACCGAGGTGGACGAGATTCGTGCCTTGGCCCAGCGGCTGGCGGGCAAGTCGGTCAAAATGGTGAACTCGACTGCCATGGGTGGTGGCGTGGCGGAGATCCTCAACCGACTGACACCACTCCTGGCTGACATTGGCTTGCCCACCCGCTGGGATGTAATCACGGGCGGTAATGATTTCTTCGAGGTCACTAAAGCTTTTCACAACGCCCTGCACGGCGGGTCTTATGACGCGCCCTGGCGCGCTTTCGAGCTCTTCCTGGCCTATAACGAGCAGAACCTGCGCCAGCTCTCCTTCGACGGGGATTTCGTCGTCATTCACGACCCGCAACCCATAGCTCTCGTCAAGGCGCGCAACCATCGGCCTGCGCATTGGGTTTGGCGCTGTCATATCGATGTATCGAACCCAAAT
>Ga0315314_1004591_pt1 | contig 10309 bp, 10 predicted proteins | sample TDP9_MG_FD_203631 | JGI IMG/M metagenome (GOLD analysis project Ga0315314, IMG submission 203631) | Freshwater sediment microbial communities from Lake Towuti, South Sulawesi, Indonesia - TDP9 | ecosystem: Environmental > Aquatic > Freshwater > Lake > Sediment | place: Indonesia: South Sulawesi... | reverse complement strand
CTCTTTCATTTTGTGCTCAGCTTGGAGGATGGTCGTCAGAAGGCCGGCATCGCGGCCGTCAACGCGCTGACGAGCCATGTGGAGACCTGGCGATGGGGGTTCGAACTCGTCGATTCGATTGAGCTACCACACTCGAAGAGAGAGCCGAAGATCGACCATGAGAAGGCGAGACAGATTGCTCAGAACATGGTGGCTAAGGAGTACAAGTCGCACATCGAGACTGTGAAGGATTTCGGCCACTCTGAGATAATCGAGAGGAAAAGGACTGGCAAGGACACAGTGACGATCGAACCGAAGGGACTTGTCTATCTGCCGGTGTGGTGTGTCGAGGGAACGCGTGGGGCTATGATCGTCAACTCGTCGAGCGGCAAAATCATCAGTGAGCACCTGCACGGAGGCGACAACGCGGCGGAGACTAGGCTAGGTTGAGCTTCTGGAGTCGCTCCGTTATTCCATGCCAATGCGTGCCCTTCCAGTAGACCTTCGCGCACTTGGAGCATTTCCAGAACTGGTCGTTGTTGTTGAATGCACCCTCAGGAACGAGAGCCTTCGCCTGCTCCTTGGGCAGGTCGACGAGCTCTCCATTGCAGACTGAACATCTGATCATGTTATCATTCTTCTTGAGGCCGTATCGTGTCGACACCGCCTTGAGCTGAGAGTCGAGGTTCTCCTCTTCGATCAGCAGCGCACCAGCTTCCTTGGCGAGTTCTCGGTCCCTTGTCAGGATGAATCTGTTCTCCGCGCGGGCGAGCTGCGCAATGGCAACATCGTCCATGTTCTTGTCATAAACTGTGTCGTAGCCCATTATCCTCAGCCATCGGGCGAGCGATCCTAGCATATGGTCTGCCACGAACTTCGGCCCGCTCGCACCCTCAGTCACTTGACCACCTCGTATCGGAGCAGCACCCCATTTCCGAGAGCTTGTGCGGATTTCAGCCTGAGCGCGACGATCTCCTTCTCTGAACCGGCTCCACGACCGCCTGCTGGCGTCGGAGATCTCTCTCCTCCGATGACCATGCTCCCGATGAAGATATTGACTTCGTCCGCTATGCCGGATCGCAGGAACGACCAGATCACCTTCGACCCACCTTCGACGAGAAGTGTCCTCATTCCCCTTCTCTCAAGAATCTCCATCAACCTCTCGAGGTTGACCTCCTTCTTTCCGCATCTTATGGCCTCGGCGTTCAGGAAGGCCTTCTCACAAGTCTCGTTCGTTACGACGATCGTCCTCGATGCACCGTCGAGAACGTTTGCGTTTCTTGGCGTCCTCCCGTCCGAGTCGAGAACGATTCTTATCGGGTGTCTGGGATGCTTGACGTACTTCTCTTTGACTGTGAGCTTCGGATTGTCGGAGATAATCGTCTCAACTCCAACTAGGATAGCATCAGACGCGCTTCTGAGCTTGTGGACTCTCCTCTTGTCCTCTTCGTTGGAGATCTGAGTTTGTCGCCTCGTCTTCAGTGCGATTTTGCCGTCTGCGGACATTGCGCAGTTTATCACGACTTTCAAGGCCACGGGAATTAACATGGTGGAACTTGATAAGAAGCTTTTGGATTCAAAAGGCCAGTGCATTCTGGTTAAGGAGTTCGAAGGTCCATGGTGACCTCTCACAAAGACTCCATTTTGAGCCCGGCCAGCATCATTGCGAGTGCCTCGGTTATCTCCCAAGTCTTATAAGCGAACTATCTTATTTGGGCACCGATGGTGGGCAGAAACGACGTGCGGATCCACGAGTTCAAACGAATCGATATGAAAGGCGCGACCATAATCGACGGCTTTCCAAGCGTTGGTCTGGTCAGCTCGATTGCCGCTAACTACCTGATCAAGGTCTTGGACATGGAGCACATTGGAATCATGGACTCTGTCCACTTTCCGACGGTCTCGCTTATCAGGGACGCGAAGCCTTTGAGCCCGGTCAGGATATACGCGGGTCGCAAGGAGAGGAGCGGAGACCAGATTGTCACGTTCATATCGGAATTCCAAGCGCCGCCGAACCTGATCAAACCGATCTCCTATACGCTCGTGGACTGGGCAGAGGAGCAGCGCTGCAAGATGATCGTCTCCCCTGAGGGCTTGGTTGTCGATCCGGAGCTGAGGGACAGTGCCGAGATCTCGGACGTTGTCTTCGGCATTGCGAGCACGCAACGCGGCCGCGAGTTGCTGAAGGAGCACGGCATCCAGTCATTCGAGGAGGGCGTCATCTCTGGCGTGGCGGGCGTGCTGCTCAACGAGGGCAGAAAGCGCGACTTCGACGTCCTGACGTTGCTCGCGGAGGCGCATCCTGATTTCCCAGACGCGAAGGCCGCTGCGCTTGTGCTCGAAGCGATTGACGATATCCTGCTCGGAATTGATTTCGATGCGAAGCCCTTGTTCGAAGAGGCCAAGAGGATTGAGGAGCACATCAAGGAGATTCAGAAACAGGCGGTGACAAAGAGGGAGGACAAGGGAGCCCCCAGGCCGAGCATGTATGGCTAGACCGTGCTAATCTCGATTAGCTTCTCGAGCTTTGTCGTGCGGAACTTCTTGCCCAGAAATCTCTCTATGACAATGATGTTCGTCTCCGCATGTGGGGTCATCTCCTCAGCGAGTATCCTCGATCCGCTGGCTGCGAGAGCCATATAGGGGAGTATCTGGTCGAGCATGTGTTCGTCGACCGTCGCTCCTGACCTCAGTGTCTCAAGCAGGTCCATTGCGCATCTCTCGCCGAGCGTCTCCGACCTGATTCCCCTGGCTCCGAGAGCTGATTCAGCGATGATTGTGTTCTCGCACCTGGCTGCGAGAACAATGCCAGCTCCGGTGCTGTGGCCCTTTCGGAGGTCGGCATCTATGACCACTTCCCTGAAATCCAGGAGCTTCTTCAGCGCTGAGTGCTTCATCCTTGAGATAACATGGTCAGGAAGATTCTGCGCATAGGCGATGCCCTCAATGCCAAGCACCTTTCCTCGAGCGCCAAGCTCGACCGGCAGCAGCTTTGCTGTCGGGGACACCTCGGCTCTGACCTCGCCACCGCCCTCGGGGTAGAATCCTCGGGAGACCAGACTGAGGTCACATGCGGGACCAAATCTAGCCAGGATCGGCAAGTGGACCATTTTCATGAAATCGATCGGGGGAGACCATTTCACATCTGTTCCCCCCTTCACGGTCATGGCAACTCGCGCCTTCGACAGGACTGCAGGTATCAGGCAACTCTGGATCACGAGGGAAATGCTCCCCGCGGTCCCGACATCGAAGTCAAACTCGCCACCTGTAAGAAGGCCCGGCCTGAAGACTATCTCCTTCGAGCCTGCGAACAGGCCATCTACGTCGGCATCACACAGCTGCGCGACTGCCTCGATGCTTGTGACATGTTGAGGCGAGAGCCCTGGGTTCGGCCTGCCAGCGCGTATGTTGGTGATTCTCATGGCCTGGCCAGTTACGGCCGAGAGCGAGATCGAGGTCCTGAGAATCTGGCCTCCGCCCTCCCCGATGGATCCATCTATCTCGATCATCCGGACCTGGCCTTCTTCCCCGTTCTCTTTCCGACGATTGTCGAGACGAAGAAAACCATCATCAGAACGACTGCGATGCCAATCAGAGCAGCTGCGAAGTACAGCAGCCAAGCAGGCGCCTCCTCTTCGCCCGTCATCACGATGATCGCGAGGCCAAGGCTTTCAGCGATGAAGGCGCCAAACCCGAGAGCAAACGAGTAAAGCCCCATCGTGGCGCCGTAGCACTCAGCGTCAGAGGAATCCGCCATCAATGCCAGAGCAGACGGCACAAAGGCCCCCGCACCCAACCCCATGATCCCAAGAGGGATCATCCCCATCAGATGGAACTTGATGCCATCATCCGTGACCTCGAAAGCGGATTCCGGGAAGAGCAAGAGCATGACGATTATGCCGAGGATGCTGAGGACGCCGTAGGCCATGACTGGGATTCTGCCCACGATGTCGGAAACCTTTCCCCAGAATGGCTGCAACAGTCCGAGGGCAACTCCTGCTGCCGCGAACATGATTCCTATGGTCGAGCCTTCGACTTCCGCGTTCAACAATATGATCGGCAGATAGGTGATTGCGATTCCGAGCAATGTTGCGATTATCAGCCAGATTGGAAACATCAATCTGACTTCTCTCACCTTGAACACCCGCCTCAGCTCGGTGAAACCGCCCATGTATTCTGACCTTGGTTTCATCTTCTCGCTCTTCACCAGGGTGTAGAGCATCACGGCTGAGATCGCAAGCAGAGCTGCGATGATGAGGAATCCAACGCGCTCATCCAAGAACTCAACAAGGAATCCACCTACAACTGCGCCGATGATGTATCCCAGGAACGTTGAGTAGTCGAACCAGCCCATCTGCCTGCCTCGGTCACAGGCATCTGCATGATCTGCAATCATCGCGATTGCCGGCGCCACTGTGGCAGCCGCGCCGATGCCATGGATTCCGTGCAGGGTCGTAAGATACCAGATGTTGTCCCAGAGAGCGTAAGCAGCGACAACGATGGCGGCCAAAGTCGTGCCCGCAACAATGATCGGCTTTCTTCCTGTTCGATCGCTCAGTATTCCGAAGTAGTTGGCTGTCACCATCTCGGCGAGAGGATACGGGACCGCAATGATTGCCACGTTGAGAAGACCTTTGTCTCCCATGACATAGGCCGAGATCAGAAGCAACAGTGCTCCAAAGGCTGTTCTCAGGATGAACGTCGAGATGTACAGGACTCTCAGATGCCATGGCGTCCTGAACCCTCTGCCTCTGAAGATACTGAACATCGCCTCGGCAGTCAGCTTTTGTCTGTACTTAATTCTTGTGGGAGAGTGTCCGCTGGCCTCTCCTTCACCGCGCCCGGACTCCCTCAGAATCCTTTAAGTACCGCTCGATAATAGGCGGTGCAGAGTCTGAGATGGAGCTAACAATCATAGCGCTCCTGATAGCCGGCCTCGTAATAATCCTCGTCAGCTGCGAGGTGTTCACGAACGGCATCGAATGGATGGGCCTCAGATTGGGATTGGCCGAGACCGCCACGGGCAGCGTTTTGGCGGCCGTAGGGACAGCGATGCCCGAGACGATAGTCCCTCTGATTGCCATATTCCTCGGCACCAACGCTCAGGGAGAAGAGATTGGCGAGGGCGCGATACTGGGCGCGCCATTCATGCTCGGCACCCTCGCGATGTTCATCGGAGGCCTTGCCGTCTGGTGGGGGCACAGGCGCGGCAACCGAGAGGACCATCTTGTTCTGAGAAGGGACCATGCGGAGCGGGACATGAAATACTTCATGGTCATGTATCTCCTGGCGCTCCTGACCGGCATCCTCGGCGCTCAGACCTCTTTCGATCACACATACATCAACTACACGGTTGCGGGGGTGTTAGTCATCGCATACGTCATCTATCTTCACCGTACGCTGAAGGACGAGGTAGGGGAGAAGGAAAACACCTGTCCCGCGCTCTATATGTGTCGTGTCTGCAAGGTGCCTGAGCACGGGCGTCTGGGATTCTTCCTCATCGCACTCCAGGTCACTGCAGCGCTGCTCGGCATCATAATCGGAGCAAAGGTATTCGTCAACGAGGTCGAGGACGTATCGGAGGCAGTCGGTGTGCCCCCTATCATCCTCGCGTTCCTCATTGCTCCCATCGCCACTGAGCTGCCTGAGAAGTTCAACAGCGTGATCTGGTATCTGCGCTCGAAAGACACCCTCGGGTTCGGCAACATCACTGGTGCGATGGTCTTCCAGAGCAGTTTCCCGGTGAGCGTAGGCCTATTGTTCACGAGCTGGGAACTCGAGACCATCAACATCGCGAGCATAGTCATTGCGCTCGCAGCATCTGCCTGGTTGTTCTTCTCAATCAGGCACAACAAGGGCATCAGCTACAGGGTGATGCTCGCTTCAGGGTCGTTGTACATTCTCTACATTGCTCTTCTGGTTGTCATGGGGCCGCGCTGATGGTCTAGTAGCGAAGCTACTAGGATTTTGGATATCTGGCTCAAAGCCTTCTTTCGAAAAGATATAAGTACGGACAATGTCAATTATTGCCCTTGGATGGGATGCAGGCTGATTCTTCCCGGATCAGATAGCATCTTCTCTCTCGGACGGGACGTGCCGGTCGGATGATATCAGAAGCAGAACTCTTGTTCCAGCTCGGAGCGATCATGCTCCTGGCTTTCATAGCCGCCAGCTTCGCTGGGAGGGTCAACCAGTCTGTCATCGTTGGCTACATCCTGATCGGCATCCTCATCGGCCCGAAGATGAGGTTCGAGCTCTTTGGCGTAGAGTACACGGGGCTCATCAGGGACACGAGCTTCATCGATGTGCTCTCGAACGTCGGCCTTGTCATGCTGATGTTCTTTGTGGGTCTTGAGTTCTCATTCACGAAGCTGAGAAAGGTCCGCACCCCAGCGATCATACTAGCGGTCATCGACACCAGCGTTGGACTGTTCGTGGGATTCACATTCGCCGCATACCTTGGGTGGCCGCTCCTGGACTCATTGTTCCTCGCGGGCGTCATTGCGATGAGCAGCACGAGCATTGCCATGAAGATCCTATTCGATCTGAAGCGCATGTCGAGTCCAGAGGTCGAGTTTCTCATAGGTCTCGTCGTCGTCGAGACCTTCATCGCGATGCTAATTCTGGCAGTTGCAAGCGGCATGATCGTGCAGCCGGACGCGAGCCCAGTTCAGTATGGACAGTTGCTGATTGGCATGGCCGCGTTCTACGCGTTCTTCGTCTGGATCGCAGTCTGGGCCGTCCCGAGGGTCGTCAAGTTCTTCAGCGGCATTGAGAATGACGAGCTGTTCATCCTCTTCGCTCTGGGCATCGTGTTCCTCACAGCGGGGATCGCCTCCCTGATGAATGTCCCGCCCATCATTGGCGCGTTCTTCATTGGCATGATACTTGCGGAGAGCAATGTCACGATCCGAATTCAGACGAAGCTGGAATCATTCAAGGATGCGTTCGTCGCGATATTCTTCACGGCCTTCGGGATGATGATAGATCCTGCCATGTTCGACGATGTGGTCTGGATGATAGCTCTGGCGGTGCCCTTGGTCGTAGTCTACGAGGCCTTCGTGATGTCTGGCATAGCCTACTTCCTGGGATTCTCTTCCCGTGCCTCGGCGACTATTGGCACGAGCATGTGCGGAAGGGGCATCGAGTCCATCTTGTACGCGAGCGTAGGAAGCAGAGTGAAGGGTGCAACTATGAGCGCTCAGCTGAACCCGTTCGCTGGAGCGCTGTGCTTCATAATGAGCGCCATCACTCCCACACTGGTCAAGCACTCAGCTGCTCTAGCAAATGGACTCTCGAAGGCACTCCCCCGGCCGCTCAAGTTCTCAGGTGCCATAGTGTCGAGGACGCTCGGCAAGGCGGTGATGCCATCCAGCCTGAGGCTGTTCAAGGGCGCGAAAGCAACGGGCGCACTCCTGGGATCCTTCGTGGTTGCGTGTGTGGCCATCGTGATGACCAGTGAGTGGATACACGCCTTGCTGACGCTAGCAGGCTTGATCTTGGCCGGAGCGATATTTGTAGTCGTCAGATATGAAATCAGCGAGATCGCGCGCCATGTGAACTACTCGAACATCGGCGTTGAGAGCAGCGACAAAGGCGTGATTGTCGACCTTGTGTCAGGCGTGATCTTCGGAGCTGTGGTGTCCGTGCTGATGATTGTCTTCAGTTGGACCTACATGTGGCAGATGTCGATCGTCGTAGCCGTAGCCTACTTCGTGGCTGTGGCATCGCTGATGTTGAGGGCGCACGGCAGCCTGTATGTCGAGGGCCACGAAGTCCACCACAAAGTGTACCGCATGCCTGTGCATGTTCCCGAGTTCGTCTCGGATCCTATCCCTGATGTGCCAAAGCCAGTTTACGGCGTCGTCAGGGTAGCTCCTAAGAATGCGCGGCTCTGAGGTACTTGCAGAGTTCAGAGTCTCCTGTACTCCCCGATCCACTTCGACATGAGCAAGAAGTCCACGCCCCACCAGTGCTTTCTGAGATATGCGTCTGGGAGAAGGCCAAACTTCATGTACAGTTTGATTGCCGGCATTAGCGCGGGCAGCGTGTTCAGAAAGATCTTGTGACAGCCCTTCTTGCGCAGGTATTCCTCTGATGCGGTCATCAACCTTATTCCGATGCCCTCGTGCTGATGCTCAGGATGGACCGCCACCCACGTGAACTTCGCAAGTCCGCTCTTGCCGAAGATCATTCCTTGGACGATTCCGCAGATCTCGCCCTTGTGCAGTGCGACAAACGCGAACGAGTCCGGGTCCCTGACGTCCTCGGCCAGCCTCTTCGCTGAGTGATTCCAGATATCGAACTCCATTGCCTCCTCGGGGTAGGTGTCCTTGAGATACTTCTCCCCCATCCAATGCATCATCCTCTCGCAGAACTCACCAGCAGCCTTGCAGTCCGAAGGCTTCATCCGTCTTATCTCGACCTTCGGATTCGATCCTTTGTTCAAAACGCTCACCCCTAGTTGACGCATCTACTTTCAGAATAATGATAGTTCGCAGTGCTAGGCTCACGCCCGAGATTTCTTCTTCAGAACCTTGGGGGACTCGCAGCTCTTCTTCTGCGCCTCAAGTTCGGCAATGCACTCGTCGGCGTACTTGCACCAGTCGAAGCAACTTGGCCGCTTCTCCCGCGTGACAAGGCCACCGCAGTAGTAGCACCTCATCTGTTGCTCGCTCGTGAAAATCTCGACCTCCTTGCCGCAGTGAGGGCATGTTATGGGCTCCGGCACAGGTTGCAGAAACCACGACGACCCAGGACAGCGGGATAGCACGGGAATTGCACCTCGTCAGTCTTCGGTTCTATCAATGGCAAGGACTGTTTAATACCGTTATCCCGAAATCGAGTAACTCTCTTCTTGAGCGTGTGAGGGTAGCAGCAGCAAACCGGGCATTGCACGTCCACTGTGGTTCATCTCAAACATTATGTCCAAGGGCATTGTTCTCGTATCGTCCGTCATGAGATATCTGTCGCCACGGTTCGGAGCACTCTGCGGCATCCTGGCAGTAGTTGTGTTCTGTGTACTCTATACCATGGCTATGTCTCTAGATTCCGAATACACCTTCGGGGAGAACTATCTCAGCGACCTTGGCGTGAGGGAAGGCGCGTGGGCCTTCAACTCCGGCCTTGTCATCGCAGGCGTGCTTCTTGTCCTGTTCACGCTCTATGGCCTCGCCCCGCTGGTTGGCCGTCAGAAGAGGAACCTGCCCTCTCTGGTCATGACCACAATGGGAGGATCGCTGTTGGTCACCATCGGCGTTTTTGCGGAGGACTACGGTGATATCCACACTGTAGTGAGCGTGTGGTTCTTCCTGTCGATGTGGGCCGGGACGATTCTTCTCACCGAGGTCTTCTACAGAACGAGAGCCCTCGGGCGAGTCGGATGGGTCGTCTCCGCTCTGACTGCCCTGCTCGGCATCCCTCTCGTGGCGCTAGGAGGGACTCCCCTGTCGGAGACGATCTCGGTCATGGCAATTCTTGGCTGGGGGTTCACGATCTCCGTCGCGATGTATGCTAAGCCGCCATTCCGCAGCGGTCAGTGAATGCGTACGCCTTGATCAAGATCCGACGACAGTTTTAAGAGCGCGTTGCCGTTCCAACGCCAGAAGTATCCGATTCGTTTGTCCAAGAAGGTCAAGAAGGGACTGAGGATGAAGGCGAATGACTACATGAAGCTCGAGCAGACCTACGGAGCGCACAACTATCGTCCGTTGCCAGTGGTCATCTCAAGGGCGAGGGGCGTCTGGGTCTGGGATGTTGAAGGGAAGAAGTACATCGATATGCTGAGCTCGTACTCGGCCATCAACCAGGGCCATTTGCACCCGAAGGTCGTCAGAGCAGCTGCGGCCCAGATGAGGCGCGTCTCGCTGACCTCGAGGGCGTTCTCGAACGACAGGATGGGACCATTTCTCAGGAAGCTCTGCAAGGTCAGCGGTATGGAGATGGCTCTCCCAATGAACACCGGAGCCGAGGCCGTCGAGACCGCGATAAAGATGGCCAGAAGGTACGCCCACGAGAGGAGGGGCATCCCTGAGGACGAGGGCGAAATAGTTGTCTGCGAGCACAACTTCCACGGGAGGACCACGACAATCATCAGCTTCTCGAGCGATCCGGACTCGAAGAAAGGCTTCGGGCCGTTCACACCGGGATTCCTGACGATACCGTACAACGACATCGAGGCGTTCAAGAGCGCGATTAGCCCAAACACGATTGGCATATTGGTCGAGCCGATTCAAGGCGAGGCGGGGATCAACTTGCCCTCGGCTGGGTATCTCAGAGAACTCAGGAGGATCTGCACAGACAAGGGCCTCCTCCTGATGCTGGATGAGAT
>Ga0315314_1004590_pt1 | contig 10311 bp, 10 predicted proteins | sample TDP9_MG_FD_203631 | JGI IMG/M metagenome (GOLD analysis project Ga0315314, IMG submission 203631) | Freshwater sediment microbial communities from Lake Towuti, South Sulawesi, Indonesia - TDP9 | ecosystem: Environmental > Aquatic > Freshwater > Lake > Sediment | place: Indonesia: South Sulawesi... | reverse complement strand
TCTGAAGTACTGCCAGAATACGCGCCGAAGGGGCGGATCAATTCCGGCTGTAGGTTCATCTAGGATGAGCAGCTCGGGATTGTGAATTAAAGAAACAGCGAGGGACAATCTACGTTTCATTCCTCCGGATAGTTGTCCGGCGAAATGTTTCCGAGACTCCTCGAGACGAACTAGTTGTAGGACCTCGGCTGCATGTTTCCGTCTCTCGTCCGATGGAACCCGGTAGATGCTGCCGAAGAATTCTAGGTTCTCCTCCACAGTGAGGTCATCATACAGTCCGTATGATTGAGGCATGTATCCTATGTTTTGCTTGACCTCTTCAGGTTCCTTGATGACATCATGACCAACAACTACTGCTGTGCCCGATGTTGGCGTCATTAATCCGCATAGAATCCTGACCGTCGTCGTCTTGCCTGCACCGTTCGGCCCGAGGAAACCGAAGATCTCGCCTGCTTTGACAGAGAGGTCCATGTGATCGACAGCAACCAGGCTGCCAAACGTCTTCGTGAGGCCTGAGGTTTCCACGACGTATCCTGTCATTCAGAAGAACCGACCAGTCGGGGGGCAATATCCCGTTCGTTGGTCCGTGAAATAGATAAGAGTACGTCCCGCTTTCAGAGCGGCCTACCAGCCTATTGCTAGGCGCAGAAGCGTTCGATCAGATTGCCACGAGCCAAAGGGGATTGTTCAATATGACGTTGTTGGAGTTTCGAGGAACCACACCGAAGGTTAACCCGAAAGCCTACGTTTCCCCTAGAGCCACGCTAATAGGAAACGTCGAGATCGGCGAAGGCAGCAGCGTCTGGGAGCATGCTGTGCTACGCGGAGACATGGGGCGAATAAGAGTTGGAAAGCAAAGCAGCATCCAAGACAACTGCACCCTTCACTCTGATATCGACGGCAAATGCGTCGTCGCCGACTATGTCACGGTCGGACATAACGCTGTCATCCACGGCTCGACGGTTCGCGACTACGTGATTGTGGGAATGAACTCCACTATCTTGGAAGGTGCCGAGGTCGGCCCGAACTCGATCGTTGCCGCCGGATCCGTGATCCTAGAGGGAGAAAAGACGCCTCCAACATCTCTTCTCGCGGGTGTTCCGGCGAAGCCTATCAGAAAACTGGACCCTTCAGACCTAGCCGTCATCAGGTATGCCGCTCAAGCGTACACAGAGCTAGTGAAGCTCTACTTGGAGAAACGCTGAGAGCTCGAATCCGCAGCACCCCGCATAGCCTCTTGCTGTCAGTCCGGCCCGGCCCACTGCTGATACAGGCTGTGCGGAACGTTCAGCAAGTCCAAGATTCTGCCCACGATGAAGTTCACCATGTCCTCGATTGATCTCGGCTTGGTGTAGAAAGCGGGCATTGCGGGAAGAACGATCGCCCCTGCTTCAGAAACGCGCAGGAGGTTTCTCAGCTGGATCGTGTTGAGCGGAGTCTCTCTCGGCACTAGAATCAATGGCCTACGTTCTTTCAAGGTCACGTCCGCAGCTCTCGTTATCGCGTTTCCTGAGAGGCCATGGGCGATGTGCGAGAGAGTCTTCATGCTGCAAGGAACCACTATCATACCTGCAGTCTTGACTGAACCGCTTGAAGCCGGCGTGTCCAGCTCGTGTTCGGAGAACGCCTTCGTGGCCAGTTCCGTGAATTTCTGGGGATCTTCATTCTCGTATTTCAGGACGTTCTTCGCCTCGTCGCTCATTAGGAGAATCGTCTCGTGCCCGGTTCGTCTCAATTCTTCAAGCAGGCGTCTTGCGTAGATCGCCCCACTCGCTCCGGTTACTGCTACAACGAACAACATGGGGATGCCTTCCCCCAGACACAACCATCTTGAATGAGACAGCGTTTGCTATATGGCTTCGTTAGAACAAATACAATTATCGCTCTTGGCAGCTCTAAAAAAGTGGAGTTATGGGAGAGTCTGTCTAGAACTCTTCCCCGCCAGGCGGCATCGGCGGCCTGCCTGGAGGGCCAGCCTCCTTCGCGCCTTTCGAAGAGACAACATCGTCAATTCGCAGGATCATGCACGCAGCTTCGGTTGCTGAACGAACGACCTGCTGCTTTGTTCGGAGCGGCTCGACAACGTTCTCCTTGAGCATGTCCTCGACCTTACCAGTCATCACGTCGACGCCTGCCCACGTGTTCTCAGGCGATTCGTGCTTCGCCCTCAGCTCGACCATGATGTCGATAGGGTCGAGTCCCGCGTTTCCCGCAAGTGTCATTGGTATAGATTCGAGGGCTTCTGCGAAGGCCTCAATGGCAAGCTGTTCTCTTCCGCCGACCGTCGTGGCGTAACTCTTCAACTCCTTGGCGGTCTGGGCTTCAGATGCTCCGCCGCCCGCAACAATCTTTCCGTCCTCGACGGCGTTTCTCACAACGCACAGGCCATCGTGCAGAGAACGTTCAGCTTCGTCAACGACGTGTTCTGACCCTCCGCGGAGAACTATCGTTACAGCTCTGGGGTCTTTGCATTCCCTCACATAGACCAGTTTGTCATCGCCGATCTTCACTTCTTCGACAAGCCTCGCTTCACCTAGCGCGTCTGCCGACAGGTCCTTCGTGCTTGCCAGTATCTTTGCCCCCGTAGCTTTTGCCAACTTCTCCATGTCGCCGCTGCTCAGGTTCTTGGCTGTCTGAATTCCACGCTTCGCAAGAAAGTGCAGTGCGATATCGTCTACGCCTTTCTCGCAGAAGACTACGTTGGCGCCCGATTTGGCGATCTGCTCAATCATTTCCTTGAGCATTCGTTCCTCTTCGTCTAGGAACATGTGCATCTGCTCAGGGTTCTCGATGTTGATCTTCGCGTCGAACTCAGTCTTCTCGATCTCCAACTTCTGATTGAGCAAGGCAATCCTGGCGTTGTGAACCTGTTTCGGCATTTGGCTGTGGGAGACTTCCTTGTCGATTACGATGCCTTCGACCAGCTCGGTCTCCTCGGTGCTCTTTCCATGCTTCTTTACGATCTTGACAAGGTCGATATCAGCTCTGATCTTGCCGTCACGTTCTTCCTTGATCCGCTCAACGGCCCTGACCGCAAGCTTCGCAAAATACTCTTTCTCCGAAGATATTTCCTTCGTTCCCATCGAAGTTGCAGCGACTTGTCGCAAACGCTCTTCATCCTTAGGATCCACCGTCAGCGCGATCTTCGTGAGATAATCCACCGCTCTATCGGCAGCTTTCTTGTATCCGTCCACTATGACGGTGGGATGCACGTCCAAGTCTAGGAGCTTCTCCGCCCTCGAAAGAAGCTGACCTGCCAGAACCACCGCTGTGGTCGTCCCGTCGCCGACTTCGTTGTCTTGGGTCTTTGCGACCTCGACAAGCATCTTGGCAGCGGGGTGCTGGACGTCGAGCTCTTTCATTATTGTGGCGCCGTCGTTAGTGATGACCACGTCGCCGATTCCGCTGACGAGCATCTTGTCCATTCCGCGCGGGCCAAGAGACGTAGAGACAGTCTCCGCGACAATCCTTGCGGCCATTATGTTGTTGCGCTGAGCGTCTCTGCCCGTTGACCTGCCGGTTCCTTCCTTAAGGATGAGTACGGGAACAGTTCCACTCGCTTGTGCCACTTTGCTCACCTATGATTGAGTAATCCAAAACGCCCTGCAAATGCGCGTAATAAATATTTTGAGAACCAGAATCGAAACGAGCCGGATATTCCGACCGGCTCCGGATTAGAGGCACTGAGGTCTACACTCGGTCTGTCAGTCTATCTCACTATCAGAGTCGGGCATTTTGCGTGGTGACTGACCTTGTCCGAGACACTGCCGAGAAGGAAAGCCTTGACCTGAGAAAGCCCGCGGCTTCCGAGAACCATGAGATCCGCCTTTTCGTCGACAGCGGCTCGAAGCAGCTCCTCTGCGGGCACGCCTTGTCTCAGCCGAGCTTCCACTGGGAGTCCCTGAGCCTTCACTGTCTGCTCTCCCTTGGCGAGAATCGCTTTTCCTTCGGCCTCAAGTTCGCGAACGATCGCTGTGCCAGCGAGGATGCCTGCCTCTGGGGGGTTGATTGCGTATATCTGTCGCATAACGACGTGAACCAGAACCAGCTGACTCTGGTACTTCTTTGCTATGTCGATGGCAAATTCTAGCGCTTTCATAGAGTACTCTGAGCCGTCTAGAGCTACAAGTATTCTGGAAAACAATGCTCTCTACAGTCAACTGCTATCGACCAGTCAAAATAAGAATTGTCCTGTCGTCTATCTCCGAGTCCGGAAGCCAAGTCTAGCTGTCAAGACGCCGCACAAGCCCCGGAACCTCCAGAAAAGAACCGACAATGAAGTCTGGCTCCTCAGCTAGGAGTCGAGTCAACGGGAAGGGCCCCGTGGGAACGGCCACGCTCTTGACGGCTGCTGCCCTAGCTGCTCGTATGTCAATGATTGCATCCCCGACCAGGATTGCATCATCGGCCTCGACTCTGATTAGATCCAGCGCCTTGAGCACTATCCCGGGGTCAGGTTTGAGCTCCTCAACATCGTCCCTTGTGACAACGCCGTCGAAAATGTCGCGTAGTTCGAGCCTGTCAAGGGTTCGCTCGGTCCCGACCCTTCCGTTGTTCGTGACCACGACGATCTTCTTCTTCATCTGTCTCAGTTCGTTCAAGGCGTCTCGGGCGCCTGGCACCAACTGAACCTGCTCGGCTGAGTCGGCCTCAATTTTTTCAACCATTCCATAGATGCGCTTCTTGATCTCGTTCAATCTGTCTGAGTTGACCGCCCCGCGTAACTCTTTCAGCATCGCGTAGATGCTCATCTGGTCGCTGAAGTCAGGGCGCATGAGACCAAGCTCATCCAGCAGACGCAGAGCTGTTCTTCGCATTCCCATATAGTCAAGGTTGAATCTGGTGAACGTCCCGTCCATGTCGGTGAGTATGGCCTTAACCTTCAACCTTGACACCTGCGCCTGTACACTTAACCCGCGGTTGTGGGGCCACCAAGAGACGGTTCCTAGCTATTAGAACATCGAAACCACTACGAGAATTCGCCAAGATCCAATCCGAATCTTTCTGGTTCCGCGACTCTCGACGACGCTTTTCAGTAGGCCGACCCTGTGCGTCTCGTGCTCAAGCAGTTTATTCGGCTATGTCAATGGTCACGGCGAAATGAATTCTGGTTTGACCCAGATCGGGGAGCGCACAGAATGTGTCTAGATATCCTTAACTCGGGCCGCCATGGCCTACACTCAGTGGTTAGCTAACATGTTCTACTATTCGACCGGGCCGCTACTCTGGGTAACACCCCTCTCAGCGTTTGCAACTCCTGTTCCGCCCACAGCATCTTACTATACGGTCCCGACCTACTACGCTCCTCCGGCCGCGCCGGTCGCTCCCGTCGCATACGGTGCTCCGCTCATCTATGGTGAACCTGTAACATACGGGCCCACGTACTATTCGCTTCCTCCCATCTCTCCACCGCGCGGCGAGTATCGTTTCGGACGATGCCTCTGCATCTGCCAATAACTGATCCTGATTCACGCAGAACCGGTTCAGATCCCATATTTCTCACGAGAGCACAATAGGAACCTTTCTGCTACAGAATCCACGATGCCCCAGTATTTGGCGGAGAGATTATCCCACGCGTTGGCAAGTGCCTTGGTAAGGAGAGCATGAATGTGATTAGTCGGGTTTGGCATGGTTGGACTACGCCAGCGAACGCTGATTCTTATGAGTCACTCCTCAAGAGCGAGATCTTCATCGGCATAAGGAACCGTCAGATTCCCGGCTACCGTGGGATTCACCTGCTCCGGCGGAACTTGGGCGATGAGGTAGAGTTTGTCACAGTCATGTGGTTTGACTCGATAGACGCTGTTCGGCTCTTCGCAGGGGAAGACTATGAGGCGGCGGTCGTTCCTGCCAAGGCAAGAGCCTTGCTTTCGCGATTTGATGAACGCTCGCAGCACTACGAAGTCAAGGCCGAAATGAGAGTCTGATCTTCCACCGTCCCGGCCAAGTTGTCAACAGTCTGGAATGCACCCGAACGATGAACGACTTGTCAGTCTCGGAATGAAGAAGAAATGGGAAAGCGCGGATCCGGCGAGTCCGCTGCCCACCGTCATGTTGTGTTGCGCTCACTCAGATATTGTACAATCTCAGACTAAGAGCGAAGACCCTTATCATCACGGTCTGCTGACAGGCAGGTAGTGTGATCCAGACCATGACAAAGGCACGGTGGGTGACCGCGACTTTGATCGTGCTCATCCTCCTCATACCTATCATAACTGGGGCATGGATCCCGCTCTACCGGGAGGAATACCTGCTCACGGTGAGCGGAACAGTAACGGAGGCGGAACCGATTAACTACCTTCATTCGCAACACTTCTACGCCAAAGGAAAGCTACTAAGGCTTGTCCTCACACTTTGGGCGAACCAGCGAATACATGCCACGATTGAAGTCGCGCGCATTGTTGGTTACTTTGTTCGTCCGGGACGCCAGGGCGAGACCAGCGAAGTACGCATATTCGGTATGTATCCGCAAAAAGTGATGAACCGTACGGAGTGGGATTTTCACAGGGAATACAGTAGAACACTCTACGCTTCGCTGGAGGATTTGCCCGCTGGCATGCTAGGTAAGGTTCCGGTGGGCCTTGAGATTGAGATCTTCTTGGAAGCCCCCAACTTTTCGTCTAACCCAACATTCTTGGTATACTGGGAGATCACAGTCTACGATGTGTACTGAGCAGTCTATGCGATGAGGAAGACAGTGTGTCACGGAAGTCATTGCGCGGTTTCTTCATTTGTGCTCTATTCAGCAAACCAAGCCGCTGAGGAAACTTCGAGAACATATCGTGCGGCGTCAGTCGCTGGACCTCGGTCTACGAAAACGCCTGAGAGAACGACACAACAGGGCACAGCGAAAGAGCAAGGCGAAGGAGCGACCGCATAGTCGATCCCATCATAGATGAAAGATAGGTGCGTATCGATTGTTGATGGCGCTCCAGCTACTGCAATGCATGGATTGACTGCAAAGTACACGTTTCTGGGGTCGCCCTCGCAGAGAGTGTAGGTGTCTCCGAAGTGTGGTGCCGCGTGCTTGACAAGGTATCCTACGACGCTCACCTTCTGACCGACATAGACGGATGGATGTTCGTAGAGTTGCCCAACTGACACATCGCGTGGGCACAGCCGACCGGGCGCTAGAGTGATGATGACGATCGCCCCCACGAAAACCAGTATGAGCATGATCGCGAGAAGGCGAATATTGATAGTGGTTCTGTTCTTGATATTCTGCTTAGTCGTTGTAGAGTGATGAACCATCTCTCTTGCAGCCTCCCGCCTGATATCGACTAGTCTAACCAAGCCAAAGAGAATGGTGCCGCTATTCACTCTACGGTTTCGAACAGACTTGCCACCAATCACGAATCCGACAAGCATCCATTCCACCCATCTTGGTAGACGACAGAACAGGCAAAATTCAGCAAGCCACTTTCCGTTTGACAGGTTTAGTCGAACGCCTCGTTTCTGAAACAACAAAGCGTACGTATGGCGAACTATCATGCTACGCACCGAACAGTAGAAAGCCGCGGTGCCCATGCATGTACTATCAAGAGGTTATCGGTGCATATCCTCCTCGAGTTGAGAATGGGCGTTGGTTCACGTCTTATGCACTAATGGTGATTGTCGCCGGATGCTCCATCTGGACAACTTCTCACACTGGAACTATGATGGAGAGATCACCTGCCCGAACTGCGATTGCACCTTCATGCTAATGGTCAAAGAAGGACAAGTGATATCGGCGACGTCCACACGAACACTCTGACTCCTAGGTCAACTAGTTGCTGTTTCCAAACATCGGTTACTCCCTGCGCCGTCAGCCTCGTTGCTGACGAGGATAGCGTGGCTCACCGGAAGATGCCTACGATCTGGTTGCTGTAACGTGGGTTCCGCTCTTTCCCTGCATTGCTTCGCTAAGCTTTCCTAGCTCGGCGATTATCGCTCTCTTTCCGCCGCTTTGGACGAACCTTATGGCAGCGGTGATCTTGGGCGACATGCTGCCTTCCTTGAAGTGGCCTTCCTTCATGTATTGTTCAAGTTGCTGGGGCGTCGCCTGATTGATCAACGCCTGTTTCGCTGTGCCGTAGTTCAGGTATGCGCCGTCTATGTCGGTCAGTATCACGAATACTGAAGCGCCTATCAGAGTTGCAAGTCTCTGCCCTGCTAGGTCCTTGTCGATGACGGCTTCAACGCCTCGTGCTTGGGTTCCCTCTTCTACGATCGGGATGCCGCCTCCTCCGCAGGCCACGACGACGAAACCGTTGTCGACTAGGGCTCTTATCGCGAATCGCTCAGCGATTATCTTGGGGTCAGGGGACGAAACCACCCGTCGATAGCCTCGACCCGCGTCTTCCTTGATGACCAAGTCCGGGCGCGAGGAGAGTATCTTCTCTGCCTCGTCCTTCGTGTAGAAAGGACCAACGGGTTTTGTCGGGTTCTTGAAGGCTTCATCATCAGCTTCCACGATTACTCTTGTGACGATCGTTACAGCGTACTTGTCCAGTCCTCGTTTCTTCAGCTCGTTTCTGAGAGCCTGCTGGATCATGTAGCCGATGAAACCCTGTGTCTCAGAGCCGCAAACATCCAACGGAAACGGCGGAACTATGTTCTTCGCGGCCTCATGTCTCAGGAGGGTGGCTCCAACTTGCGGTCCGTTTCCGTGGGTGATGACGACTCTGTATCCGCCTTGTACGAGATCGGCTATGCGCTGAACTGTATCGCAGACGTTTCGGTACTGCTCTTCGAATGTGCCTTTTTCGCCTCGTCTAAGGATAGCGTTGCCGCCGAGCGCGACAACGACGATGTCGGTACTAGGCAAGGATTTTCGCACTCCGAAAGGAGCCTCTGATTGAGTGAGCATCACTTATCAATCTTGCATCACTTCTCAGCGTTTTCAGGCATCCAACAAACTTCTATAGAGCGATAGGTCTCGGCGTTGCAGACAAGAATCACCGGGCGCGTGGGAAGCATTGGCAGATCTCGCCGGCAGAGACTTGATAACCACTCAAGAATGGAGCGTTGACGAATTAGAAGCAGCACTGCGTCTTGCCCGCAGGTTTCGTGAGAAACGTCGCAAGAACCACGTTGTGCCGTTGCTGCGTGACAAGACTTTCTTCGCGCTATTCTATGCTTCTTCCACACGCACGCGTGCAGCATTCGAGGCCGGAATGACATACCTCGGTGGCCACGCTCAGTACATCGACGCCTCAACCACGCGTCTTGGGGCTGGGGAGGCGGTGAGAGATGTTGCGAAGATGTATGAGCGATATGGTCACGGCCTCGGCGTGAGGATCCTCGACGAAATCATCGATTATGTCTACGGCAGAGGAATCGCGGTGGTGAGAGAATACGCAAAGCAGGCGAACATTCCGGTAATCAACATGGCATGTTGCACATACCACCCGACTCAAGGTCTAGCTGACCTGATGACACTTCAGGATGAGTTCGGAGCAAAGAAGCGGAAGAAGTACGTCATCATGTGGGCGTACTCAAAGGGCTTTCGTGGAAGATGCAGCGTACAAGAGGATGCGCTCATCACCACTCGGTTCGGATACGATGTCGTATTGGCTCATCCTGAAGGATTCGAGATTGACGACAAGATCATTGCTACATCCTCGGAGAACGCAGCTGCGTCAGGCGGAACCTTCACTGTCTCACACGACCTAAAGACCGCGCTCGAAGGCGCTGACGCGATCTTTGCCCGGAACTGGGCGAGCAAGGAGCTACTTGACATCGGTGCAAGCGCCTTCGGGAAAGAGAGAGAAGCGGAGCTGCACGCCAGGTACAAGCACTGGTCGCTGACGGAAGAGGCGCTTGAGTTGGCGAATAAACAAGCGATAGTCGTGCATGTCCTTCCTGTGCTGAGGGGAGAAGAAGCAAGCGACTCGGTCATGGATGGTACTCGCTCTCGAATCTATCCTCAGGCCGAGAACGGTCTCTACACGAAGATGGCTGTGCTCGCGCTGACAATGGGTGAGAAGAAAAGGTCACGCTAGACTATCCGATGATGTAGGGTCGCTACATCTTCAACCCGAGAACTCTTTGCAGATCGTCGAGGCTAGGATCAATCAACGGCGCGTCCGCTGATCCGATCACGCTCAAGTCTTTTAGACCACTGCCCGTTATCTCGACCACAACGCAGTCATCGCCTGCTATCTTGCTTTGATTCATCATTTTCGTCAGGCCCGCTAAGGCCGTGACTCCTGATGGCTCTGCGAATATTCCTTCTTTCTTTGCCAGGGTTCTCTGAGCTTCCAAGATTTCCTCGTCCGTGACTTTGACGGCGGTTCCTGAGGACTCGTGCAGCGCCTTGAGCGCCACATC
>Ga0315314_1004589_pt1 | contig 10312 bp, 11 predicted proteins | sample TDP9_MG_FD_203631 | JGI IMG/M metagenome (GOLD analysis project Ga0315314, IMG submission 203631) | Freshwater sediment microbial communities from Lake Towuti, South Sulawesi, Indonesia - TDP9 | ecosystem: Environmental > Aquatic > Freshwater > Lake > Sediment | place: Indonesia: South Sulawesi... | reverse complement strand
ACCCCGCTGGTTCGTCTCCTGCATGCTCCTACCAGAGAGCTCAGAGGAGGCCCTCATTGACAAAATCTGCCGCCAAATTGACAGGGCCGCTTGCCAATTGGGGGTGGCCGTCATCGCTGGTCACTGTGAAATAACCCCTGGCATAGGTCATCCCATAGTGGTTGGTTGCGCCATGGGAGTGGCTGAAGGGGGGAAATACGTCACCTCCAGCGGGGCGAAACCGGGGAACAGTCTTATACTAACCAAAGGGGTAGGAATAGAGGGAACGGCCATTTTGGCCTCAGACAAGAGGGGGGAACTCCTCGGAACCTTTGACGAAAAATTCCTAAAAAGGGCTGAAAACTTTTTTGAGAAAATCAGCGTGGTTGAAGACGCCATCACCGCCTTCCAAACGGGAGGCGTCTTAGCCATGCATGACCCCACGGAAGGAGGCGTTGCAGGAGGAATCCACGAACTGGCCGACGCCGCAGAGGTGGGCTTCCAAGTCTACGAAGAAAGAATTCTAGTCCCCGAGGAGACCAAGAAAATCTGCCAATTTTTTGAAATAGACCCCCTTCAACTCATCAGCTCAGGCTCCCTCCTCATCTCAGCCGAGAAGGAGAAAGCTGAAGAAATCGTGGATAGGCTATCACAAAACGGCGTCTACGCATCCGTAATCGGTGAGACAAGAAAACCTAGTTTTGGAAGGAAAATGGTTACGACGAAAGGAGAAAAAACAGATTTGGTTAGACCAATCAGCGACCACCTATGGATAGCCCTCGCAAAACAGCTGTGAATTATACTATTCCATTTCCCCGATTAGTCTTTCAACCCTCCTCTTAATTTCATCCCTGACCTCTCTGAAGGTTTGTAAGGGCTTTCCTGAAGGGTCTTCTATATCCCAGTCTTCAAAGTCCCTGGGTATGAGGGGGCACTCCTCGGCTCCGCAGCCCCTAAGGATCACCTTATCCGCGTCCCTGATCATTTCTTGGGTTAACAGTTTAGGTCTCTGCTTGCTAATGTCTATTCCAATTTCCTTCATCACCTTCACAGTCGAAGGATTTACCCTTCCCGCGGGTCTGGTGCCAGCACTCATCGCCTTCGCCTTTCCTGAGGCCAATTGGTTAAAGAGCCCCTCCGCCATTTGGCTTCGACAGGCATTTTCCACACAAACGAACAAAACAGTTTTCACGGCCTTTTCACCTCAGACTTACCCTCTCGCCCGTGGCTATATAGACTATCGACTCGCCTATATAGGTGGCGTGATCCGCGATCCTTTCTAGGTACCGAACTGTTAGAAGGTTCACAATTAGGCACTTGGTGGCGGTTGGGGCCTTCTCTGCTAGGTCGTCTAGGTATTTGAAGTACATGGTGTCCACCTCCTCCTCTGTTTTGGCAAGGGTTTTGGCCAACTCGGCATTCCTGTTTTTAAGGGCCTCAACGCTGGTGTGGACCATCTCCAACACTTTTTCGCTCATCTCATTTGCCCTCATCCAGGGGTCACACCTCTCTAACTCTTTGAGCCGATGGCGGATGAAGGATATGTCCCAGGCCCATCGGCCGTATCGTGAGAAGCTGTACCCGATTTTCATGTAGGACTGGATCATCCTAAGGTCCGAGGCCACCGGCTGGTACCTCGCAATAAGTTCAAAGGCCTTGTTATCAACCTCCTCGCCCAGCAAAATCAGGGTGCCAGACCATTCTTGCACTTGTTCATGAACGTCCTTCCCCTGGACGTATCCCTCAAGGGCCATGGAAACCGTCTTCTCCGCTAGGTCTCCCATCTCGAACAGGAGGTTAGCCAACTGTTCCAAACCAGCGTCTAAAAGTCGGCTCATGGGGGTCACCTATCCAAATTTTCCTGTTATATAATTTTCAGTTAGCTCATTTTTGGGGTTTTCAAAGATGCTTTTCGTGTCCCCATATTCTACGAGTTCGCCGAGGTAAAGGAACGCCGTAAAGTCTGAGACCCTCGCGGCCTGCTGCATGTTGTGGGTAACGATTACAACCGTGTAGTCCCTACTTAGGGTTCGTATGAGTCTCTCTATCTTCGTGGTTGCGGCTGGATCTAGGGCTGAACACGGCTCATCCATCAATAGGACTTCAGGCTCAACCGCTAGGGCCCTGGCTATGCACAGCCTCTGCTGTTGCCCGCCCGACAAGCTAGCACCGGACTTATTTATGTCATCCTTCACCTCATCCCACAGGATGGCCATTCGGAGGCTCTTCTCAACAGTAGCGTCGAGCCTGCGCTTATCGTTTATCCCGTTCAGTTTTAGTCCGGCGGCAACATTGTCATAAATGGTCATCATGGGGAAGGGGTTGGGCTTTTGAAAGACCATGCCTATTCTTCTCCTAACCGTAACCGGGTCGACGTCATTGCCATAAATATTCTCTCCGTCTAATAGCACCTTTCCAGAAACTCGTGCCCCAGCAACCAGTTCATGCATCCTGTTAAGACATCTTATGAGCGTGGTCTTTCCGCATCCAGAAGGCCCAATTATTGCTGTTACTGCCCTCTCTTTAATCTTCATGTTAACATCTTTTAAAACGTGATTGTTTCCGAACCATGCATTCAAACCTTCAATTTCAATCTTGTAACTCATTTTGTTCACTTACCAGTATATTTTTCCCTCGTGAAATACCTTACAACAACGCTGAGCCCGAGAATCATGAGTATTAAGATCAGAGATGCGCCCCAAGCTTTAGGCCAATCAATTGAACTGTATGGAGACTTTGAAAAGTTGAAGATAGCTAATGGCAAGGCTGCCGTCGGTTCAGTGAATCCGCTGAACCAGAATCTGCTACCGAGTATGGTTAGGAGGAGTGGTGCGGTTTCACCAGAGATCCTTGCGATTGAAAGCAGAATTCCGGTTATTATGCCTTTTTTAGCGCTACTTAAGACAACTGTTATTGTGGTCTTCCATCGTGGCACCCCCAAAGCTATTGCAGCTTCTCTTATTGATTCGGGGACAAGTCTCACGGCCTCTTCTGTTGTTCTCGTAACTATAGGAATCATCATCACGGCTAATGCAACAGCTCCTGCAATTACTGACCATCCTATCACGACTACTATCAGGGTCCAGCCTAAGATGCCTATAACGATTGAAGGCATGTTAGTTAAGACATCGTTCAGAAATCTTGCTGCCAAGGCCGGTCTAGCCCTGGGATATTCCGCTAAATATATTCCAGAAAACACTCCAATCGGAACCCCAATTAAGGATGCAATGCCCACCACGATTAATGTGCCCTGAATAGCAGGTCCGATTCCGCCGCCAGGTTGACCTAAAGGTGGTATTCGCTCAGCAATAAATTGGAGGTTTATGGCTGGAACACCTTTTATTGTGGTCTCTAGCAGGATACTTACTAGTGGAATGAGGGCAATTACTAGAGCTAAATAAGTGAGTGAGACCATTATTCGATCTTTAACCTTTCTGGAAGTGTATATGTTCATTTAGACCGCTCCTCTTGCAATCTTTGTACTGCGCCAAATTATAAATCTGGCCAAAGCGTTGATAACTAACGCAAGAACAAACAACACGAGACCCACCTCAATTAATGCCGAGATGTACACTGGGGGCGAACTGGCCTCCGTAAACTCGTTGGCTATAATCGATGGCAGAGTATAGCCAGGTTCAAAGAGCGAACTGAACATATTAAACGAGTTCCCAATAACCATTGTTACAGCCATTGTTTCGCCTACAGCTCTACCCAAACCAAGAATTATTGCTCCGATCACTCCGGAACGCCCATAACTGATAACAATTTTCGCTGTTTCCCATCTTGTAGCGCCTAAGGCAATGATGGCCTCTCGCTGACTGTTGGGAACAGCGGAAAAAACGTCTCTTGATACGGCTGAGACTGTGGGAATGATCATTATGGCGAGAACGATCCCAGCAGTTAGGACGGAGGGCCCATATAGAGGTCCTTGAAAAATAGGAAGGAAGCCAAATGCTCTTTGTAGGTAGGGATATACGTTTCGCTGTAGGTATGGAATTAGAATGAAAATTCCCCAAAGTCCATATATAACGCTCGGGATTGCCGCCAATAGCTCTACGAGAAATGAGACAATATAGTTAAAACGTTTTGGAGTGAATTCTGAAAGGGCTAAACCTATTCCCAGACTTACGGGTACTCCCAGAAGAAGGGCTATTGTAGAAGTAACAAGAGTGCCCCAAATCGCAGGAAGGGCTCCAAAAGATGGTGCCATACCAGGCATGGGCGGAAACGGTTGCCACTTTGTTCCCCACAAAAATCCCAGTCCATATGTCTCAATAGACAATCTGGACCCTTCAGTAATCTTGTAGATCATGAGACCGAGTATAACAAAAATGTTGCACATTACTAAAGCAGTGAATAGTCTAAATAATACGTCACCTGTAATTTTCTTTTTAAAACCTATTTTAGGTCTTTGATCTGAATCTGAAAAAAAATCGTGGAATTTTTTTGTTCTCTTCATTCTTCTCGTCCTGTCCTAAGACCATGTGGCCACTTGTTGCCCGTTAAAGGTTATCATTCGAATGGTTGCTTCGTTGTGTGTTACGACTTCTTTTGGTAGTGGAACGTATGAGAGCCCTGAAGCGTAGAATTGTCCCTCGTGAACTGCATACCATAAGAACTTCACTAGCGCTGTTGCTTTTTCTTTCGTCATTCCAGGTATAACATTTAGCTCTTTGTAGACGATTATGTGTGAGAAACTGGTTATCGGATAGCCGTCCTCTGGATCTGCAACTCTGTGTAGGTTGAAGTAGTTTTCATTAGATGCCCAGCTTTGGTCCCCTTGAGGTAGAGACAATGATGATACGGCAGCTGCGGTTGCGAGAGTTTCAATACTGGGCTCAACAAATTTGCCTGCGGGGTTCTGCACCTTTCCATATAAGATGTTATTTTGTAGTGCATAGGTAAGTTCTATATAACCGATTGAATATTGGTTTTGTTTCACTAATGTAGCCACGCCTGGGTTCCCGCTTCCTCCGAGGGTTCCTCCGGGCCATGAAATGACCTTGCTTGCTCCATAGTTGTTCTTCCATGCTTCATTTTCATCTGAAAGGAAGCTAGTGAATACAGCGGTTGTTCCACTTGAGTCTGATCTGTGTACAACAATAATCTGTTGGTTTGGTAAGGTTACACTTGGATTAAGTGTCGCAAGATGTGGATCGTTCCACCTTGTTATGTTAAGTCGGAATATGTCTGCAATGACTTCGCCGGTAAAGTTGAGTTCTGTTGATATTCCCGGTATATTGTACGCGATCACGACGCCGCCTATGGTGTCTGGTATATGTAAGGTCCCAGGAGCTGCTGTGAACTCTGGGTCAGTCATTGGAGGGTCGGTTGCACCGAAGTCCACAGTCTTAGCTGTGTGCTGCTGGATGCCACCTCCACTGCCAATGGGGTTATAGTTTACTTGCACGCCGGTCAAAATATAGAACTCTTCAGTCCATTGTTGAATCAATGGTGCAGGAAATGTTGCTCCCGCTCCACTTAACGTTACAGTGCCGGTGAGATTCTGAATCGTACTGTTGAGTGTGTAAATCTCCCATCCGGAGCCAGCGATGATAGCAATCAAAGCAACTGTTTCTATGAGGGCGAGGTTTTTATAGTTCATTGTTTTCTTTCCTCCTGTTTTTCTTGGTATAGAAACCGTCGTACTAATATATAGGTTGCCCCAATATTATATATAGAAGTAAATAGCACTATAGAATCACTGGCACGGACGGGAAGGTGAAGAGAGTGAGCGTCGGAGAAAAAAGGGAAGGGAGAAAGCTTCAGATAACAGGAGGCTCAACCTACATCCTCTCCTTACCGAAAAGGTGGGTGGAGGAGATGAACCTGAAAAGGGGGAGTTTCATCAGCATAATCCAACAAAGAGGTGGATCGCTGCTAATCCTTCCGAAAGAATTAGAGGGATCTGAGAAGCCCCTCCACGCAACCCTAGATGTTTCGTCCAACGATGACCCCGACACCGTGGTTAGGAAGATGATTTCCACATACCTGATCGGCTACAACCTGATCCACATAAGGGCCAAGGAACAAAGGTTGACTTCAAACCAGAGAAACGCCATAAAGGACTTTGCCCGAAGGAAACTGGTCGGCACGGAGATAGTGGAAGACTCCCCAACCCTTCTGACCTTGCAGGTTTTGTTGAGCTATCCTGAACTCTCGGTGGAGAACGCCCTAAGAAGAATGTGCATTATTGCTGCCTCCATGCACAGGGACGCCATCACCTCCCTCAAGGAGTTGAATGAGAATCTGGCACAGGACATAGTCACCATGGATGACGAGGTGGACCGTTTCAGTTTCTACATCATCCGTCAGCTGAAGGCTGCGGTGCAGAATGAAAAAATTCTTGAAGAGATCGGTCTGTCCACGGCCAGGGACTGCCTGGGGTATAGGCTCATAACAAAAACCGTGGAAAGAGTGGCGGATCACGCCGTGAAGATAGCCCAAAACGTCTTGACACTAACAAATCCTCTGGCCCCAGAAACGTTTCAAGAAATCTATGAGATGAGTACCTCCGCCGACTCCGTATTTAATGATGCCATAAAGGCGTTGTTTAAACAGGATTTCCACTTGGCAGACGATGTAGTTGAGAGGGCAAAGAAAATTACCTCGTTAGAAAGAAGGGTAATTGCGTCCATCTCCAAAGAGATTCCAGCCGAGGAAGCCTCAAGCCTCAGGCTCATAATAGAAAGCGTAAGAAGAATAGCCGAATACGCAAGCGACATCGCTGAAATTGTCCTGAATCTCACCATAGAAGATATAATAGGCAGCCAAGTGGACTAAACCTATGCCCGCCAGTGGAAAGATCGGTTAAGCGTCAATCAAAAAGGGGGCGCAGGAATAGCCAGGAACAAAGGCAATTTCTGGATAGCCCTCGCAAAATAATTGTGAATTACACTAGTTTTTGAGGGATGGAAGGGCGCGCCACACGGCCCTTACAACAGGAATGGAAACGATGAGCCCGACGGTCATTTGCCCAATGTTTATCGGAATCTCCGCTATTGCCGCCACGCCGAGGAAGACTTGCTCGTACAAAAAGTAGCCTAGGATCATTTCCAAGCCCCCGACAAGAATTACGAGGACTATCCAACCGAATTCAGGTTCAAGGGTGAAACCCATTAGGGTAATTAATGCAATGATTATTGCCCCTAGCAGATACCAAAATTCCGGTGGAACGTACAAAATCAAGGTGGGCACTGCGGGTGGAGGAATTCCAAGATAAAGCTCCACAGAGCCGCTGTAGTAACTTGAACCTACAACGCCCAGCAGGCTTCCGACGATCAAACCTGCCATAAATGTAAAGGCTTTCCACCGGAGCCTGGAGCCGAACTTAGGTTTTTTACGGCTTAGAAGTCCGACAATGCCTCCTTCAAGGGCCTTTATAAAGAGGGTCCCCGGCGCATATTGTGGATAGCCCAAGAGGAGGTCCGCGGCCATGGAGCCTACGCCCCCAGCGAAGGCGCCAATGAATGGGCCGAAAAGCAGTGCGGTAGTGTACACCATAGTTTCGCCAATGTTGAAGAAGCCCTGCGTGGTCGGAACGTATATGGAGAAAACCATGGTGGCGGCGGTCACAAGGGATGTGAAAACTGCTGTAACGGCTATTTGAATGGTTGTGGTAGGGGATGTTCTCTTGGTCAAGGGTTGTCATTAGTATAGTTATAACTTAACTATTTAAATTTTGCGCAAGATTTATAGTAACACTTTAAGGTCTCGGATCGCTCGGAGGGCCCTTTGGCCGCGCCTAGTGATTTTGAAGTATTTTCGCCCTTCCCTTTCATGGGAGACTATTAGTCCCCTCTCTGAAAGGTTGTTTAGGTGTTGGTAGACGGCGGCCCGCGTCATGGTTTTTCCAAGCTTTTTCCACAGGTCATAGCCGTAGGTTTCTCCTTGGCTTAGGATTCGCAGGATCTTCTCCTTGGTGCTGAGTTCCAGGCCGACCACCGCGGTTTTCCTCTTCTTAGTCAAGGCCTGGAGCACGTCGGTGGCCTTCAGTCCACTCCCGGTTATGAGGCAAACAACCCCATCCTCGCTGTCAATGACGCCTTGGTCAATCAATCTTTGTAAAGCTGCCAGGGTGGCGGCGCTAGCAGGCTCCGCGAATATTCCTTCCAGCCTTGCAATTTCCTGTTGTGCCGTGAAGATTTCTTGGTCTGACACTGAGACGGCGGTCCCCCCGGACTCTCTCATTGCCTTAAGGGCCCAGACTCCATTCAAGGGATTTCCCACGAGAATTCCCCAAGCCTGAGTGGACGGCCTGGTAACGGCAGAAACTTCTTCTTTATTCTTCAAATAGGCGTCTACGATGGGCGCACATCCCTGGGCCTGAACCCCAGCTATCCTGGGCGTTTCATCCAGTATCCCTAGGTTTTTCATTTCTCGGAAGCCCTTCCATATAGAGTGGATGGTTCCGCCGCTCCCTAGGGGGACGATGAACCAGTCGGGTGATCCGAGCTGTTCCGCGACCTCGTAGGCGATGGTTTTTTGGGCCTCAACGGCTAGGGGATTTAGTTCAGCGGTGGCCTGATACCAGCCAGTTTCCCTTCCAATAGAATCCGCTCTATCTATGGCTTCGTCCACGGTCTCTCCGTGCTCCTCGATGATGGCGTCGTAAATTAACATCTGGGCCAATTTTCCCATGTCCACTGTTCTGGGAACTATAACGTGGCAGAGAAGTCCCGATTTGGTGCAGTAGGCGGCTAGAGAAGCGCCCAGGTTTCCGTTGGAGGCGCAAATTACGGAGTCATAGCCTAAATCTAGGGCGTTTGAGACCATCAACGCGGTGCATCTATCCCTAAAGGAATTGGTCGGATTTCGGGTCTCGTCCTTTAAATACACGCTTTTTAAGCCGATTTCCTTTGCGAGACGCTCAGCCATGTGTAGGGGCGTTCCGCCCTCGCCCATGGTAACAACGTTTCTAGTCTCTGGAAGTAGCGGTCTATACCTCCAAAAATTTAGGGGACCCGTGAGTTCAAAACCCTTTAACTGTTCAAAATCGGGGACGTATTCAAGGGGGCCTCCACACCTTTCACATCTCCGTCCAGGAGAAAAGGACTCCACAATGGCTGAACAACGGCCGCATTGTAAGGTTGCCATGACCCTGTGCTCCATGAATAAGGAGTTTTACGTAGCTTTTATTTATGACGCAAGGGAAAAGTCCGTCATGCTCCATTTGATGAAAATTCTATTAATCTAAGTTTTCATGAGGTACCTTATTGCGCCTTTGCCAGTACGATGAACGTGTCACACGTTTTTCTGTCGATGTATCTGAAGAACTTGAGGAAGTATCTGATTTGAACAAGGGCGAATTTTTTCGTTAATATCTCTATCCATTCACTGAGGGATAAATGCCAAACATGCGTCTCATCAGCGTGTGTGTCATTCAAATCAGTTGTTGGAACAGAGACCACAATTAGCCCCCCAGAAACTACGATTCTGCCAATCTCATTGAGAACATCATCAAGCCTCGGACAATGCTCCAAGGTTTCAAAGGCGGTGACCGCGTCAAAGGCTTCATTCTTGAATGGGAGAGAATTCGCGTCTGCTCTGAGTATGTTTATTTCTGCATTAAGCCTTTTCGCTTCCGTGGTTGCCCATCGCGAAATATCGCAACCATAAGCCTCATAGCCTTCCCTCGAAAATCTATTAACCGAGTGCCCAAGTGCGCATCCGACATCAAGTATTTTACCACCATATCGGTTTAGCCTCCTCAACATGTGAGCAACGGTTCCGAAACGCAGCCAAACATTTATTCGATAGAACAAAGACCCATAATTAACTGGCGCTTCTTTTCCTTCAAAATAGTCATTCTCAAATATTTTCAATCCCCTCATATAAAGACCAATTAAACCCCTTTCTTCCGCCTTTTCATACCAAAAACTAAACCTTTTCACCCAAATAAAGCTTAAGAGACTTTTGTGCCAAAACACACTGAGTTATGAACGTGAGGGAAATTCTGATGAAGGTCCACGAGTTGAAGCCCGGAATGCAGCACGTGAACATGGAAGTGAAGGTCCTTAACGTGTCAAAACCGAAGCAGGTTGTCGCAGGTCGGGGTGTCACCCACGAAATTCTTGAGGTAGAAGTTGGGGATGAGACAGGCTCTATTATGTTAGTTCTGTGGGACGAAAAGGTGATTCCTCTCGAGGCTGGTGATGTTCTACGGATTGAGAACGGCTTTGTATCCTCCTATAGGGGAAATTGGAGACTTAATGTTGGAAGATTCGGCAAAGTAACGAGAAGGTAGCAAAATGTTATTCTAGGTTGCCCGTTAAGGCCTTTATCCCAACCCATTGCGTGATAACATATCCTATGAGAAGCCTGAACCACAGGG
>Ga0315314_1004588_pt1 | contig 10314 bp, 8 predicted proteins | sample TDP9_MG_FD_203631 | JGI IMG/M metagenome (GOLD analysis project Ga0315314, IMG submission 203631) | Freshwater sediment microbial communities from Lake Towuti, South Sulawesi, Indonesia - TDP9 | ecosystem: Environmental > Aquatic > Freshwater > Lake > Sediment | place: Indonesia: South Sulawesi... | reverse complement strand
GGCGGCTGGGGGCGATAGCGGTTCACCACCGCGACATGGAGGAGGTCCGCCTCCGCATCTGCGGCGGCCATGCCCTCGTGGACCGGAGCCTCTGCCAGATGCTCATCGGTCACGAGCGAGTTAGGACGGATGCCAATCGCCCGGACGCCGACGCGCGTGCCTTCTGCAGGGAGGAGGAAATCCTCCGCGGTGATGGGCCGGGTGACGAACTCGCGCAGAAGCGGGTGGGGATGCGTCGTGAACTTGCGCTGGCCGCGCTCTGCGACCTGCCGCCCGCCGACCCACACTTCTCGGACGCGGAAGTTCCGGAGGTTTTCCACGACGACGAAATCTGCCTTCCGGCCGGGTTCGAGCACCCCGAGCGGTAGGCGGTAGTGCTCCGCGGGGTTGAGCGTCACCGCTCGCACCGCGTGGATCGGATCCAGGCCAGCGTCGATCGCCTCTCTGAGGGCCTGGTCGAGATGGCCGTGGGCCAGGTCGCGCGGGTCCTTGTCGTCGGAGACGAGCATGAACTGCTGCTCCTTCGCGAACTCGAGCAGATCGCGGAGGTTCCGGGAAGCGCTCCCTTGCCGGACCATGATCTTGATCCCGGCCCGATGCTTCTCGAAGGCCTCCGCCGAACTCGTACACTCATGGTCGGTCTCGATCCCGAAGCTCGCATAGGCCCGGAGGTCTCTCCCGCTGAGCTGCGGGCAATGGCCGTCGATCCGCTTGCCGAGCCTGCGTGCGATCTTCACCTTGGCCAGCGGGTCGGTCTCCCAGCCGAGGAGCCCGACGTAGTTCATCACCTCTCCCAGCCCGACGACATCGTCGAGCTCGAGCAACCGCTCGACCTCATCGACGCCGAGCGACGCCCCCGCGGTCTCAAAGGGCGTTGAAGGGACCGACGAGGGCGCGGTCAGGTAGAACCTGAGGGGCGACTGCTGGGCGTCGAGCCGCAGATACTCGATTCCGGCCAGGCCCAGCACATTGGCGATCTCGTGGGGGTCGGCGATGATCGCAGTCGTCCCATGGGGCAGGACCGCCTCGGCGAACCGGGAGGGACACAGGAGCGACGACTCGATGTGGATGTGCGCATCGATGAACCCAGGCAGGATGAACGTCGGAACATCGCCTGGAATCCGCCGGATCCGGGTGAGCTGATCTCCCTCCCACTCGATCGATGCGGAGACGAGCTCACCGCGCCTCACGTCGACGAGCGTCCCTTCAACGGCACCCACGTCCCTCTAACTACGCGGGCCTGAAGGATAAGGGTTTGCCCCGGCCAGACTTTGCCCGAGGCCTGGAGGGGCCTCGCGAGCGGCACGAATTGACGCTAACGGAGGGCGGAGAGGTCGATGTATCCCGCGGAGATGAGGTACAGGATCGCGACGCCGAGGAAGTAGATCGTGAGGTTGAGGACGACCAGGACGAGCTTGGTCTCCACGGTGGCCTCGACCGACCGGAGGCTCGCGACGAGCGCCCCAAGCCCGACGACGCCGACGAAGCCCAGGAACAGGGCGTAGGGCTCGAAGCCCACCCAGACCACGCCCGCCATGATGGCAAGCGTCGCAACAGAGTAGAGAGAGCCCACGCGGCTCATCGCTCCAGCCACCGTCCAGGCTGGGCACTTGATGGCGGCTATTTAGCCCTATCCGCGGGCCCTTGTGTGTCACCGAGCCTCACGAACGCTCCAGCTTGACCTCGGAACCCACGATGTGAACGCGATAGGTAGGCAGCTGGGCGCCCGGGGGAGACTCCGAAGTTCCTGTTGTCAGGTCGTAGGACCAGCCGTGCCACGGGCAGGTGATCGTCGTCCCATCCAGCTCCCCTTCGCCCACGGGCCCCCCGCGGTGGACGCAGACGTTCTGGATGGCGTAGAACGCGCCACCGACATTGAAGATGGCCACGGACTTCCCTTCGAAGCTCACGATCTTCGAGCTCCCAGGCGGCAGGTCGCTCAGGCTTGCAACGGTGACGAGCTCGCCCATCGGATTCACCGCAAAGGCGCACCACCGCAGAGGAGCACTTGAGCGTTCTCTCCAAGCGGCAAGGCGGAGGACGGGCCGGTAGGAGAGGGGGAAGCCCTTTTCCTTCCCACGCTGCTCCCTCGCTTCGATGCGCGACATGAAGCTTCCCTCTTCCCAGGCCGCCGCCGAGGCTGTCGCGGCGCAGATCCGCGAGCTCGCCCGCCCTGACCAGTTCCCCTGGGGGGACCTGGCGCAGCAACGGGGCTACCCGTTCGTCGTCGCTGTGATCGAACAGCTCTCTCCCGAAGCCGTTCCCATGCTCCCCAGACCTCTGCCGGGCATGGATGGACCGGGCAACGACGGCCGCTTCCGCTTGCCGGATCTCCACAGCGATGTCTTGTGGATCTACGGACAGTTCCTCGCCATGTACCGCCGGGGACCCAAGGCCCATGCCTTCGCGCTCGACTGGTTCCGAACTGCCCTCAAGCCAGCCATGGAGGCTCACGCGTACGCCTTTGATCCTGCGCACCGGCCCGCCTAATGGAGCTTGCCCTCGCGCCAATCCTCCAGGATCGCCTGGGCCGCATTGTAGCCAGGAGCGCCGAGAATCCCACCTCCCGGATGGGCGCCGCTCCCACCCAGATAGAGCCCTTTGAGCGGTGTCCGGTACTGGGACCAGCCAGGGACCGGCCGGAAAGAGAACATCTGGCCCGGCAGGATCATTCCGTGGAAGACATCGCCGTGCGTGAGCCCGAACTCGCGCTCCATGTCCAGCGGCGAGACCACCTGACGGGCGATGACGGCCTCCCGGATGTTCGGGGCGTACCTCGCGAAGACATCCAGGACGGTGTCGCCGTAGCGCTCCTTCAGGTCGTCCCAGTGGCCGCGGGCGAGCTGGTAGGGGGCGTACTTGATCGAGATCGAGCAGGTGTGCTGGCCGGGGGGAGCTACAGTCGGATCAACGACGGACTGCAGCGCGATCTCCAAGTAGGGCTCGCGGGAGGGGATGCCGTGCTTGGCGTCGTCGTAGGCGCGCTCGATGTACTCGATGGTGGGGCCCAGCCCAATGAGCCCCTCGTGCTGGGGGCCGCGCTTGCCCGGCAGGGCGGTGAAGTCCGGGAGCTCGCGGAGGGCGAGGTTCACCTTCAGCGCAGCTCCTCGGAGCTGGAAGCGCTCGATGCCGCGGACGAACTCCGCTGGCAAGGCGTCCCGGCCCACGAGCCTCAGGAACGTCCGATGCGGGTCTGTCGTCGCAAGGAGCGCCTTGGCCTCCCAGGTGTGGCCATCTTCGAGCTCAACCCCGATGGCCCGGCCATCTCGGTGCAGGATGCGCCGCACGCTCGCGCCTGTCAGGACCGTCGCACCGAAATGCTCGGCCGCGCGTGCCAGGGCCTGAGTGAGTCCCCCTATCCCCCCGACGACGTACCCCCAGGCTCCGCGGATCCCGTTGACCTCGCCGAAGGCGTGATGGCCGAGGATGAAGGCGGTTCCGGGAGTCATCGGGCCAGCCAGGCTTCCCGCAATGGCTCCGGGGACCAGCGCAGCCTTCACGTAGGGAGATTCGAAGTACTCGTCAAGCAGGTCAGCGGCGCTCTTGAGGAGGAGCGAGCGAAGGATCTCCTCCGCCTCAGGCCCTCGGAACATGCCGGCCAGGTCTGCGATGGGAGGAGGAGGCGCAAGGACGGTCGGCTCGACGATCTCAGCAAGCCCATCCCAGAATTCGCCCCAGCGTCGGTAGGCCTCGGCATCCCGCTTGGAGAAGCGCGCGATCTCCTGGACCGTCCGCTCGGTGTCCTGCCAGATGAAGAGGTGCTTGCCGTCCGGGAAGGGGGCGAAGAACTGGGGGTCAAACGCAATCGTGCGGTAGCCGAACCGCTCGAGTTCCAGCTCGCGAATCAGCTGGGGCCGGAACATCGAGACAACATATGAGGTCGAGGAGACGTGAAACCCGGGATGGATCTCTTCGGTGACGCACGCCCCGCCAACCACTGCGCGGCGCTCAAGGACCGTGACCTTCAGGCCGGCTTTCGCGAGGTAGCCGGCGGCCACAAGCCCGTTGTGGCCTCCGCCGATGATCAGGACGTCGACCGCTTGAGGCATGCGCCTCGGGAAGGCTATACGGCCTCAAGCTTTTTCTTGACGTTGTCGGCGAACTCCTGGGTCTGTTGGCCGATCTTCGTCTTCACGTAGTTATCCATGATCTTCGCGAGGGCGCCGTGGGCCGTCGCATCCATCTGGTAGTGGACCTGGGTCGCTCCATCGGGGAGCGCGACAAGGTCGATGGTCCCGACCATGCTGACCTCCTCCCCCTCTCCCTGGAACTTCGCGTGCGTGGGCGGCGTCTGCTCGAGCGACTGGGTCCTCACCTTCATGGTCTTGGTCAAGAACCCGATCTTCTGCTTGATCGTCCATTCCGCAGTGGCGCTGTCGACGATCTTGACCTCCTCTACTCCGGAGATGCACGAGCCGACCTGCTGCATGTCCGACAGGAAGCCCCAGACGCGCTCCAGGGGCGCCCGAACGACGAAAGTGGTCTCTCCCGATGGCATCCTCTCTACTCCTGCTACCCTGGGCTGTGCTCCTCCCGAAACCGGCTCCCTCAGATAAGCCTGCCTGCTCGCCAGTCCTCAAGGACCGCCTGCGCGCCGTTATGGCCAGGCCCGCCCATCACGCCGCCGCCCGGATGGGCGCCCGACCCGCAGAGATAGAGTCGGTCGATCGGTGTCCGGTACTCCGACCAACCCGGCACGGGCCGGAACGAGAACATCTGGTCCGGCGTGATCTCGGCGTGAAAGATGTTGCCCTCCGTGAGCCCGTAGGTTCGCTCCAAGTCGAGTGGCGTGATGACCTGCCGGTGGAGGATCGCCTTCCGCATGTTGGGGGCGTACTCGCAGAGCGTATCGATCACGAGGTCTCCAGCCTCTTCCCGATGGTCGTCCCAGGACCCTTTCCGGAGATGATAGGGGAAGTACTGCGTGAAGATCGAGAGCGTGTGCTTGCCTGGCGGTGCGACCGTCGGGTCGGAGGCGGACTGGATCAGACAGTCCAGGAACGGCTTCTCCGACATCCGGCCATACTTCGCCGCATCGTAGGCCCGCTCGAGGTAGTCGATCGACGGGCAGATGTCCTGAAAGCCGATGTGCTGCGGCCCCAGCCTGGTGCCTGGAAGGGCCTTCCAATCGGGGAGTTCAGAGATCGCGCAGTTCACCTTGAGCACTGAGCCTTCGGTCTTCAACCGCTCGATCCCCCGCACGAACTCCGCGGGGAGATGATCCGGGCCAGCGAGCTTGAGGAAGGTCTGCTTGGGATCGATGTTCGAGATCACAGCCTTGGCCTCGATCCGCTCGCCCGAGCTCAGCTCAGCCCCGCGCACAGCTCCATCCTTCACGATGAGCCGACGCACCTCGGCCCCCGTCTCGATCTTCGCCCCCCAGTGGAGGGCCGCTCCGGCAAGCGCCTGCGTGACCGCTCCCATGCCGCCGCGCGCGATCCCCCAGCGGCCCCGCACCCCGCCGATGTCTCCGATGAGGTGGTGGCCGAGGATGTACGCCGAGCCAGGCGTGCGCGGTCCCGACATCGTGCCAATCGTCGAGGAGGTGACCAGGATCGCCTTGACCTCTTCCGATTCGAACGTCTCGTCGAGCAGTTCAGCGGCGCTCATCAGCAGCATGCGCCGGAGGACCTCTTCCGCCTCCGCGCCTCGGAACATGCCCGCGAGGTCGGCGATCGGCGGGGGAGGAGCAAGGAGCGTCGGATCGACGATTTCGCTGAACTGGTCCCAGAACTGGCACCAGGCCGGATAGGCCTGGGCATCCTTCTTCGAGAACTTCGCGAATTCCTTGACGGTCTTCTCCCGGTCATCGTAGACGAACGCGTGTCGTCCGTCGGGGAAGGGGACGAACTTCTCAGGGTCGAGGTGGGTCTCGACGAGGCCGAAGCGACTGAGCTCCAGATCCTCCTTGATCTGAGGCCGGAGGAGTCCGCAGGAGTAGGAGGTGGTCGAGAGGTGGAACCCCGGGGCGATCTCCTCGGTAACGCAGACGCCTCCGACAATGCCGCGGCGTTCGACGACGCGGACCTTCAGGCCGGCCTTCGCGAGGTAGCTCGCGGCGATGAGCCCGTTGTGCCCTGCGCCGAGGATCAGGACGTCGGTGGATGCCGCAGCCATTTCGCGCACGATGAGGGGCACGTTATTTAGCCGCTCAGTCGTCGGGCTCCGGCATGGTTGAGCCTCTTGGGGCTGGGACCGCAGAGGGGCGGCGCGCCACATCTCTGGGCCGCGATGGCGGTGCTTACTTCCGCTTGCGATGCTCGAGGATGTTGTAGCGGTCGACGAGCCCGTTGACTTCGGCCCAATCGATGTTCTTCATGTAGGTCTCAAGGTACTTCTTGCGCGCGGTCCCGTAGTCGATCATGTAGGCGTGTTCGTAGACATCGAGGATGAGCAACGGGGTCGCGTTCCAGACACCGCCCTGGTTGTGGACATCGCAGAGGTAGTTGTGGAGACGCTTGTCCTCCCAGTCGAACGCGAGCACGACCCAGCCGCGGGCGGAGACGCCGAGGGCTGAGAACTCCGCCGCCCACTTCTCGAACGAGCCGAAGTCCTCTCGGATGAGGTCGAGGATCTTGCCGGTCGCATTCCCGCCGCTTCCGCCGAGGTTGTCGAAGTACCCCTCGTGGAGCCGGATCGCGTTCGTCGCGAAGGTCTCCTCCAGCTTGAGCTCGCGGATGAGGCTGAAGGTGGCGTTTGCCTCGGAGAGGTCCGCGCTGTCCAGCTTGGTCTCAATCTCGTTCAACTTCTTCACATAGCCCGCGTAGAGCACATCGTGGTGCTCTTCGAGCTGCCGCTTGGAGAGTCCGGGAAGGTCCTTCCCGGCGTACTTCAGCGGCCTGACCTTGTGCTCCTCCCGTGTCACCATCGGTCGCATGCCTCCGTGGAATCTGCTGTCAACCTTTCTGACGCCAGAGCCCTGCCTGCAGGCTCCTGGAGCCTCTTAAGGTATCGAGGAGCCTCGGAGCTGGTGGACGCGCTAAAGGCTTCCCGCCGCTATTGACGGCGGCTCCGGGGCGTCGAGGTACAACTTCGCGCGGGGAAGCCTTTATAGGGATTCGCCTGTGCGTGGTCTGCGCCTCGGTCCCGACAGAACAGCGCCCGAGGGTGCGGTGGCGACCTGCAATGCACGAGAAGGCCGAGATCCTCGAGGTCATGATGGCCTGCGACGCAGCCGCGGTTGCGACTGCAAACGGCCCGAAGATCCGCACCCGGATGATGCATTACTGGCCCGATGAGGATTTCACAGTGTACCTGGCCTCCCTCAAGGGGGATCCCAAGACCCTCCAGCTCACGCTGAACCCTTCGATTAACCTCCTGATGCGGAAGAGCGAGCCCGATGAGAACGACATGCGTGAGGTCGAGCTCATTGGGAGTGCCGCACTTGTCAAGGACGAAGCGACGCGCACCTGGGCCTTTGAGAGGCTCTCAGGACGCTCGTCGATCGTCCGCTACCTCGTCCAGACCGGGAACACGAAGGTGCTGGAGCTCATCAAGGTCGAGCCCGAGATGGTGAAGCTCCGGCTCTTCCGCGAGATCGTCCTAGGGGTCCCACCGACCGTGCTCACCTGGGACCGCGGAAGGGGTCGGAACGAAGACCTGGCACAGCTCGCCCGAAAGGCGAAGAGCTGGGCGACCGAACTGCGTTTGCCGTTCCTGACCGCCACGCTTGTCCCGATCCTGCTCGGCACCGTCATCGCATGGGCCGGCACCGGGCTCTTCCTGCCCTGGGTGTTCGCCCTCACGCTCCTCGGCGGCATCCTGCTCCACCTCGGGACGAATGTCATCAACGACTACTTCGACCATCGGACCGGTGCGGATGAGGCGAACGTGGATTTCGTCCGGCCCTTCACGGGCGGCAGCAGGGCGATCCAGCTCGGCCTGCTCTCCCCCCTTGAGGTCCTCACCGGCGCGATCTTCTGCTTCATTGGCGGGAGCCTGATCGGGCTCTACCTCACGGTCACGCGCGGCCCCTGGGTGCTCCTGCTCGGCCTCATCGGGGTCGCAAGCGGCGTGACCTACACGATGCCGAGGATCAACCTGGTTGGCCGTGGCATCGGCGAGCTCACGGTCGGGCTCAACTTCGGCGTCCTCATGACCCTGGGCGCCTACTACGTCCAGACCCTGACCCTGAGCTGGGAGCCTCTCATCGCCGCGCTTCCCGTGAGCGCACTCATCTCCGGGGTGCTCTACATCAACGAGTTCCAGGACGTGAAGGCGGATGCGAGCGCGAAGAAGCGCACGCTCGTGGTCCGCTGGGGCCAGAAGAAGGCGGTCTGGGGCTACATTGGCCTCGTTGCGTTCGCGTACGGCTCGATCCTCGTTGCCGTCCTCACAGGCGTCACCCCGGCCTGGACGCTCCTCGGACTGTTGGGCCTGCCGCTCCTGGTCCGCGGCATCCGTGTGGCGAGAAAGCACTACGCCTCCTCGTTCGACCTCGTCCCCGCCAACGCCTCGATGGTGCTCGCGCACCTCATCACAGGCCTCGCGCTCTCGGTCGGCTACATCGTCGACGAGGCCGGCCTCGGGGGATGGCTCCCACTCTCGCTCATCGGGGCGACCTTCGTCGCGATCGTGCTGATCATGAGCCGCCATGTGGCACGCCAGATGGAGATCTTCGCGGGGCTGAAGCGCAGCACCGCTAGCTAGCCGGCCGGATACGTTCAAATAGCCCCTGGCGGGTTTTCGCTAGACGGAGCACCGCACGGCCATGACCGACTCATCGAGCTCGAGAATCGCCGATGAGATCGCCCAGATCCAGAAGGAGAGCGGGGTCATCGGGCGGGAGACCGAGCTCCGCCGCGCGCTTGCGGCCGTCCGCGCCGACCGCCACCTCCTGATCGAGGGCCCCGTCGGCGTGGGGAAGACCATCCTTGCCCTTGCGATCGCGCGCCACCTGAAACGGCCCTTCTTCCGCGTCGATGGCGACGAGCGCTACACCGAGCAGAAGCTCTCGGGGTGGTTCGACCCGCCCCTCGCGCTTCAGAAGGGCTACACCCGGGAGGCCTTCATCCCCGGGCCGCTCGCCGTCGCGATGGAGTCGGGAGGGCTCCTGTTCATCAACGAGCTCAACCGGATGGCCGAGGGGGTCCAGAACGTCCTCCTTCCCGCGATGGACGAAGGGCGGATCGACGTCCCGAAGATCGGCACGGTGCACGCCCAGAAGGGATTCGCGGTCATAGCCACCCAGAACCCCCGGGAGTTCGTCGCTACGAGCGCACTCTCGGAGGCCTTGGCCGACCGCTTCGAGCTCCTGACGCTCAACTACCAGCCCGAAGAGGAGGAGATCCGCATCGTCGAGGCTGGCACGCATGTCCGCAGCCGCCCTCTGGTCGACGCCGTCGTCCGCGTCGTCAGGCGCACGCGTTCTCATCCGGCCATTCGGCGAGGAGCGTCGGTGCGCGGGGCGATGAGCATGGCCGCGCTCGCTGCCCAACTCAACGCCGATCTCCGCAGCGCGATTCGAGAGAGCGCCCTGATGGCGCTCCCCACGCGGATCGAGCTGCGGGAAGACGCCCGCAAGAGCGCCCGGGAGGTCATCGAGGAGATCCTCCAGGAGCTCCAAGGCCTCGAGGGCGACCTTGAGCTTGCCAGAAAGGAGAAGACCTCGCCGCGTGTCGAGGCCTCGCTCCAGCCCAAGGGGCCGGTGCCTGCGGAGGCGGACCGGCGCGGCGCCGTCATCGAGCTCGACCCGGGCGAGGCGCTCGAGCAGCTGAAGGAATACCTGGAGCTCGACGAGGCGAACGAAGACGATCCCGGCTGGATGATCGCCCGCCAGTACAGCCGGCTGAAGTTCAGGATCAAGGATCGCGCGCTCCTGGAGGCCGCGAAGCGCCTTGCCGTGCGCGCGGTCATCCGGCGGACGCTCACGCTGCTCGGCGTGGCACCGATGCCCAAGCGGCTGCACCGGGGGGGTTATGCGGGCTTCGGCGTGGGCGAGCTGGACCTCGAGGGCACCTACGAGGAGGCCCTCGCGAAGGCGGCTCCAGACCTCGAGGACCTCGTCATCGAGACCAAGGAGGCCGTCCGGATCGCCTGCGCGCTCATGATCGATTCGAGCCTCTCGATGACGGGCGAGAAGCTCGCGCTTGCCACCGCCTCGATCGCCGTGCTCGCCTACAAGCTCAAGACGATCGACTACGCCCTGATCACGTTCGAGAGCGACGCCCACTTGCTCAAGCGCGCTGGCGAGAAGGTCCGCCTCGAGCACCTCATCGGCCAGCTGCTCGACACGCAGGCGATCGGCTACACCAACATCGACGCCGCGCTGCGGATGGGCTCCGCGGAACTCGCACGGGCGCGGGCGAGGCTGAA
>Ga0315314_1004587_pt1 | contig 10315 bp, 11 predicted proteins | sample TDP9_MG_FD_203631 | JGI IMG/M metagenome (GOLD analysis project Ga0315314, IMG submission 203631) | Freshwater sediment microbial communities from Lake Towuti, South Sulawesi, Indonesia - TDP9 | ecosystem: Environmental > Aquatic > Freshwater > Lake > Sediment | place: Indonesia: South Sulawesi... | reverse complement strand
AGGAAGAAGAGAAAGCCTAAGAAGAAGCCCTGCTAGGGGTTTGAGGATGATAATCGTCCCGTACATCTCCGCGTAGGGACTGCAAACGTTAGGACTTCAATAGCTTTCCCACATCATCGACGACGTTCAGGATCGCGCTCTCGATGAGCTTCTTTCCAAATGATTTGTCAACGTGGACGCCCTGTTCCCTCACTTGCTTTGCATGCTTTTCAGCCCATGAATAGCGCTTGCGCGCCTCCTTGAGCCCGACGAACCCGACCTCCGGATGGCGCTCGAAATCGACGTGCCCGGCGAGCTTTGATGGATCGGCTATGCCTATCGCCGCCCCAATGCTGACCTCCCCGGTTGCAGCATGCGGCCCCTCGAGCTCGACTATCCTGTTGTTGAAGGTCAAGCGGAGCCCGACTTCTTCCTCGAGTTCCCGCAGGTGCTCCCGCAAAACATCGTTCCCCCCGTGGGCATTGACCAGGACAACCGCCTTGATACCTAATGTTTCTTTTGCCGAGAGCAGGACGGTCCGAAGCTCGTCGATGAGCTGCTCGAGCGTCTGGTGGCGCCCGGTATCTATGTCGGGCAGTTCGTAGGACGAATGGAGCACGCCCAGGAACCTTGCGCCAGTCCGCTTGGCTGCTTCGAGTGCGATGTGGGAGGCAATCTTCGCATCCGTGTCGAGCGGCAAAACTGCGCCATGGCGCTCCTCATGTGACCCGAGCGCCAGCAGGCCGACTTTGATTGCCAACGATCACACCTTTTCCAGACGTTTGGCTGTCTTGACCGCGGCCTCAACTGCCCTCCGCGCGAACTCGTTGACCCGCTCCAGCGCCTGCAGACGGGTCATCCCTGGGCCCGAGATGCCAAGTGCCACTGGTTTGCCGTACTCGAGCGAGAGGTCGATGAGCTTTCGAGAGGCATGCTGCATCACGACCTCATCGTGCTGGGTTTCGCCCTCGATCACCGCGCCAAGCGCCACGACCGCATCGACATCCTGCCTTCCCAGCATTTTTTTGGCCGCCAGAGGTATTTCGAAGACACCTGGCACCAAGACTTCAGCCGTGATCTGGGCCTCGAGGAATGCTGCATGGCGCTTCGCGAACTCAAGCATCGATCCGCAAATGTCCCAATGAAATTCGCTTGTTATCAGTCCTAACTTAACCAATTTCTCACCTCCTCAAAGGTCCGGCGTCAGGACCTCCCTCGCGCTGCCCCGTGCCGGCCAGTTTTGTCAACTCATCAGGCTTGAAGAGCAGACGGTAGACATTGCGGGCGTGCTCCCTCGCGCGTCTTTCGGCCAGATCGGCGAGCTCCTTTTCGCTTGCAGCTTCGTCCTCGAATACGAAGACCTCGATCACGTGCTTGTTCGCTAGCAGCTGAGCCCAGATCAGGCCAAGCGATGCCTCATGGGCGCACTGCTTATCTATGGGCGCAGCCCCGGGCATGCCGAATGCCATCACCAAGTCGCAGCCCTCGTCGAACAGTTGTTTGGCAGCCACAGGTAGGTCCTTGATGCCAGGGACGGTCCGGCGGATGAACTTCAGGCTGCAGAGCTGCTTCAGCTCATCCATGGCGGCCTTGGCCATGTCGTAGCGGGCGAAGGTCGTATCGAGGATGCCGACGCGCTTCATCTCGCTCGCCCTCCTTTAGTGTAGGCTTCCAGGATTTCCGCGGCCTTCAGACATTGCAGCCCTTTCTCCTCAGCATATTCGACCGCCTTCCTCCAGCTCAGCGCGCGATTCGTTTCACCATCGAGCATCTCGCAGATAGCCACCGCAGGTGTTAGGCCTGCCATTTCGGCGAGAGCGACCACGAGCTCGGTGTGCCCCCGGCGTTCGAGGACTAAGCCATTTGCAGCCCGCAGGATCGGCACGTGGCCCGGGCTCCGGAAGTTCCTCCCGAATTCCTCAGTCATGGGCCCGTCCAAGGCTTTGGCTCCGAGCTTGCCCAGCTCCCTGATTGTAAGTGCACGATCGACGTCGGTGATGCCTGTAAAAGTTCGACGGTGGTTGACAGAGATCGAGAAGGCAGAGCGCTCATCGTAGGGGATGTCATCGGGCTTAGTCGCCACTAGGATTTTGTGGTGCGGTGAGGCGGTCTTGTAAATTTCGGTCAGGTACGGCAACCCGAGGTTGTCGGCTATGCGGGGGTGGAGCGCCACGCATATCAGCCCGCCGGCATCCCGCCTCATCGTCGCGACGTGATTGGGCTCGACGGCCTCCGCGGCGATCACCATGTCGACCTCGTTCTCGCGGTCGGACGCATCGTGGACGAGCATGAAATCGCCTGCTCGAAGCTCCTGGAGCGCACGATCGATATTCAAATCATCACCTCAACTTTCACCTCATCACCATCGGCGAGTTTTAGGCCCTTGCGGAGGTTCCTCGGCGCTATCAGTTCGATGACGTCCGAATAATGGCTTCGGGATGGCAGGATCACCGCGACCTTCGCCCCCCTGAGCACAGCTGGGAAGCACTTGACGGGCCCGAAGGTGCGCTCGGGGGTCGAGAAGCCCTCGATTTGCCTGCCCGGTAGCTCGAGGAGCGTCGCCCTGAGCTCGAGTGAAGCTTTGTCGAGTTTCAGGTCAAGTGTTCCGGGATATGGGTCGAAACCTAGCTCCCGCTTGAATTGCTGCAAGTAGCCCTCCTGCCCAACGTAATAGCTCCCCTCCCCGACGCCGGACACGACTTGCCCGACGAGTTCGAGCGCCCGCGGCTTCTCGCCCAGAATTGCATCTAGCTCTCTGTGTACTGAGCGTAAAGTCGCTAACCCCGCGGTAGTCAAACGCACGCTTTGACCCTTTGGTATCAGCTCACGCTTTATCAGGCCTCGATTTTCGAGTTCGATAAGCTGCCGAGCCGCGGTCTGCCGAGATACGTTCAAGCGGCGCGCAAGCCAGCTTAACGAGAGTTTTAAACTACCGGAACGTGCCCCCTCTTTGGCCAATATGATCAATGTTTCAATGGGTGCTTTTTTACTCAAATTTACCCCTAATACCAGAGCGACGGAGACTTTTTAAATGTTTCCAATATCGTGAAGCGTCTAAAAAATGAGACAGATACAAAATTTTTTCTTATAAAACTCCCTCCAAACCAAAAAGAATTCGATGGTTTGTTAGAAGTGGATTTAGTAAGATGTAAAGTTTTAAAGTCATCAAGCGCCACAGAAGCTGGGAGGTGGACTGATGGCAAAGGTGAAGGTTGGGGTAAACGGTTATGGGGTCATCGGGAAGCGGGTCGCGGATGCCATCGCCCTTCAGCGCGATATGAAGCTCATGGGAGTTGCGGATGTCGTAGCTGATTACCGCACCCAAGTCGCGGTGAAGAAGGGCTACCAGATTTACGCGTCGGTGAAGGATGCTGCGAGCGAGATGCGGAAGGGTGGAATTGAGGTCGTCGGGACCCTGGATGACCTGTTGAAAAAAGTCGATGTCATCGTCGACTGCACCCCGGCTGGGATAGGCGCCAAGAACAAGGCGACCTACCAAAAGGCGGGCGTCAAGGCGATATTCCAGGGGGGCGAGAAGCACGAGCTCGTCGAGGCCTCATTCGTCGCGCAGTGCAACTACGAGCAAGCGCTGGGTAAGGATTTCATCCGGGTGGTCTCATGCAACACGACAGGGCTATGTCGGGTTTTGGGGGCGATCGACCAAAAGCACGGCATAAAGAAGGCGCGGGCAGTGCTCTTCAGGCGGGCGACAGACCCTTGGGAGAGCCACAGAAGCGGCATCATCAACACCGTCGTGCCGGAGACGCACGTGCCCAGCCACCAGGGTCCAGATGCCCAGACCGTGATGCCGAGGCTGCATATAGTCACCATGGCTGCGAAGGGGCCGTACAACCTGAGCCACATACACTTCGCGATGGTCGAGCTGATGAAGTCGGCAAAAACCGAGGCGGTCATCGATACCCTCGCGGAGGCGCCCAGGATCTTGCTCATTAAGGCGGCGGAAGGACTTCAGGGGCTGAACAGCGTCATCGAGCTGATGCGGGATCTGGGCAGGCCTCGCGCCGACCTTTGGGAGGTCGCGGTATGGCAGGACATCGCCTCTGTGACGGAGGATGAGCTCTACCTGGTCTACCAGGTGCACAACGAGGCCATAGTCGTGCCCGAAAACGTCGATGCGATCCGAGCGGCGACCGAGCTGGAGCGGAATGCCGCGCGATCTATACGAAAGACGAACGAGGCCCTTGGGATAGTCAAGTGAGGTGCAGGAGTTGGAGTTTCCGACGCTAGACGATGCAGATGTCTTAGGTAAGACAGTTCTGGTGCGGGTGGATATCAATTCACCCATCGACCCGAAGACGGGGGAGATCCTCGACGACACGAGGATTCGCGAGTGCGTCCCAACGCTGAAGGAGCTCTTGCAGAAGGGCGCTAAGGTCGTCGTGCTTGCCCATCAGGGACGCCCCGGCAGCGAGGATTTCAAGCCACTCGAAAAACATGTGAAAAAGTTGAGCGACGCACTCGAGCTGGAGGTCAAGTACATTGCGGATGTATTCGGACCATCGGCTCGTCAGGCGATAAAATCCCTGAAGCTTGGAGAAGTCCTCTTGCTGGAAAACGTTCGCTTTTGCGAGGAGGAGGCCCTCAACCGCCCGGCGGAGGAGCTGGCTAAAACTAACCTCGTCCGCAGCTTGGCCGGACTTGCGGATGTCTACGTGAACGATGCCTTCGGTACTGCACACCGCTCCCAGCCCTCGCTCGTCGGTTTCGCGGTCCTGCTGCCCACGTTTGCCGGGCGCCTGATGGAGCGCGAGATCAAGGGGCTGAGCAGGGCGCTTTCGCCCAAGCGGCCCTGCGTTTACGCGATCGCCGGTGCTAAGGTCGATGATGCGCTGAGGATAATCGAAAACGCGCTCAGCAGGGGGGTGGCCGACGAATTGATCACAGGCGGCTTGGTTGGTCAGACCTTTCTCAAAGCTGCGGGGCGGGATATAGGCAAACCCAACCTAAACTTGTTGCTCAAGAGGGGCTTCAAACAGGAGATCGAGAGGGCAGGGAAACTGCTAGCTAAGTATGGCGAGAGAATAAAAACGCCCATGGACGTAGTCGTGGACGACCATGGAAAGCCGAAGGAGCTGACCTTGGAGCAGCTACCCACCGAGCTGCCGATTTGCGATGTGGGTACTCGGACGATAGAGGAGTACTCCGAGATAATGGCGGGCGCGGGGACCATCGTCGCCGGCGGGCCATTTGGGGTATTTGAGAATCCGATGTTTGCGCGGGGGACATTGGGAATATTGAGGGTCATGGCTGATTCAAGGGCGTTCACGGTAATAGGCGGGGGGCATTTGGTGGCTGTCGCTCAAGCCGCGGGCATAGCTAACAAAATAGGACACATCAGCACGGGCGGGAAGGCATGTGTCAGTTTCCTCTCAGGAGAGAAGCTGCCCGTCGTCGAGATGCTGACGCGCGCCAAGCGTTGACTTCACTGGGGTGTAAGTGTCTTACGGCATGTGGGGTTGGTAAAGTATTTTTGGCCATAGCATCATAAAAAGTAACCGTCAGGTCCTCGGTTGTTTCGTAAACCTTTCGTGTAACTTCGCTCATGTTTGAACGGTTTCGCGGCACCCCCTGGGACTCGTGTTATATCTTGCTTTCTACCTATGAGGGTGCGTAAGGCCACTGCAAGCGTATGTCCCTGAGCTCCATCCAGAGGGCGTTCCTTTCGCCTGACGAAGCATAAGGCCATCTTGTCCGTATTTCGGAGAGCCTTCCCCAGAGGACATCCCTGTTTACGACATCGCTGGCGATGGTCGAGAGCACGTTCTCGGTGTTGTCCCCAGTCAGGTCGAGCCTGACCCTCTTGATGCCTATGCCGCTCGGTTGTGGGACGTTCTCGTTCTCCGGGACCACCTTCCAGGGTAGGGCGAAGTTCTCGTGGATGACGCTCTCGTTCTCGAACGAGTTATCATAGGTGTAGAACTTCACCACGAGCTTCCTGCCGTCGTAAATCCAAAGGTTATCATTGTACAGGTTGAGCACGACAAGTTCTCCATACTGAACGTCGCTGAACCCGTCTAAGCTGGTCCAAAACAGTATACTTTGCCGTCCCAGGAACCGATGTACACTCTGCCATCAGCCACAGCCGGGGATGAATCCACATAACTGCCTGTCGTGTAGCTCCAGATCAGGTCACCGTTATCAGCGTTCAGACAATAGACTTTCCGGTCTAGGGAGCCTATGTATACCCTGTCGCCCGCAACAGCCGGGGATGAATCCACATAACCACCGGTATTATAGCTCCAAATCAGAGCACCGTTATCAGCGTTCAGACAATAGATTTTACCGTCGTCGGAGCCTATGTACACCCTGTCACCTGTCACAGCCGGAGATGAAAACACCGAACTGCCGGTAGCATAGCTCCAGATAGGGGAGCCGCTATCAGCGTTCAGACAATAGATTTTACCGTCATCGGAGCCTACGTACACCCTGTCACCCGTCACAGCCGGGGATGAACGCACCGAACCGCCAGTCGTATAGCTCCACAGCAAGCTGTTGTCAATCGACCCATTATCGGTCGTGTACCCTGTGTGCTGGTTGTCGTGACGAAACATCGACCAGCCCACAACCAATTCAACGGGCTTCATGAGCGGGTAGCGGTCAGGTGCGTAAGGCCACTGCATGCGAAAATCCATAAATTCCCTCCAAAGCGCATCCCTCCCTGAAGGCGAGGCATAGGGCCATTCTCTACGTATCCCCATGAGCCTATTCCAAAGGTGACTTCTGAGGACGGTGAAGTTGTCCACAACCTGAATCTCGATCCCAAGGTTATCGGTGACGACAAGCACGGCCCTCTGCACGGTGCCCCAGGGGTACCCTTCGAAACTTCGCGGGTGGGGCACGTTTTCCGCCTTCACGACCTGCGCCGGGGTCGTGCCCTCCCAGAAGAGGCTCTCGGCCTGATAAGTGTTGTCGTACCTGTAGAACTTCACGACCAGCCTTGACCCATTTTCGAGCCAAAGGTTCACATCGAGGCTGACCTTATACAAATTTTCCATTTTAAAGAAGGGGAGCACCCTTATTGTCCCCGGAAGAGGTGTGAAGGAATATGGCGGCGTCTCGCACCAATCTATTGAGGCTCCCCAGCCCGCCTTATTGATCAAATGGTCCCATGACGCACGGTGAGCAGTTCCTCGGCTCCCGGCCTGCATGTAAATTTCGATGTCGAAGTAACCCTCCCTGTCGTCACCCGTCGTGTTACTTACTGTGAAAAACCACCTTCTGCCGTTCGTCCCAGCTCCGGAAACGAGGGTCGTCGTATTCTCTATCGGGTCAATTCCCGGGTCTGGCAGGTTATCATTGTCGTTGTCGAAGAAGGCCCTCGTGTACAGGACCGTGAAGTTCTCGTCAGCTCGGTTGTTGTCCTCCCAGACGATCGTGATCCCGTAATACCCAGGCACACCTGGCTGATCATACACGAGTCGTGTCCAGAGGACGAAGATGCCTCCCGGAGTGACCTCGATCACCTTGCCGCTATAGTTGTTGGGGGGCTCGCCAATAAATTCTGCCACAGAAGCGGATATAGCGACGAACAAAATCGACGTTACAAAAGCCAAGGCCAGCAAGATAGCAATTAAGCCACGTTTAAAACTCGCAATCATCTGCTTCCAGCCTTGATAAAAATATGACGTGCAAACTTAAAAATCCTTGGGAGCCATTAGAGGGTAGATAGGAAAAATAAGAACCCGCCCGCCTGCATATTGGGCAGTCGAATTTTTTTGCGAAAGCACCGCAGGTTTGCGTTGTCGTATATTCGTTTCAACATCTCGGGACTGAAAATCGGTGTAATGCCTCGCCAGAAATGACCTCGGTAATCTCCCGCAGAAGGCATCCATGTATCGACGGCGTCAAACTATTGTTTTCGCCGTGCTGTTATAAAACCCATCGATAATTTATCGCCCCATGCCAAAACCCACTTACTGGGTTATAAAGTGTCGTACGTAAGACATTTTGTCTTAGCTAAGACATCAAAACAATTTTTACAGTTCCATTTCAAGCTGTAGGTTCCTTTTCACAAAACCATGCTTTTCGTAGAGGTCGATGGCAGGTTTGTTATCGAGTCTAGTGGTCACGTGAATTTCGCGGGCGCCTTTCCTCTTTGCACTTTTCACAATCTTCTGGAGAAGTTCGCCCCCCACACCTCTCCTTCTAAGTCGAGGGATGATGTAGAGATTTCCCACGCTGCTGAGTATCGCGCCCTCGGCAAGGTCATATACGTCCCACCGATCGATGAATCCAACTATCTCCCCGTTCAATTCGGCTACCAACAATTTGTAGTTGGGGCTTCTCATGGCCCGCTTCAACATGCTTATTCGCTTCCTCGCGGATGCCATTTTGGGCATGAACTTTTCAGCGAGGGTCACCAAGGTAGGCACGTCATTTTCATCGGCAGGTCTAATCCTCAAGTCCTTCAAATCATCAACCCAAGATTTCAGCATTTTCAAGGGTTAATATCAGTGCCCGAGTATAAATTGGAATGTAAAGTTAAAAGGACAGGGTGAAAACCTGAGGCGTATCATCGTCGTGGGCTTCGAGTCAGCAGGGATGACTGCAGCCGCAGCCGCGAGCATGACTGACCCAGCCGCTAAAATCACCGTCATCGAGCGCCGCCCATACGCGATTTATCACCCATGCGGTATTCCCTTCGCGATCGGGGGCGAAGTTCCGGATATCCAGAAGTTGATCGAATCGGCTCCACCTATGCCCAACGTCGAGGTCCGCACCGCGACCGAGGCGATGGCCCTAGACGCGAAAGCCAAGAAAGTGGAGATCAAGGAGCTGAAGACGAAAAAACGTGGAACAATCGAGTACGATGCCCTCATCTTGGCGACAGGCAGCTACGCGTTCAAGCCCAAGATCCCAGGCGTGGCTCTCCAGGGAGTTCATGCCGTCAAAACAGTTGAGGACGGGCAGGCGATAATCGACGAGCTTAGCAGGGCAAAGCGAGCGGCCGTGGTCGGGGCCGGTCCAATAGGCTTGGAAATTGCTGCCGCCCTCAGGGGTCGTGGCCTCGAAGTCGTGCTGGTAGAGGAGCTGCCATCTGTCTTGCCCAACATGCTCGACCCGGACATGGCTGGGCTCGTGACTGAGAGGTTACGGGAGAATGGGATAGAGGTGATTTGTGGACAGGGCGTCAGGGAGATACTGGGCAAGCAGCGCGTGAGCTCAATTTCGGTCGGGGGAAGGGAGCTGCCCGCGGATTTGGTCATCCTCGCGACCGGCGTCAGGCCCGAGGTCAAGCTGGCGAAGGAGGCCGGCATAAAGATAGGTGAAATCGGTGGGATAAAGGTCGACGAGCGCATGCTTACGAGCTCCGGAGGGGTTTATGCCGCAGGCGATTGTGCCGAGACATTCTGCGCGATAACCAAGCGCCCAGCGCTCAGTCAGCTTTCGACCGCGGCGATACAGATGGGCAAGGTCGCCGGCATCAACGCAGCGGGAGGCGAGGAAACTTTCGAGGGCACCCTCAACACAGCTGTGACCACCGCATTTGACTTGGAGGTCGCGTCCACAGGGCTCACGACGAATGCCGCCGAGCGAGCTGGCATCGACCCAGTCGCCGGGCGCATCAGAACGCTTGATAGGCCGCGCTATTATCCGGGAGGGAGGCCCATCACGGTGAAGCTCCTAGTTGAGCCGAGGGAGCGTAGGCTGATAGGAGGGCAGGTCGTGGGCAGCGACGGGGTGGCGGAGCGCGTCAACCTCCTAGCCTTGGCGATCAAAAAGGGTATGACAGTCGAGGAACTCTCGAGGATCGATTACTGCTACGTGCCGCCCGTCTGCGATGTCATCGAGCCCTTGATGGTCGCGGCTGAGGCGGTTTTGCGCAGGTTGTAGTCGATAGAAAATGAGTTACGTCGACCCACTTGCATCTTTAGGTTTCACGTATTAATCAAATTTTAAAAAATCTGCTAACATAGATCAATTGGCATAAAAATGAACGAGGTAAAACTGCTGGCGATATTTGTCGGCGTCCTCTTCTTCATCGCACTTTTCATCGGGCTGCACGGATCTTATTCGCCGGTGAAGGTTGAGACGACGTTTAGTGGAGGGGACATCAGAATGACACTGAGCACAAGGAAAACGGTGTACGATTTCGGAGAAAACACAATCGTGGAGCTCACATTCCAAAACACATCCACAAGGGAGGTATCGTTGAGCGGTCGGGCATGGGGTCCGCAATATGATATCGTGGTATCCGATGTAAGCGATCAGCCGGTGTGTAGTTGGTCCCAAGATAAATTTTGGATTCAACTTTGGGACAATGTTACATTTGCCACCCTTGGCCCGGGTGAATCTTGGAGCATGGAGTGGGATT
>Ga0315314_1004586_pt1 | contig 10316 bp, 10 predicted proteins | sample TDP9_MG_FD_203631 | JGI IMG/M metagenome (GOLD analysis project Ga0315314, IMG submission 203631) | Freshwater sediment microbial communities from Lake Towuti, South Sulawesi, Indonesia - TDP9 | ecosystem: Environmental > Aquatic > Freshwater > Lake > Sediment | place: Indonesia: South Sulawesi... | reverse complement strand
CAGACAGAGTCTTCAAAATTCTTAAGGAAACAAGTTGGAGTGTGCTCAGGCAAGGTGTGTGTTATTGGAGATTAGCAAGAGCATTTGCGTCGGTTGTATGCAGTGCATACCGTGGTGTCCTGTCGCAGCAATCAGTATGACTAAGGAGAAAAAGGCTACAATAGGTCAAGGGAAATGTGTGGAGTGTTGGGTCTGCTACAAGATCTTCCAGTGTCCTGTTAGTGCTATGCAACCGGCGGAACTCGTCTTTCCGAGGGACCTCATGTGGAACTTCGCAGTGCCAACAAAGGATTGGGTAACAACGAGAATGGCTGGTAGAGGGACTGAGGAGGTGAAGACCAACGAAGTCACTGGGAGGGTTCGGTGGGGGGAAGTGGGTCTCGCGCTGGACTTTGGCAGACCCGGCATCTCTACCTTGTTCGAGGACATTGAGAAGGTCTTCATGGCTCTAGCGGCGGCGGGAGTCCATTTTGAGAAAGAGAACTCCCTCAACGCCTTGTTCGACGAGACCAAAGGGACACTCAAAGATGGTCGCCTGAGAACGGTTCGTGCGCTTCAGCCAATCATAGAATGCAAGTTCAACATAGATCAGCTAGAGACCGTTTTGAGGGCTTTGGAAGATGCAACTAAGAAGATAGACACTGTTGTTTCGGTAGGTCTAGCCAGCAGGGTCAGGGTAGATGGCACGATACCGCTATTCGAGACACTTGACAGGATGGGCATACAATACAAGCCGAACATGAAGATCAATCTTGGTCTAGGTAGGCCGCTATCCCCTGAGAGGGTACACGAGAAGGTGGATTGACGGAAATGACTCATACATTGCATAGAACTGGAGACCTTAGTTCCCTACAAAAGGACTACGTTGTACTCGTAATGTCTTGCCGAGGATTCAACGATGCTGGCGCGACACCAAAACTTGTGGAAGCGCTTCAAATCTTGGCCAAATTCGATCCCATCAATTTAGGTGACATGAAGACAGGCAGCATATGGGCAAGAGACTACAACTTCAAAAGAATTATGGAGAGCGCTACGGACACAAGCATCTTTCACGGCGTCTACAGAGATATTGGGACTGTAAAGAAGGTTGTCAAGGCCTTGAAGGAAGCTAGTCTTGGAATGTCCGTGGTAGTGAGTGGGCTATACGACGAAGTTTCGGCCATGTCCCGCGAAATAGGAGTGAAACCCCACACTGTATTTGCGTCAATTGGAGTGTGGGGCAAGACGAAGCTGCTGCCCGAAAGAGCTGAAGTGCTTGACATCATAACAATGTCCGGGCACGGAATGGTATCAAGATACCTCGTTGCAAAGCTAGCTAAGGACGTACAGACTAGGAAGATCTCTAGCGATGAAGCTGCAAGGACTATGGCTAAATGCTGCACCTGCGGCATCTTTAATGTCGAGAGATGCAAGGAACTCATCGAGAGTCTGACAAGAAACCAGTAGAAGATCATTTTCCCTTGCGGCTTGCCGTCTAGGTGAAATGGTTGCACATCGCCAACACAACAGGCATATTGCTTGTTCTGGCTTCCATGTTGCTCTCGTCATATCTGCTTCATTTTCTGTTAGACCGGCTGCGTATGCCCAGTCTGCTTGCACCGTTGCTGGTTGGGCTAGCATTCCAACTGCTTCCTTACCAAGAAGCGGTCAGTGCCGCCTTTGTTAGTGACATCTTCATTGAACTTGGCCAGCTGGGCGTGATGTTTCTTCTATTCATCGTCGGGTTGCAGGTTGAGACAGCGGAGTTGAGGAGACTGTCAGGGCATATAGCAGCCCTGACGATTCTCAACCTGGGGCTTTCCTCGATCATGGGTTTCTTGGTGCTGATCATGTTTGGCTATCCTGTTGCGATCTCAGCACTGGTAGCCACGGCGCTCGCAACTGTGGCAGAAACCACGATCGCACCTATCTTGGATGAGCTAGGCGTCATCAAGACAAGAATGGCTAGCCTCATCTTGGGGCCGGGCATAATTGATGATGTGGCTGAGGTGTCGATCGCCTCACTCGCCTCGATCATAGTCGGGAAGGGAGCGACTACACATCCCGCAACCTTAGCTAGCGGTCTGGTCATTCTACTTGCTTTAGCGCTTGTCTTTCACAAGGCGCTCATACCATTTCTCTGCAAGTATAGTGACCATAGGAGCGTTCAACTGTTCCTACTGATGAGTGGAACGGTTTCGCTATTCACCGCGCTCTCTTTGGCGTTCGACTTGGGGGTTCTCCTAGGAGCGATTGTCGCCGGGATAGTTTTCCAGCGATTCTTGAAAATGAGTCGAAACAACAAGAACGGTTTGGATATTCTACGCCCTGTAGCCTACGGGCTTCTTGGACCTGTATTCTTCTTTGGAATCGGATACAGCGTGAGCTTTCAGAGTCTCTCATCGACTCTTCTGCTAACGGGGCTGTTGCTGCTGGCGAACTTCGTGGGCAAGTTCCTCGCTGTCTTTACTGTGGGAAGAACGACGCATCTGAGCTGGCGAGAAATCATTGTGATCGGGCTGGGCCTAAGCACCAAGTTCTCGATGGGGATAATCCCGATTCAGATATTCTACTCCGCAAAACTCATTGATCAGAATGTGTTCTCATCCTTTGTCGCCGTGTCCGCCATAACCACTATGATCATACCGTTCACCTTAGCCGGGATTGTGGGCAAGTGGAGACAAGCGTTCCTCTAGCTGAGAACTGATCACAAGAACGGCCATCAGCCAAGGAGTCCCGAAGGAAGTGGACAGGCTTCTAGCGAAGCTTTCTTCTCACGAAGACCTTGGACAGATCCCGATAGGTCCGCAAAGCCTCTTCTTCGCTGGCCACTTCCTTGATCAGCATTCTTCCGTTTCTAAAGAGGCTGACCTCATGGCTGTCGTATCTGAACACTATCACAATAGAAGATCTCGCAAGAACATCATACCTTCTCCGCAATCTCCGTATGGTTTTTTCAAGGTCCAGATTGGTGGGTTCAGGCGGGTTCACATTCATTGTCTCTCGGCCACAGAGCCAAGCTAAGCGTTCCATGCGCTCTGGCATCAGACGAGCTTCGTCCCCGCAAACAGTGCAGTCTTCCCTCCTGAATATCTCGATCTTGTCAAACTCCATTCTTCTAAAGTCGCAGACCAACAGCTCTCCTTTCAACGTTTCATCCATGCCTGCAAGGAGTTTTATTGTCTCCATCGCCTGAATCGCTCCAACAATCGCGGCGGTAGCTCCCAGAACTCCCCTCGTATCGCAGCTAGGCAGGTTTGCGTCGTCGATGCTAGGCAAGATGCATTCCAAGCATGGGGTTTCAGGAGGATGAAACACTGAGATATTGCCCTCCATCGCGATGGCTCCCCCAAACACGTAAGGTATGTGGAGCCGCGAGCAGACGGAGTTCACAATATATCTGGTCTTCATATTGTCAAGGCCGTCGACGACTACGTCTGCTTTCTTCATGATCTCTTCAACATTTTCCTCTCTAAGATTGTCGGGAACTGCCAGAGCCTTCACGTCAGGATTTGCCTCCATCACTCTTCTAGCTGCGAGCTCTGCCTTCGGCAACCTAAGGTCGCGAGCCGTGAATAGGATCTGCCTGTGCAGATTATGAAGCTCAACCGTGTCTTGGTCGACCAAGACGAGATTTCGAACGCCTGCCAATGCCAGATATAGCGCCGACACTGTGCCTATGCCACCAACGCCGACCACCGTGACCCTCGCCTTCCTCAATCTGTCTTGGCCTTGCTTTCCCAGTTCCTTCAACACTGTTTGTCGGCTGTAATACTGGGCCGCGTCGAAGCGGATCTTAGGCATCCTTTCTAGCCTCAGCTACTAGTCTTGGACTCTTCCGTTAAAGCCATTGCCATTATGACAGGCGACTTGTCAATAAGTGGCGCTGCCAGAAGACGGTTCTACAGAGCTCGAAATGAGAACGAGACGCATCAGCTTTGCTGCTCTGCCTTGAAATCTTCACGCACTTCGGAGCAACAAAGGCCTGAGTAACTGCACTCAAGCCCCAACCTCTTCGAGAGCTCTATCGCTTTTGGATCTGGATAGGCGATTGCGTTTACGCCAGCCTTCACGGCGAGGCAGTCAGTCTCCTGACGCAACCTTCCTTTGGGTCTGACACAACCTAGGGATAGAGGAATGTGTGGCATCAATCTCCTTGCCTGAAGGATCACCGATGCGATGTCTGATGGAGAGGCTGGAGGGCAGTGTTGCATAGCTGTTCCGGGGAATGGCGTGAACCCGATGATTATGACGGCGGAAGGCTTGTGACGCGAGATCATTCCAAACGCTTCGAACTCTCCCTTCAGCTTCCCGTAGTGGACTCCCACCAAAACATGAGGAACAAAAGGCACTCCTGCCTTCTCCAGTGCACTCAGCGAAGCATCATAATCTTCTACGCTTCGCCTCACGCCGTAGATCTCCCTGACAGTTTCATCGGAGCCTATTACGTCGATAAGCGCGGCGTCGATTCCTGCTCCTGCCAGCTTCTCGGCAGCTTCTCTATCTACAATTCCTGTGTGAACTACTACTTTCAGCCCTAGGTCCCTCTTTGCCTCAGACATGGCATCGAGAAATGGCTCAAGCGGCACCGTTCCGCCGAGCCCACATCCTCCACTGATGAGACAGCCCTCAGCGTTTCCATGGCGTAACCTTTGAAGAACCTCGGTGAGATCACTGGGCGACTTCACTGGAAGCATTGATTCCAGAAGCTTCCCGCCGCAGTGTTTGCAATCCAATACGCAGTCGTGTCCAGTAATAGAAATAGAGGGGAAGGGTCGGAAACCAGCATCAAGATGGCCGTTCTTGTATGGCATGAAGCTCGGGAAGTAGAACCTGATTCTCCTACCGAAATTCCTTGAGCTGTTTTCTCTTGCAGTCTCTAGAGCAGTATTAAGCCTGTTGCCGAAACCTAATCTGTGAGAATCTCGAGTCGTCGCTCCTCTCCTCGAGTCTCCGGCCGAATCAGCTCGCTTTCCCTTAGCGAAAGGGCTTACACGTACGTCGCGATTGTCTGCGGGTACTTCCTCATCAACAGTCTCTCAAGTTCTCTTCTCAGCATTCTGTCGAATTCTGCTTGTCTCTCAGATATGAGTTCGATGCCTTTCGCTGAATGGATTATGGGTCCCTGAAGGATTCCAGGTGATGTTATCTCGGTTGAGGCGACGGGATCGGTTCTCAGAGCTCTGGCAAGCAACTTCGACGGACTCTCACCTGACCTCAGCGCCAACGCGACTCTCATCATCTGCCTCTCCGATAGTGGCCTCAATCCAAATGTGTATGGGGAAATCTTTTCGATGGTCTCGAAGTTTGCGACTTTGTCTCTAATTCCGAAACCCACAGAGTGAAATGGGTTGATCTGTTCCTCCTTTATGAGCCATATGTCCGAGCCATGAGAAACAATTAGGTCATAATGTCCTCTTCCGTCTCTTCCGACGAAGAGCCGCCACCCGGCCGGATTTGAATCATATCTCTTCAGGATCTCCTTCTTGACATCGTCGGATGTCTCCAATCCTATCGCCTGCCGGGACTACGAACATTTCGGTTGATCTAGAATATTAGCGTTTACGAATCGCACCGTCGGTCTTATCGGTGAGATTCATGAGAGAAACGCCCGTTGCAGAAACACTGTAGCCAGCATGAATCCCAAGCCAGAGATCAGCGAGAGAGGAAGACCGGGAAAGATACTTCTCCTCTCCAACATCTTGAAACCGAGAAAGGTCCCGATCACGATGCCGATCGAGGTTCCGACGTACGATATCAGGCCAAACGAGAGCATTGTATGGCTTGCAAGCATAGAGTAGAAGACAAGATCGCCCAATCCAACCGTAAGGTCTCCGAATGTGAAGGTTGCGCCTGAGAGGCTTTCAAGATCTGTCTTCTCAGCAATCTTTCCAATGGGTCCCTTGAAAACCGCCAATATGTCATAGACGGACAGACCTATCAGTAGGATAATCACTGTCAGCGTCGGTATCGACGCTCCCAGAAATGTGCCCAACATTGCGCCGAGCACAGTGATCGAGACCAATTGTGCCGTACCTTTCATTCTGTTAATCGCATATGCCAAGATGATCGTTAGAGTCGAAGCGAAGACAATCGTGGCGCCGTCCACGAACTCCTCTGGCATTCTTAGGATCGCGAACAACGCACCGGAATACCAACCCAATAGAATGAAGAGTACCAGGACGATCGCTGTCCTGAGGATGGCTCTGAAGATCCTCTCTAAACCATGCTTCACGAGCACATACATGACGCTCGCGACCACTGCCATAGTCACGATGAATAAAGTCATGTTCATGGTTGCGCCCGAGGGTGTTTCCGGGAACGCCGTTATGACCTCCACCTCGATTTTGGATTCAATAATTCCAACGGCGAGGATACCGGCAGCAATTAGCGTCCATATTTCAGGAAGCAGGTGCGCAGCCTTCACTCTGAACTTATCTTCCAACCAGCATCCCGACCTTAGTCGAACACTTCCTGCAGAACCGTTCCTTCTTCAGGTCTGTGTCTACTATGCTATTCGAGAAATACATAACGCAGAACGGCTCTGTGCAGTGTTTCAGGCCAAATGTGTGACCGAGCTCATGAACAGCTTCCTTCAACATTCTCAGTTGAAGAATGTCGTTGCTGTTTCCTGAATGCTGGAGAGGCTCCAACCTTCGAGTAGAGATAACTGCAACCCTATCGAATGCCTGGCCAAAAACGAAGTTTAGGCCAGGTGCGAATAGGTCCTCGTCCGTTACCCCCAAAATCCTAGACTGGCCCTCCTCCGGAAGCATTCTCAACAACTTCCGAAGGAATTGTGCCCCCAGAAACTGATTTCTTGACGCCATCAAGGAGCCCTCAGGAATGCTGACTGGATCCGCGACTTTGACCTCAATACCTGTCAGGATCTGCCTCAATCCTTCCCGCAGGATCCCCAGTCGCATCAGATCCGTGTTTCCGAAAGGGACGATTAGTATGCTTACTGGCGCGTCAGATCTCGACGGTTTGCCCGGTCTTTGGAGCTTCAGCATAGAGCCCAGCCTCCTTCGAAGCCCACGACGCTAGTCTGCCGCAGTTTCCCTCGGCTCCGTGAACCATAAAGACCTTCGTCTTTCCATCGATCTTCAGTAAGGTTTCTCTCAACCCCTCTCTGCCGCAGTGCGAGGAGAAATCGAACTTCTCGACTGAAGCGCCTACCTTTCTAATCTTTCCATGGAGTAGGAACTGTCCCCTCTCTTGGAGAAGTCTTCCGGGCGTACCTGGAATCTGATAACTGACGAGAAAGATCGCGTTTCTGTCGCTCATCGCGACAGATTCCATGTAGAAGACTGCTGCTCCTCCCTTGAGCATCCCTGCCGGGGAGACTATTACGGAAGGCGTCTTCGCCGCCTTTCTCCTATCATGCCACTTGTCTATCCACTCGGCTCTGCGCATAGCTCTGGAGAAAAGGTCCGGATCTCTAAGAGAATTGGGATGGTCGGCAAGAATCCGGTTTGCCTTCAAAGCCATTCCATCCACGAAAACAGGATGGTCGAAATGATAGGCTTCAAGAACGCAGAGTATCTCCTGTGATCTTCCGACGCCGAACGCTGGGACAAGAACTGTTCCGCCGCCTTCAACTACCTCTGATGCCCTTTGGATGAATTCCTCCTCCATCTTCCTTCGGTCGGGGTGACTCTCCTCAGCATAGGTAGACTCAATGATGACCGCGTCCAACTCTCCATAGTTCTGCTGGGCGCTCTCAAGGAGCTGAGTCTTAGAGGTGTTGAAGTCTCCAGTGTAAAGGACTCTCTTGCCCCCGCCATCTATGAGTATCTGACTGCTTCCAGGTATATGTCCGGCGTTGAGAAGAGAGACCTTTGCACTTCCGACCATTATGTCCTTCCCGTAAGGGACATCGATGCAATGTCCCATCATTGATTGTAAGTCGAGATACTCGAAGGGCAGGTAATATCCGGTTAGATGGATGAAATCCTTTATGAGTAGCTCAGTCTGCTGAAATGTCGGCTCAACGCCGTAGGTTGGTGTCTTCCCTCTGATGTAGAAAATCGGAGTAGATCCTGTGTGGTCCAGATGCGCGTGAGTTAGGAAGACAGTATCTATCTCTCTTGGAGAGACGTGGACCGGGAAGCCAACTTCATGATCCATCATCACTCCGTAGTCTAGAAGGATGCCCCTCTCTCCACATCGAACATGGATGGCTGACCTTCCTACCTCCTCACAGCCCCCTAGGAATCTAATCTTCAGCGTGATCACCAGTTGTACATAGTGGAAGTAAGCGGCGTGCCGCTTGAAACTATGATGCCGCTTGAGTAGCTTAGATCTCGAATATAAACCTCTGCGTCATCTGCCTGATGCGGATCGGAAGATCGCGACTGAGTTTTCGGATGAGTTGGCAGCTCGTAATCTATCTGTGAAGAAGAACATGACGGATGGCGAAGTGATGCAGATCTTCCGCTAGAAGACTAGGGGCGTGGTCAGCGTTTACTCTGATCTGAGCATGCGGGATGTTGAGGACACGTGAATCCAGCAACATCGATGTCCTGCAGCCAATACTCAATGGTCCTAGACTTAGACACGGCCGTGCAACTAGAAGAAGCCCATGCCAGAGCGGATAGCGTCATGTCTAAACTCTTCGAGGATCCTGAAACACAGTGGTTCCTAACAGCAAAAATCGAGCAGCTAGGCATAGTGAAAAAAAGGGACCGGACAGCGGAAGTAACAGAACTATCGCGCGTCTACTAGGCAATTGGTCTGGTTGCGTGTAGATTCCGTACGCTGATGAGTGTTGGGCACTATGCGGCTTTGCAACGGCTATGCCCGTTCCACTTGCTAGGGAAGATTTCATTCCTGACGCTTTGGAGTTGCCGCTTTGATATATCGGCGTTCAACATATCGCTTAAAATATCGTCGGGGGTTATCGGGGTACCATGCGCGATTCAGATCGCGCAATAACTTTAAAGGAGATATGAAAATGAATAACCGAATCAGTGCTGCTTTCCTTGTTATGCTGTTTCTGCTAGGCGTTGTTGCGACTCCAGTGTCAGCCCACTTCACCCTCGGCGAATTGACCGCCAATGTTCCCTACAGGCAGAATGACTGGGAACATGTCACGGGAGTGATCGGATATGTTTGGCCAGGCGGAGGCCTAACTGATTGGGCTTTGGGGCTAGCGGATGAGTATCCTGGCTATCAGAGCCCGTGGCCGAACGATCAGCCTTCTGGTATGCGGAGCGACTTTTACCAGTTGGAGTCAGGTTACTACGCGCCGTTCGGCGCTATACTGACTTCGACTTTGAAGGCCGGTACGCCGTTCAACAAGATGAAGGTGAGCGGCAACCCGACGATAGAGACGGCGGGCACGTGGGTTGAAGGTGCCGCGATGGCGATAGAGCACGCGAATAAAGGTGACCTTGTCTTCGCCCTGAACGTCACGGACGGCTATTCGATAGATTTGGATAAGGTTGTTATCTGTATTCCTCCAGAGTTCACGGGGATAGACAGGAAGAAAGTTGTCTGCTCATGGACGAACAACTACGACCTGATCACCAAGAGCACGTCGGCCATGGAGAGCTTGATAGATCCAGGATGGACGAGGGTGACAATCTACGCGGATCCCGACTTCCCACTAGAATTCAGTGGTGACAAGATGGTGGATGAATGGTACTACATCAGAATCAATGACGTGGTAGCGCCCACGATAGCTGGAAGATACTTCTTCAAGATATTCGTGCGTGAGTTGTGGGCCAGCTACGAGTGGCCAGGTTATGAGAAGCTTGATGAGTGTCCGCCTCAGAACTGGCCTGTGCTGCTCGTGAAGGGTGAGGTTGACCCGGGAATCATAACTGGCACCATAAAATACGGTGGATGGAACACTGAGTACTATGGCGAGCCCGGTGAGCTTGCTGGCAGGGTCAGAGCGGTCGGCATAGCGGACGACCCGTACACTGGCAAATCGACCGGAAGACCAGTTGAAGCTAGAGCATACTTCAACCACACAGCCTTCGGCCACTACGAGATAGAGGGCGTCGCCCCGGGAACATACGACATATACGCATCCATGGCCGGCTATCCAGAGATCAAGATAGCCAGCGGCGTGAAGGTGCTGAAGGGGCAGTCGGCGCATGTGGACGGATACCTGACGCCGGGCGTCGTGATCCATGGCGAAGTCTTCTCCAAGTGCGGAACAGGAGAAGTCGCGTGGAAGCTCTCAGACTGGAGCAGCAAACGTGGAGACCGAGCGGAAGGCTCGAGGTACGGCTTTGATTTCTGGTTCAGCGACCTCAATGAAGAGGATGTTACCGAGCAGCCGATCAAGATAGAGATCTACAAGTCAGCGGCCGACGCCGAAGGAA
>Ga0315314_1004585_pt1 | contig 10316 bp, 7 predicted proteins | sample TDP9_MG_FD_203631 | JGI IMG/M metagenome (GOLD analysis project Ga0315314, IMG submission 203631) | Freshwater sediment microbial communities from Lake Towuti, South Sulawesi, Indonesia - TDP9 | ecosystem: Environmental > Aquatic > Freshwater > Lake > Sediment | place: Indonesia: South Sulawesi... | reverse complement strand
GTAGGCGAGTGAGTGAGAATTGGCTCACCTACGCACTCTATGGATTTTTGATTTTAGATTTGCGATTTTCGATCTGGCGCTCAAACATGAGGAACTCAGAAATAGCACACGGATGGACACAGATGCGACGGATTCTCACGGATAAAGGAAGCCTAGAGCCTAGAGCTAAGAGCTTAGAGCAGGAAGTGGAAAAGCCTAAGCTGTATACTCTTAGCTCTTTGCCGTTCAGTGTTAATCCGTCCAAATCCGTGAAAATCCGTGTGCTATTTGCTTTTCCAACGGCGTTCAGAAAGTCTCACTTCAATTCCTTTGGGAAATGGACAATTCCTCTAACCGTTCCCCCATAGCCTATGGATAAGTTCTGCCTTGCTCATATCTAAAGCAATAGAACGCGGATGACGCAGATTTTGCGGATGTACGCGGATTTTAAGACATCAACAAAGAACAAAAAAGAATTAGCCACAGATGGACACAGATATACACAGATAAATTCTGTGAAAATCTGTGATAATCTGTGGCTAAGAAATATATATTCCACAAATTCTTCTGATGTCATTCCTCTCGTTTCCTCATGGATCTTCAAGCGTGCGTAATGAACCTCCTGAAGTGCGGGATCTTCTGGAAAATCTTTCTTCACCTTCTCCCAAAGTACATCTTCTTTCTTCATCTTGTTTGCCTTTGGCGAGAAGACCGACATTGTAGAATTTCCACCACAAAGGCACAAAGATCACGAAGGTCACAAAGGAAGAAAGGCGTCAGAAGGCTAAGCGCAAAGGGCTAAGTACATAATGCTGTAAATTCTCGACCGGTTTGGCATGGACAAGCGAGGCCGCATGTCCTACGGTCGCAAATTCCTAACCAGGTGAGGATTTGCGACGCAGTGTACTAAGAGCGAATAAGAACCCTATGTCCTAAGTTCCATGCCTCTTCCTTTTCCTTCTTCGTGTTACTTTGTGTCCTTTGTGTCTTTGTGGCCGTTTTCACTTTCTATTCTACAACGCCAGAATGCCTATAACCTCACCAAATCGCCAGCTTTCAACAGATCATAGACATCCGTGCATCGCTTGAACGCGGCTGCGATCTCGCTGGTCGAAGGCGATGTGCCGTCTGCGTTGACAAATCCACCGATGCTCAGCATCCGCGGGGCTATCATAGCCGCAATGTCAGCCACGTCGGCACATTTGAGGATACCGGGGATCACCAGGTTCGCGTTCGCGCCAGAATCTCCGCCGAAATCCTCCTGTAATCGGTACGATAGAAGCAGCTTGTCAATCTGCACCTCCGCTATCCGACCGTCGGTCGCGGCCGCGATGAGAGCTACTATCCCGCACAATGGTGAACCTGTGGCTCGGAGCGATACACGGAGAAAATCATCGCGAGTGTAGAGATAATCCACAGCGCGGCGGATATCCCATGCCTGCATACCTTGAAACGGTCGCCCGGCGGTCACCGACGAGAGGTACAGTAAGCCGCCTTTGTCAGATTTGGTTTCACCGACTCCACGCACGTCTATGGCGAACACACCTTTGCCCGCCTGAAGCGATGATGCTATATCCTGCGGTTCGAGACCCTCCTTGCCATCGGTGCCTAGAACTATCTGGACATCGAATCCGTCGGATGGTTCATTCTGAGGATAGAAGAGCACAGCGGGTATCAAAATATCCACCTCGCTGTGGAAGTAGAGCTTCTCCGCTTTCACTTCTTGCAGATCCTCGCCCACTGATATATTCGTTATCGCCAGGGTGTGCGTGTTCAGCGGCGACCTCTCAGGCCAGCCGCCCAGACACTCCACAAGCGCGGCGTGAAGCCTTTGCTTCTCAGCTTTCCATTCATCTTCGGACGAGATTTCCGCTCTCGGCGGGAGTTTCTCAGAAATCCGCTTGTAGATATTGATCATCGAGTCGCATGGTTCCGGCAGGCCGTTCTCGCAAACTCTCAGCGTAGTCGCCGGGTTGCCCTCCGGGGTCACTGCGCCCTCCCCCGGATACGGCGGTTGCTTTCCCATCAGCCATCTGTCAAACCAAGCATATACTGCCTCACGCATCTCTTTATCGTATCCATGCTCGCTGTAGGCAGCAAAGGATGAGAGCTTCGCCGGGTCATAGAAACTGTAGATCCTCTGTAATCGTCGGAGCACCTTACCCGCTGAATCAATGCGAAAGCCGTTATCCAGCATCCCGTGAACCAGCAGCAGGGCCCGGGGAGCTATCAGCCCGCAGATGTCCACCAGATCAGCGAACCGCAGCAGGCCGGGCACCGTCTCGCATGTGCAGAAGCTCTTGTGCATGTAACATTCAGCCATCTCCACCGAACACACGGGAGCGCAGGCCTTGATCCTCTCATCCAGGGAACTGACGTACATGGTCTGATTGCCGCCGCCCGAAGCGCCAGTGCACCCAATCCGCTCAGGGTCAACGTCTTCCCTTGTGCACAGATAGTCAATGGCGCGCATATTATCCCAGGCCTGTATCCCCTGCACGGTCATGCCCACCAGAAAGAGGTTACGGGATCGGTGTGGGCCTTCAGGCTCGCGCTCGTTGTAACCCACTTTGTCCAGAGAGAGGACAATATAACCCCTCCGCGCGAGCCCTATCATGCGCGACTGGACTTCCGGGTGGTATCGGCCATTTTGCCAGTGTCCGTGAGGGCATAGAATTGCCGGGGCAGGGAACCTGGCGTCCCTGGGGACATAAACCGCGGCCGTCACATAGAAATCCGGCCGGCTCTGGTACAACAGCTTCTCGATGACGTAGCCGTCACGCTCGATGCGTCCAGTGATCTCCGCATTGAGCGGACAACGCTCCTCCGGAAACCCACCCAGCGCCCGGATCAATCCCTCCCGAACCTTCTCGCGGCGGCGCAGCCACTCCCATCTCGTACTGTAGGTGCCTCGTTCATCCGATAGCTCATCAGCGAGGCGGGTGAAGTGGTTCTCCATCATCCGCTGATACGGTTGTGGTAACACGTTAAGGTTTTGCATATTTTACCTCCCCTGGCACAGCAGGATATAAAAGCTGTAAAGGCAGGTTTGGAACCTGCCCATACTCTCAAGACCCTTGTGCTTTACACTCCTGTTTTTGGGCGATCTTACCTCTGGGAGTGGATGTTGTCAATAGAGAAAGCTGCGTTCCCAGGGTCATTCAGTTTTCAGGAAAACCCAACTGCCAGATAGGGAAAATGTATCTCCGGATTTCCACATTGACATTCAACACCATGTTTGATAATATTGAGGGAGCAGAAATGGTTAATATCCTCGGAGACGTAAGCATGAGGAAGATCGCCAACTTGGTTATAGCTATTGATGGCCCTGTCGGCGCGGGCAAAAGCACCGTTGCCAAGCTGGTGGCTGAACGATTGGGGTTTTTGTATATCAACACCGGGGCTATGTATAGAGCGATAACATGGAAAGCTTTACAGGAAGGGATCGACCTGGAGGATGAAGATGCCCTTGTGGAATTGGCGAGGCGATGTGAGATCACGTTCGCGGACAACGGTGGTCGCGTGATATTGAACGGCGTTGATGTATCGCAGCAGATCAGGTTTCCCGAAGTGGATAAAAACATCTCCACGGTGGTCAAATTCCCCCGGCTTAGAGAGATAATGGTACAGCAGCAGCGTCGTATGGGCCAAGGCGGACGAGTGGTGTCCGAGGGGAGAGATGTAACGACAGTCGTCTTCCCGGACGCGGACGTGAAGGTCTACCTGGACGCTTCGTTGAGTGAACGGGCACAGCGGCGCTACCGCGAATTGAAACAGAAGGGACATGAGATCGATCTGGCACAAGTGAAAGAAGACGCGGCTAGGCGGGATAAGGCAGATAAAACACGCGAGCATGGTCCGTTACGTGTTGCCCCGGACGCAGTATCAGTGGACACAACGGACATGACTATAGAACAGGTAGTGGATGAGATCGTGGCGATTGTGGAAAGGCGAACTCATGGTTCATAGAGGAATGCGGTTTCATTATCATCTCCTTCATGTCATTGCCCGGCCGCTTTTGAAATCGTTTTTTAAATTCCAGGTGTTCGGTGCTGAGAATGTACCTTCCACTGGCGGCGTTCTGCTGATGTCAAACCACGCGAGCTACGTTGATCCTGTGTTCATGGGTGCGGCGGTGGACAGGAATCTATACTATATGGCCAGGTCAACGTTGTTCAAGCCCGGGCTGATAGAATGGCTTTTGCTGAATATGAATGCCTTTCCTGTGCATCTGGGTGTCCCGGACAGGAGAGCCATGAGGTGGGCATTGCAGATTTTGGGGGATGGCAACCTGCTGCTTATCTTCCCGGAGGGCACAAGGAGCGTTGATGGGACATTAGGCAAAGCGCAGGCTGGTGTTGGGCTTATCGCTTATAAGACGACAGCGTTCGTAGTGCCGGCATTTTTAGGCGGTACGCGAGAGGTTCTCCCGAGGACGGCAAAGATGCTAAAGCCGGCTAAGGTTATAGTCTCCTTTGGCAAACCGTTGGATATGGAGTATTACCGGAAGTGTGAAGCCTCAAGGGAAACCTACGTGAAGATCGGAGAAGCGGTAATGGCCAGGATCGCTGAACTGAAGGATGGGTCTATGGGTCTATAGGTCTATGGGTCTATGAGTCTACAGGTCTATTAGTCTTTTCTGGACTATGGACTGACGGACTTATGGGTCTCCTGGTGTGACTTCATTATGAGGATACTTCGAGCGGAGAATGCGGGGTTTTGCTTTGGCGTTAAACGTGCAATGAAGCTGGCGTCCGAAGCGACGGCGAACAGCGCGAAGCCTATATATAGCCTGGGGCCACTTATCCATAATCCTCAACAAGTGAGGTTCCTCACCCAAAGAGGAGTTCATGTGGTATCGGATCTGAACTCGCTCAATCCTGGGGATACTCTGATCATCAGGTCACATGGGGCCAGTCCCGCGCTCTTGGAAGAGGCAAAGGCAAGGAACTTGACGATTGTGGATGCAACTTGCCCATTCGTGGTAAAAGCGCAGCGGCTGGCGCAGCGGCTGGCCGCGGAGGGGTATCAGGTAGTTATTGTGGGTGAGGGCGATCATCCTGAGGTGATCGGAATCATGGGGTTCGCTGGCGGTGAAGCCTGGGTTGTTGAGAAGGCAAGCGATATTCCCGATCTGCCTGCCGAACCGAGGGTGGGTGTTATCGCGCAGACAACACAATCTCTTGGTAATTTCCGTGAGGTGGTGGGCGCACTTCTGGAGAGAAGTGATGAGCTGAAGGTATTCAATACCATCTGCCATGCTACAACCCATCGGCAGGAAGCTGCTCTGGATATTGCCAAGAAGGTCGATCTGATGATCGTCATTGGCGGTCATAACAGTGCAAATACAAGTCGCCTGGCGTCTCTGTGTGCACAATCTGGCGTCCCGACACGCCATATTGAAACCGCAAGCGAGCTGGAAGCATCGTGGTTGGAAGGTATATCGGCGGTGGGCGTTACGGCCGGTGCATCCACGCCGGAATGGATAATAGAAGACGTTGTATATAAATTGGAGGCCTTGGGCAGGAAAAACTCTTGACAATATAGATATTATATTGTATAGTAAGTGTCTTAGCATGTTAAATCTTGTCTTAGGAGGTATTTTTCTTAATGGACGGAAGAGAGTCAATAGTAGAGGATGAACAGATAAAGGCGGAAGCTCAGCAGGATGCCTCGGCCGAGGAAAGCTCTGACGAGCAAACCGCAGACAAGACGCAAGACACAGGACACAAGACACGAGGCAGAAGCCGTAAGGCCGGTGATTCTGATCTTGAGTCTGGAGTCTTAGGTCTTGAGTCTTCTAAAGTTTCCCAGCAGGATGAAACTGTGGATAGTATTCAGGAGGAGGTGTTGAGTCAGGAACCCTCGGAGGATCAGGAGACTGTTTCAGTTGGCGGAGTGCCACCTGATATAGATATAGACGTGGAGGACTCTGAGAAACTGTTGGAGGCCTACGACGAAACACTGCGTGACTTCGAGGAAGGCGAGATTGTAAAAGGTGTTGTCGTCAAGATCGACAGGGATGAGGTCATGGTTGACGTGGGATACAAATCGGAAGGATACATCCCGTTGTCGGAATTCGGGACAATGCCCGATGGTACGCCGAAAGTGAAGGTGGGCGACCCTGTTGATGTCTATCTGCTTAGAAAGGAAGATCAGGACGGCCTGGTGGTCCTTTCTAAAGAGATAGCGGATCAAAAGATTGTGTGGGACGGGATCGCGGAGGCATACGAGCGAGGCGAAGTCGTCCAGGGTAAGATTGTCAGAAGGATCAAGGGCGGCCTGAAAGTGGAGATCGGTAATGTTAAGGCTTTTCTACCTGCGTCACAGGTGGAGCTTCGGCCCGTGCAAAATTTCGACCGGTATATCGGCAAAACCCTTGATATGAGGGTCATTAAGCTGAGTAAGCGGCGCCGTAATATCGTTCTATCAAGGCGTGTGATCCTAGAAGAGGAACTGAAAGCAAAGCGGCAGGCTACTCTGGCAGCTTTGGAGGCAGGACAGGTCTGTGAGGGGATCGTTAAGAACATAACCCAGTTTGGTGCTTTCATTGACTTGGGCGGAGTTGATGGGCTGCTTCACAAGTCTGACATGTCCTGGGGCAGAGTTAACCACCCATCTGAGATCGTTTCCGTAGGCGATAAAGTGGAAGTAATGATACTTTCTGTAGACGCGGAAGCTGGCAAGGTCTCGTTGGGAATGAAGCAGAAGACGCCGGATCCCTGGCTCAGCGTGGAGGAGAAATATCCTGTGGGAGCCACCTTGAGCGGCAAAGTAGTAAATATCGTGGACTACGGCGCTTTCGTGGAGTTAGAGCCAGGTGTGGAAGGCCTGATCCACGTATCGGAGATGTCGTGGACGCGCCGTGTGCCTCATCCATCGAGAATCCTCCGAAAAGGGGATGTTATACAAGCTAGAGTTCTGGATGTTGATTCTGACAAGCAGAAAATCTCTCTGGGCATCAAGCAATTGCAGCCCAATCCCTGGGAGCTTCTGGCAGATAAATATCCTGTAGGGTCCAGGATAAAAGGTAAGGTGCGGAACCTCACCGATTTTGGTGCTTTTGTTGAGATAGAAGAAGGCATTGATGGACTGATCCATGTATCTGACTTGTCGTGGGCGAAACGAGTGATGAACCCCGCCGATATTCTGAAAGAAGGAGACGCGGTAGAAGCTGTAGTCCTTAGCATCGACGCGGAGAAGCAACGTGTTTCACTGGGTTTGAAACAGATAGAGCCCGATCCCTGGATACAGGTGCCGGAGAAATATGCCATCGGCTCCATCGTGCGCGGCAAAGTTGTAAACATCACCAGTTTTGGCGCATTTGCAAAGCTAGAAGAAGGCGTTGAGGGGCTGATTCATATTTCAGAACTGGACGAGAGACACGTGGACAATCCAGAGGAGGTTGTCTCCGTCGGTGAGGAACTGGATCTGAAAGTGATCAGTCTGGACCCTGAAGAACGGCGGATCGGTCTCAGTCTCAAGGAAGCCAAAGCCGACCAGGAGCAATCCGTTATCGAAAGATACATGGAGGGCCAATACAGTGATAGAGCCACTCTGGCCGACCTGGTAGATAGAAAGAACGTCTCATTCGGGTTCAGATCGGGGCCGTTTCGGGCAGAACAAACAGAAAGCACTGCTCCGGAAGAGGATGAGGCTTTGGAAGAGCCACAGAGAGACGAAGAGGAGTTGTCTCAAACCGAGCAGGCTGATGAGGATACTATCTCAGAAGAAGGTGAGACAGTGGACGAGCCAGAAGGAGGCGATGAAGAGCTTTAAGACAGCAAGCCTTTGGAAAAGGCTTGGCTAGGGGCAGACGCCCCTAGTACCTTTTTTTGCTCAAGCTTTTTTTCAAAAAGCTTGGATTGAAGATTTAGCAGCCCTTATCAAGAGCGGCGGAGGGACGGGCCCCGCGAAGCCCGGCAACCTCTCCCTCTATATCATACTACGCCTGCGCGGGGTGGTATAGGGGGGGAAAGGTGCCAATTCCCACAGGATATTCTCCTGAGAGATGAGGGTTGGTTTATGAGATCCCTCCGCTTCGCGGGGGGATTTTTTTGGGCAATATGTTGATCAGTAATCAGTAATCAGTAATCAGTAATCAGTAATCAGTAATCAGTAAACTGAAAACTAAAAACTGAAAGCTGATTACTGATACTGACTAAGGAAGGAAGGAACAAATTGGCTAGAGATAACCATCTATTTACATCCGAGTCGGTGACGGAAGGGCATCCAGATAAGATCGCGGATCAGATCTCAGACGCAATTCTGGATAATATAATGAGGGAGGACCCCAAAGGACGAGTCGCCTGTGAAACACTGGTCACTACAGGACTGGCCTTTGTCGCAGGTGAGATAACCACGGACTGTTACGTTGATATTCCAAAGGTTGTTAGAGATACCATTCAGGAGATCGGCTATACAAATGCCATCTATGGGTTCGATTACGAAACTTGCGCGGTTGTAACATCCATACAGGAGCAATCGCCAGACATTGCGTTAGGTGTAGACCGGCAGGGTGCAGGCGATCAGGGTATGATGGTCGGATACGCATGTAGAGAGACAGCCGAGCTTATGCCGCTTCCTATCTCGCTGGCTCACAAACTGGCTCGCAGGTTAGCCTATACAAGGAGGCAGAAGATTCTACCGTTTCTTCGGCCTGATGGCAAATCACAGGTGACTGTGGAGTATGTTGATGAGAAGCCCGTCCGGGTGCATACAGTGGTCATAGCGGCGCAGCATGATCCTGATGTTGAGGAAAAGGAGCTTAGGGAAGGCATAATAGAGGAAGTTATAAAAGCCGTCATTCCTGCCGATCTTCTCACGGACGATACAAAGTATTATATAAACGCAACTGGCCGTTTTGTGATAGGCGGGCCGCAAGCTGATACCGGCTTAACAGGGAGAAAGCCGATTGTGGACACGTATGGCGGTATAGGTGGACACGGCGGTGGGTGCTTTTCCGGGAAGGATCCTACTAAAGTTGATAGGAGCGGCTCCTACGCAGCCAGACATGCAGCGAAAAACATCGTTGCCGCTGGTTTAGCCGACAGATGCGAACTACAACTCGCCTACGTTATAGGAGTAGCAGATCCCGTCTCCGTGATGGTGAACACTTTTGGCACAGGGAAAATAGATGATAGCGAGCTGGTTTCCCTTGTAAAAAGGCACTTTGATCTCACTCCTGCTGGGATCATCCAGCGACTGGACCTCCGCCGGCCCATATATAAACGTACCGCCGCGTATGGACACTTCGGTCGTGAGGAAGAGGGCTTTACATGGGAACTCACAGACTTTGCGGAGATCCTAAAGGATGAGGTTTGAAAATGAAATACGATATTAAGGACATCAGTTTGGCACCAAAAGGCGAACTACGCATTGAATGGGCGGAGCAGTTCATGCCCGTGCTGAGATCCATCAGGGAGCGATTCGAAAAGGAAAAGCCGCTGGAAGGTATACGTGTATCTGCCTGCCTTCATGTGACTACTGAGACAGGTGTCCTCATGTGGACGCTGAAGACTGGCGGAGCGGACGTCGTGGTGTGCGCATCCAATCCCCTGAGCACGCAGGATGATGTGGCAGCTTCCCTGATAGAACACTACCAGGTGCCAGTGTTCGCCATAAAGGGCGAGGATAATGATACCTACTACCATCACATCAGAAGCGCGCTTGACCACCAACCCATGATCACCATGGATGACGGAGCGGATCTTGTTTGCACTGTCCATTCTGAACGGCGCGAACTCGTTGATAATATCATTGGAGGCACCGAAGAGACCACGACAGGCGTAATCCGCCTGCGCAGTATGGAAGCAAATGAAGTCCTCATGTACCCGATTGTAGCGGTTAACGACGCTGATACCAAGCATTTTTTCGATAATCGCTACGGCACTGGTCAGAGCACGATGGATGGGATCATCCGTGCCACCAACTTATTACTTGCCGGCTCCACAGTAGTGATATGCGGCTACGGATGGTGCGGCCGCGGTGTAGCCATGCGGGCGCGTGGGCTTGGTGCCAATGTTATCGTGACAGAAACAAGCCCATTGAGGGCACTGGAAGCGACAATGGACGGATACAGGGTTATGCCGATCATGGAAGCTGCCAAGTTGGGCAATGTTTTCGTTACTCTGACCGGGGATATACACGTGATCAGGGAGGAGCATTTCAGGGTGATGAGAGATGGCGCGATCGTGTGTAACTCAGGGCATTTTAATGTAGAAATAGAAATTGACGCTCTGGAGCGGATCAGTGTGAAGAAGCGTAGAATACGCGAATACGTGGACGAATATACATTGGAGGATGGCCGGCGGATAAACCTGTTGGGTGAAGGCCGC
>Ga0315314_1004584_pt1 | contig 10317 bp, 10 predicted proteins | sample TDP9_MG_FD_203631 | JGI IMG/M metagenome (GOLD analysis project Ga0315314, IMG submission 203631) | Freshwater sediment microbial communities from Lake Towuti, South Sulawesi, Indonesia - TDP9 | ecosystem: Environmental > Aquatic > Freshwater > Lake > Sediment | place: Indonesia: South Sulawesi... | reverse complement strand
GGCTTGCCCTCATGGAATTCGATAGGTCTCTTCCACAATCGTTCCGGAAATTCAAACGTCAGGTTGATTCTGTCATGCTCCTTCATCATCTATTCTCCTCCAAGACTCGCCGAACTCTCTCGAGGAACGCCATGTACTCGCAGAAGATCTGCGTCCCAACCAGGGTCAGCCCGTACGTGTCGTCTTCCAGTTCATTGATCAGTCGGTGGGTGAGGAGAGACGTGACGTTTTCATAGACGAGCTTCGGATTGATCTCCGCTCGGTAGTGTCTCTTACCGTACGGCTTCTCCAGTAGAGGCACCAGCATGCGAACTCTGGTCTCATTTCCAAGCAGGTCCATTATCTCCAAGGCTTCACGGAACGTTCGGTCGATCGCTCGTTCGCGCCATGGAAGCCTCTGAATCTCGAACTTGCCCGACTCCATTGCTTCTGGAAAGCGCTCGGTGATCTCGCTGGTGTCGATCCTTGAAGGGAAAATCAAGGTGGCGTTCGCGTTTTCTGCATCTTCGACTAACTCCAAGTTTCTGATTAGACTCTCGTCTGCCGGCCCCGTCTCGCAGAAGACTATGTTGAGGTTGTCGCGCTCCATTCCGCAGACATCAACGCGGAGTCTGCGTTCTGTTTCGGGGATCGTTCTCAGTGTCGCCGAGACAAAGGTGTTCTCAAGACCGCGTTGGATCATCGATCTTGCCGCATCGAATTTTTCGAGCATGTGAAGCTCGGTCTCATCCGCATCCGTACCGAAGGCATGTCTGAATGCCATGTAGTCTAGAATGTGCACTGGCAGTACTCTGGCGATCCTTGAGGGTTGGAGTATGGCGAGTCGCATCGTTTCTCGTTTACCATAGGTAACGCACGGCCAATATAAGCGTTACATAAAGTAACAGGAAACTCCAGCGGCTTTTCACTTTAAAGCTTCAAGGACGAGCGATATGGGCGTCATACGCGTCAAGAAACAACACCATGTTTGCCTGAAGTACCTCGAAAGGGTCGTTCCGTGCATGCTTGGACTGGCCTCGCTGACCTCAATACGCATAGCGATCCAGTGCAAATAATGGGAAAAGATGATGTACTGACGCGCTTCTAATCCAATGCTCTTCAGCTCGTTATCGAGATAGATCGAGCATGACGAAGATCGCGCTCTTGGGAGATCGAGAGACGGCTGCATACTTCAGAGTCTCAGGCGTGAAGAAGAGCAGAGTGGTGCGCGATCGAACCGAAGCCGAAAGAGCGTTCGCGAAGATGCTCTCAGATGATTCAATCTCACTGATCATGGTCACCGAACCGGTCATGGAGTGGATTCAACCGCTCTTGTCGAAACACCGGAAAGAATACCCTCTCGTGATGCCCATACCTACAAAGAAGGGCCCCAAGAGCACAGTTGACACATTGGCTCAACTTGTAAAACGAACCGTGGGCATCGAGCTCAAGGTGAAGAAATAGGCGCCGGGATCCAACAAGATGCGTATTTTAAAGGCACGCATCATCCTCATTGAATCGCAGTGTTTGCGTGTGGCGATCGCGCTATGGCAAGTCTGAAAGGAAGAGATCTACTATCCGTCTCTGATCTCGACAGCTCAGAGATCCATACGGTCCTCAAATCAATAAAGAAGCTTAAGCCAGTGGGTCCAGGCGGCACGCCTGCTCGAATTCTGAATGGAAAGGTTGTTGGGCTTCTATTCGAACATCCTTCGACTCGCACTAGGGTAAGCTTCGAGTCAGCCGCGATGAGACTTGGCGCGGACGTGCTTTACATGAGGCCGGACGAGCTGCAACTGAGGCGCGGCGAACCTATCAAGGACACGGCACGCGTGTTGTCAGGTTACTTGGATGCGCTCGTGTACAGAACATCTGACCATGACATTCTTGTCGAGCTTGCGCAGCAGGCGAGGATGCCGATCATTAACGCGTTGAGTGACCTTGAACACCCGACCCAGGCACTCTCAGATCTCGCAACGATCGAGGAAGTGAGAGGTTCGCTTGAAGGGGTCAAACTTGCATGGATAGGCGACGGGAACAACGTATGCCATTCCCTGATGCTCGCATGCGCGTCTGTGGGCATGAACATGACCGTGGCGACGCCGCCTAACTATCAGCCAAGCCCGGAGATCGCCCGCAAAGCAAACGAGCTGACCGCGAATAGCAACGCGAAGATCTCGTACACAGACGATCCTTTCGAAGCCGTGAAGGAGGCTGACGTGCTCTACACTGATGTCTGGGTGAGCATGGGCCAAGACGCGGAGCAGATGCAGCGAATGATGGCTTTTTCAGGATTCCAAATCAATGATGAACTTCTCTCGGAAGCGAAGTCTGACGTGGTTGTTATGCACTGCTTGCCAGCCCATAGAGGCATGGAAATCACCGACGAGGTTCTGGAAGGCCCAAAGAGCATAGCGTGGAAACAAGCCGAGTACAAGTTCCACGGCGCAAAAGGAATCCTGGCATCACTACTGAGCTAGGCATCCGGCCACTGGAAACTGTGCGCACGCATCTGCACGTTGTTGATATGTAAACTTCGGCCGAGCAAAGCGAGCTGCACATGGCATCCAGCATAAAGCCAAGACCAAGAATCTTGGTAGCCTACTTCTCGTACACCGGAAACACGAGAATCGTTGCCGAAGCGCTCTCCGAGAACCTTCAAAGATCATTTGATGTCAATACCGTAGAGATAGTCCCAGAACGTAATCGGTCATATCTTCATTGGCTGATGTACTCCTTCGTACCTGGGTCCGAAGTCGAGATCAAGAATCCCGAAGTGGAGTTATCTGGCTACGATGCTGTTGTATTGGGATTCCCCAAATGGACTTTCAGCTGTCCCCCTTTGAATAGATTCATCGTGAGACTCAGGCGCGTAAGTGGACCGAAGTTTTTCTTGTTGATGACTTGCAGAGGATTCGACGAGCGTAGATTTCTACGCAGCATTAAACGCAAACTGGTTCAAATGGGATGTAATGTCGTCGAGTCTCTGACTGTGAAACGGAACGATGTGAGAAGAAAGGAATACGGAATGGCTGTTGACTTATTCGCGAAAGTTGTGGAAGAGCGCTTGCAGCGGCAGTTGTTGTGAATGCTTAGATGTGAGAAGGATCACCAACGATGTGGTCGCGGAAGTTTAGGGCTGTGGGATCGCTAGGTCTTTCGCTCCTTGCTCTGATAGTTTGGCTTCGGGATAGTGTTTCTGTACAAGTTCTCGGATGATTTCGGCGTACTTGACTTTCTCTCTCGCGGCGAATGCGAGGCCATCGGGCGCAGCCCAAGGCTTGTACATTGCAGCGACGCTCGGTCCTTGCTCGATCTTGAAGTAGCAGGGCGCCGTTATTCGAGTGAATTCTGGACATTCGTAGAATCGGTTGAACCCTCCAAACGAGTCCAACAGGTAGACGTGGATGTCGATCGGTATGTTCACAGCGGCTCGAATGGCCGCAAGCTGTGGGAGGCCGAGGTCGGCGACTGGATTGAAGGTGTCAGCGCCGAGGCTTTCGAGAACTCTGGCTCCAGCGGGGTTCGCGTGGCCTGCAAAGACCGAGACTTTGAACTTCACATCCTTAGGAATCTCGCCGATCTTGCGAAGTTCGTTCACCGCCCACAGGAGCCCCTCGTCAACAACTAGGAAGCCTCTGAAGCCAAGCTCGATGGACCGTTTGATGTCCGCTATCACGTAACCTAGCTGGTCTGCTCCTCTGAAACGCATACCAGACAAAGCGCCCTCAGGAGTCGCGATCTGGCGCCCAACATCCCATGCGGCTCTCGGGCCAGGAGTCAGTATGACTTCCATCTCGGCGTCGGCCGCGAGGGAGGCGAACTCCTTCAGCTCATCCCGGCTCAACAGTGTTGAACCCATCACAACGGCTATCAGCCTATGCACAGGAACGTCTCGCTTCTTCGCCTCGTCAATCACAGCCTTCAGCGTATCAACTCTCTCGACACCGGAGATTTCAACGCGCCAGTGGCAGCCGTCTGGGAACCGTTTCGTTGAGGTTGGAAGCGAGTAGAGATCTCTCCCGGGCAAGCCGATCTTTTCAAGCGTCTTCTCGATCTCCTTCATTCTCGAGAACTCCGAACAGAACTTCTGCGGATTATCATATAACGCTTAGTTGTCTCAACTCGGCGCAGTTGCGGGGGTATGCGCTTAAAGGGCTTACAGCCATACTAGCAGGCTCGGGTCGTCGAATGTTGTTCAAGCTCGGTGGCGTGAACCCCGCGCTCGTCACGCCTTTCACAGACGACGGCAGAAGCGTCGACGAGCAGCGACTTAGAAACCTGATCAATCATCTCATTGACTTGGGCGTGACGGGACTTGTTCCGTGTGGAACCACGGGCGAGTTTCAGAATCTTTCCGAGCAGGAAAGAAGGCGCGTCATAGAGATCAGCGTCGATGAGGCGAACAGCCGCGTTCCCGTAATCGCGGGAACGGGTTCGAGCGCAACCAACCTTACGATCGAGCAGACGAGGCATGCGAAGGATGTGGGCGCCGACGCGGCAATAGTTGTCACGCCATACTATCACAAACCCGCAAACCGAGGCCTCTACGAACATTTCCGGCTGGTCGCGGAGGCAGTTGACATTCCCATTGTAGTCTACAACATTCCTCAGGCGACCGGGGTCTCATTGCCGTGGCAGATTGTGGAGGATCTAGTCGAGATCCCGAACATTGCTGGCCTGAAGGACAGCAGCGGAGAACTCCGCTTCATCATGGCGGTTCTTGAGAAGGTCGGCGAAAGACTACCCGTGGTTTGCGGTCACGACGAGGTCGCCCTTCCCGCACTCGCGGCGGGCTGTTCGGGCTTGATCTTGGCGAGCGCCAATGTATTCCCTGACGTTCAACTCAAGATGTACAAAGCGGTCAAGGAAGGTAGGCTTGAGGAAGCAAGACAGATTCAACTGACGATTCAGAAGATGTCCCGTATCATGGCAAAAAGCGCGGCCGTCGGAGTCAAAGCAGCGCTCAACATGATGGGAATCAATGCGGGCCCGGTTCGCTTACCACTAAGCGTCGGCGGCGAACTCACCTATGAGGAGAAGGAAGAGCTGCGACTTGACTTGGAGAAGATCGGCAAGATCGAGCGGCGAGCGGTAGAGGTTGAAGCTCCCGCGGCAAAACCGCTCGCTGAACGTTTCTCAGGAATCGGAATCGCGTCCAAAGATATTCGACAGTTCTCCTTGAGAATCGGCGAAGCTCTTGCAGGCGACGAACCCGAAGTGGCACACATTGACCTTATGATAGGCAAGAAGGAGGGACCGGTTGGAACCGCGTTCGCACGCGCCAAGGCGTCGCCTGCAATTGGGCACGAGCCGTTGCTGGCAATCCTTGAACCGAACCTTGCGGTCAAACCCCCGACCTTACTGGTTCCGACAGTCTCGATTAAGGGGATGAGAGACGCGAGCTTGGTCTACGGGCCAGCACAGGCCGGTGCTGCAAAAGCAGTCGTTGACAGCGTTGCCGACGGAACAATTCCCAAATCGGCGCTGGATGACATCGTGATAATTGCGAACATATTCGTTCACCCAGCAGCTGTTGACAGAAAACGAGTATACATCAACAACTACAAGGCGATGCGTCACGCTTTGAGGAGGGCCGCTGAGGATTGGCCTTCCACGGATGAGCTTGTTGAGAACAAGGAGCGGGCCAAGCACCCCTTCAGATACACACCTTAGACCAGTTGGTCTCGCACCTCATTCGGCATGCTAGACAGGACGACCGCTGATCGGCGGCGCCGTCAGGCTTTGAGTTGAGGCTTGTACTCGTCCAGCGTCAGTTTCAGCCTCTTGAGCCCTTCCTTCAGCTCGTTCTCTTCTCCACCGAAACCTATTCTGAGATGCCGATCCATCTCGAAACCGTATCCCGGAACAGTGAAGGTTCGGTATTTGGTAGCGAGCGTGCGACAGATCGGTTCCGTACTAGTTGCCTTCTTCAAGCGCGGAAAAGCAACAACTCCTCCTCCAGGCTCGACCCATTCGAGAAGGTCTTGCTGACCCATCCAGTTCTTCAACGCCTCAAAATTCCTCTTCACTCGCTCCATGACGTTCTTCAGGAATGTTCGTCTCTGTCTGAGCGCGGTGACTGCGATTGCTTCGCCGATCACGCTATTGCATATAGTAAGTTGTTCGCGGACAGCTCGCACTGAGTCCACTATCTCCTTGGGACCTGCAATCCATCCGATCCTGATGCCCGGTAGACCGTATGCCTTTGACATCGTTGTCATGCTTATGGCTCGGTCGCTCAAAACGGCCGCAGGCGGCGGAGGCTTCTCAAAACACAGCTCACGATAAGTCTCATCATGCAACAAGTATGCGTCATGGGATTCTACCAGTTCTACAACCTCGCGTAGCGTTTTCTCTGAGATCACTGAGCCCGTCGGATTGTTCGGATGGGTAAGAATTACGAGCTTCGTTTTCGGCTTGATTAGACGCTGCAGTCTTCCTACGTCGGGTTTGAAGCCTTCTTCGAAGACCACTCGGTAGAGATCGTGCGGAAGTTCGAGCGAACGCGGAACTTCATAGAGCGAAGGATAGTTCGGATGCTCCACTATCATGTGATCAGAGCGGTCGACGAGTGAGGCGATGACCGAGAAATTGGACTCGCTCGAGCCGGTCGTGACGCAGATTTGGTCGGGGCTGAAACCCTCGTACTGCTCGCAGATGAGGCTTCGAAGCTCCGGGCTACCCCTGTGGTGGCCGTACCTGAGCTGCACCTGACTGAAGTCCTGCGCAACCGCGCCTAGATTCAGGTACTTTACTCCGCTCTCGCCGATGTCATAGTCGACCTCATACTGGTAGCTGTCAAACCAGTCTTCCAGTGGCATGCGACGGAAACGCAATCCTCAAACACCTTTCGCTCGATTGAGAGCCCGTACGTATATAACGGCGACTAGTCAACAGCTCGCGAGGATAACCGATCGTGGTTCACACGATTCTCTTTGTGTGCGTTGGCAACGCCGGCAGAAGCCAGATGGCCGAAGCGATCTTCAACAGACTTGCACCGAGCGCTTTTCGTGCAATCAGCGCAGGAACCATGCCGGCCAAGGAAGTCAATCCGCTTGTCATCGAGGCTTTGAGACAAATCGGAGTTGACACAAGTGGGCTTAGGCCGAAGCTGGTGTCGCCGGACATGGTTAGGGAAGCTGAGAGGATCGTAACCATGGGATGTGAGGCCTCGAATTTCTGCCCCGCGAAGTTTCTGCCAAAAGTAGAGGACTGGAGTATTGAAGACCCGAAGGACAAGACTCTGCAACAGGTAATATCCATACGCGAGACGATCCGCGAACATGTGGAAGGGTTAATCCGGGAACTGCGGTCAACGCGAACCTAACCGCGGTCATTCGAAACCAACTATCGTCGTCCAGTTCCTAGGATGTCTTGAGAACCCCGACAGGAATCACGCACATGGGCTTCTCAAAGTCGGACAGTTGTAAGATCGTCTCAACCTGATTGTCGTGGAATCCACCGATCACGACGTTCCCCAACCCGAGGGCGACCGCTTGCAGGTAAATGTTCTGAGCGGCGTGACCCGTCTCTTGCCAGACATACCTAACCCCCCTCTCGCCGTACTTGGCCGTCGTCCGCTCAAACACAGCCGTAATCACAAAGTTGACCGGAGCAGCACCAACCCACTCCTGATCCAGCGCCGCCGCCATCAGCTGTCTACTGAAATCGCCATCAATCATTTTGATCAGGGCGTGGTCTCTGGGCTCGTAACGATAGATTCCCGCTCCAAGCCCTACAACTCCTGATGGTTTGACGACAACGTATACCTCGAGAGGATATGTCCCGCCCGCCGAAGGCGCCGTTCGAAAACCGTACTCTGGCTTCGTGATACCTTGCGCGGCCCAAAGCAGCTGCATGAGCTGATCGGTCGTCAATGATTCATCCTTGTATTCTCTGATTGACCTGCGTCGCGCCAGTGCTTCTTCAACGGAGATCGATCCTACAGTACTTGGAGCCAGGCTGGTTTGAGCGGTGCGAGTATTTCCAGCGATAATTTGCCTTGACTCTTCGAGCCTCGAAAGCCCATACAATGCCACACCGACGACAGTAGTCAATCCGCCAGCCACCACTCCGACAAAAGTTCTGCGTCTCAGACTCTCTGAAGGCACAGACAACCCCGGAGGGGTCTCACTGATCTCGCGCTACATATCTTGCGCGCCTTTTCCAGTGCGTATCCGCGAGGACTAGGCGAACGGGCTCTTCAGATCAAGCAGCGCGAAGGTAGTTCCATCATCCCATTGTCCTCTGGGCGTCCATGGCGGGATCTCCAAAGGAACCCTGTTGCGAGGATATCAGAGGGAAATGAGAAAAACGGGAGATAGTTGTGACTGAAGAAAGGGGGAGACTATGCGCTCTTGCGCGCATAGTCCGAGAGAACCGGAGCCGCGATTGCAGTGACGAAAAGGGGCAACGGGGCGATGCTTATCGCGACCTGGTCGGTGCGTTCCTCTTTGTACATTCCGTAGGCGGCTGGGACGATGTCGGGTCCGCCGAACATGGGGTTGAAGAACCAGCCTTTGAGCCAGTCTCTTCTGACGTGAATGTTGAGGGGGACAGCTCCCCAGATTGTGTAGGCTTCATCGAAGAGCCAAGAAACGATCTCATCGTAGAGCGCCTTGCGCTTCACTGGGTCAGCCTCGAGGGCCGCTTGGTTGATCTTGTCGTCTATCGCAGGATCGTCGAAGCCTTGCCTGCGAGCATACGTTCCGGTTTGCCCGTTGGCGAAGACTGGCACATAGTCGTCGGGGTCAGCGAAATCGGGTGCCCAGCCTATGAAGAATATTGGCAGCTGACTCGCTCGGGTCTTCTGAAGGAACGTGGGCCAGTCTAGTTCCTGAACTTCGATCTTTAGTCCCACGTTTAGCGCCTCAACGAAGTCCTTCATCAAGAGGCATCCTCGTCGCCTGACTTCATTGCCCGCATTGTAGTACAGGGTGATGACTTGGCCGTCACCGTAGGCCCCTGCCGCTTTTGCCTTCAGGAAATGCTCTTTCGCTTTCTCGGGGTCATACGAGAACCGCTTGGACTTTACCAGTTCCTCATTGTAGCCGAACATGCCAGGTGGAATTGGCCCGACGCCTTGTACACCCGCGCCATTCACTATGGAGTCGATGAAGGTCTTGTAGTCAAACGCATACGAGAATCCATACCTGAAGTCCTTGTTGGCAAATGGTCTGGCACCTGTGACCGGATCTACCCAGTTGAGATTCATCCCATAGTTCGGAGACACGGTGTACGTCGGGTCGAGACTGACCGCTATCCCCTCCTTGAGGGGCACGATCTCCCCATTGTTGAGCCACGCGTCTTTGTCTATGAAATCATAAAGGTTGGTAGCTGGCAGACTGATCGCATCGGAATCTCCCGCAAAAAGAGAAAGCTCTCTTGTGCCAACCTCGTCAACTTCATTGATGACCACGCGCTTGAAATTCGGCGCAGTTCCCCAGTAGTTCTCATTTCTTTCGAGCACTATCCTCTGCTTCGGCGTCCACTCGACGAGCTTGTATGGGCCGGAGCCCACCTCGGTGCCGTGCTGGTTCATCCAGTCATTGTAGAAGCCCGGGGTTAGTCCACCGTTGGCTTCGACTAGCTTCTTGTTCACGATGCATCCTGAAATGTAGGCAACCGTCGAGAGGAATGGCGTGTACGGTCCGTCAAGAGTAAACTGAACCGTCAGGGGATCAATTACCTTGACTCCGCCAGCGTTCAGGTATGCTTGAACGGCAGCGTCGTTTGTCGCTTCCCAACAGTCCGCGCAGGTAAGGTATTCAGCAGCGCCTTTGATGTGCATGGCGAGTGTTGGTGCAGGGCCGTCTGGGTCCCCGATTAAGATGAGCCTGTCGAACGAGTACTTCACGTCTTCAGCGGTGATTGGAGTTCCATCGTTGAACTTCGCTCTTTCGTCGAGATGGAACGTGTACACCAAGCCGTCGGGAGAAACTTCCCAGCTCTTGGCGAGTTTAGGAGCTATTTCCGTACTCGAACCGGGTAGCTTGTAATATACGAGCGTCTCCATTGTCAGCTCGATGACCTCTCCGCTAGCCGTGTCGTATGCGACAGCTGGATCCATCTTGTCGACATCGCCGAACGTGGTGAAGACCAGCGTGTCTGGGTTGGGCACGAGTGGTTTCGTTGACGGCAGGTACATGTAGTAGTAGCCGCCGACACCAGCGATCACTATGATCACAATAATCACAAGCGCCGCCAGCGTCTTCTTGCTAGTTCCGCGTTTCTTTTCGTTCATTTTCTTCTCACTTCTTTTCGCAGAAAACCTAAGAACTCACCAGGAGTTCCAGGCTGCTGTTGTCTCAGAAACCGTTGGATTTTAGCTTCTGC
>Ga0315314_1004583_pt1 | contig 10321 bp, 8 predicted proteins | sample TDP9_MG_FD_203631 | JGI IMG/M metagenome (GOLD analysis project Ga0315314, IMG submission 203631) | Freshwater sediment microbial communities from Lake Towuti, South Sulawesi, Indonesia - TDP9 | ecosystem: Environmental > Aquatic > Freshwater > Lake > Sediment | place: Indonesia: South Sulawesi... | reverse complement strand
TTCCATGCCTTACCCTTGACCTTCTCAACCAACCACGCTCACCTCAGATGTACTTCCTCGGATCTGTGATTCTACCTTCCACCGCTGATGCCGCGACGGTGGCTGGAGAGGCGAGGTACAGGAGCGAATCCAGGCTCCCCATCCTCCCCCTGAAGTTTCGATTCGCCGCCGAGACACAGACCTCACCCGAAGCCAGAACACCCATGTGACCTCCAGTGCAGGGTCCACAGCCCGGCGGACAGACGATCGCCCCTGAGTGAAGCAAGGTCTCCATCAATCCATCTCTGAGAGCCTGGAGATACACCTCCAGCGAGGCAGGGACCACAACCAGCCGTGTCTCGGGACTCACTCTTCGACCCTTGAGGATCCTAGCCGCCGCCCTCAGATCCTCTAGTCTGCCCCCGGTACAGGTCCCGATCAGAGCCTGGTCAACCCTCACTTCGCCGACTTCAGAGACCGGCCTCACGTTGGCCACACTATGAGGCAGGGCGACCTGAGGCTCAAGCTCCCCCACGTTGAACCTCCACTCCCGCTCATAATCGTACTTGGGATCCGTCTTGATCGGAACAAAGGTCCTACCAGTCCGAGCCCCCACGTAGTCCAACGTCTTCCGGTCAGCCTCCACAAAACCAGCCTTCGCACCCATCTCAACCGACATGTTGCAGAGGACCATCCTCCCGTCGACGCTCATGCCTCTGATCGTGGAACCCACGAAGTCGATGACGTCATAAAGAGCTCCCTCCTCACCAACATCCTTCGCGACTCTCAGGACCACGTCTTTCGCCATCACACCCGGGGGGAGCTTGCCCTTCACCTCAACCCTCACAGCCCTCGGAACCCTGAGCCAGATCTCCCCCAGAGCGAGGACCGAAGCCATCTCCGTGTGCCCTATCCCCGTCGCGAACGCGCCGAAGGCACCGTACGTGACCGTGTGCGAATCGGTGCCCACAATCACAGTCCCAGGCCACGCAAACCCCTTCTCAGGCAGGATCTGATGACATATCCCGGTCCCGCCTGGAAACACGTTCCTCAGGCCGTACTTCTTTAGAAAGCCCTTGAAGCGTTTCTGCGCCTCGGCGTTCTCGACGGTCGGCGGGGGAACGTTGTGATCGAAAGTCACGACCACTTTGCTTGGATCCCAGACCCTCTCGGCTCCGATCTTGTCGAAGCTCTCAGCGACTCGGGGTCCAGCCCTCTCGTGGACCATAGCCACATCGACCTTTGCGTTGACGATCTCCCCGGTCCTTACCTCCCTCTTCCCCGAAGCCTTCGCTAGGATCTTCTCGACTGCGTGCATGAGACCTCTCAGCTCACTTCCGTGTGTATCGAAACGCGCTTCTAATAAACAAAATGATGATATGCCGAAGGGTGATCTCCGGAGGGGCTATTTCCCAGCTCTCCGGGCGTCCATGACCTCTTTCCAGAGCTTCAGCCCGTACTGGAACTTCGTAAAGCCAACCGGTGGAACCAGCACCTCCAACGCCTCGAGAATCTCGAGAGGTGTAGCGCCTAGCTTCAACGCCTCCTCCATGTGGAACTTGGCGTGCCCAGTGTTCATCTCCTCAACCGCGCACTCCACACAAGCCCAGACTATGTGCTTCATCGCGATCGATAGGCCCTTCGGCCGCTCCGTGTCGCTCACATATGTGAGTAAGTCTCTCACTCTCTTCGCGAATTCGAGATCCTCCGTGGCTAGAATCTCGAAGTACCAAGGGACGGCGCCCCTTTCCCTCCGAAGCTCGTCCAAGAACTCTTTCTGCTCTTTCTCAGAAGTCTTCAAGAACCATCCCTCATGAAGGAGTCGATGCCCAAGGTTCTTAAGAGTTCCCGACTTGGATGGGGATAGGGCAAAACACCTAAGAAAGACGCGGTGATGACTCTAGAGGAGTGCCGACGTAACAGGGCGAACCCAGTCTTGACGAGAAAAGGGGAATGCGCGCTCAGCCGATACTTCAATTTGACACTCCCGCCCATGAATGGTGTGGGATTCCTGCTTCCTGGGGGTTCATCGCCACTCGTGGTGGTTCCACCTGAGGAGCAGGGGCTCTGCCAGGAGCCCGCTACCGCTGGTCTCCTCCCCGTCTGTGCTGAGGACTCGGGGAGACCTCTTCACGGCTACGTTCAGGATGTTCACGGCTCCGTTCACGTCGGCGTTGACGCTCCGGTGTGTCTCGGGGCAGATGATGAGCCCCCTCTCCACCCTGCTGTTGTGCTGTCTTCCGCAGAGGCAGCAGGTCCTCGACGTGTCTCTTTCGGAGACCTTTGTGATGGTGATGCCGTACTCCTCTCCTAGCTCTATGATGCGCTTTTTGATTAGGTTGAAGGCCCAGAAGTTGTTCACCTTCTGGTTGACGCTTTTGCCGTGGTCTCCATTGTCTCGGATGCCGGTCAAATTTCCGATGAGGAGTTCGCCCACGCCCTTCGCCTCGAGTCCCTCAAAGATGCCCCTCAGCATGGCGTTGATCGCGTGTCTGAGCCTCCTCTGCCTGCGCCTGAAGGCTGTTCCGATCCACTTCGAGGTACGTTTCCGCCTGGGAAGTCTGCTCTGCCTCTCCGCGATCCTCTTGGTGTGGTAGATCCAGTCGCTGAGGACCGCCCTGCCGGAGTAGATGATGGGTCTCTCGCCCTCCGTGTGGAGCGCTGCGAGGTTGCAGATGCCCAGATCCAGGGACGCTTTCCTTTCGGCGTCGGCTCGACTCGGAGGCTGCCAATCAACCTCGACTGGGATGTGGGCGTACCACTTCTCGCTCAGCTCATCTCTCAGAACCTCGAGCCTTCCCCGCCTGCCCACCCACAGCTCTCCGCATTGGTACGGCACCTTTAGGTCTTTGGAGATGGAGATGGCTTCTTCGTTCATCCTCCACCCGTCGTTTCGCGCGTAGAAGGCTTTGACCTCTCGTCTGCCGTTTCTCTTCCAGTATTTCGGAGGTCTTATCTTGCGGATGTGTGGTGGCAGCTTCCCCATCTTCTTGAGCCTAAGAAGGGCGAAGAAGCTACGCCAAGACTCGTTGAGCTTGGAGAGAAGCGCCTGAGCTTTGCGTGTCCCTAGCTGTTTGAATGGTTCAGCGTTTTTGAGATCTTTGCATTGTTGGGCGTAGCTGGGAACCTTTCTGTGCTCAAAGAAGGCTTGTCTCCGCTCGTAGTTTGCCGTGTTCCAGAGGATGCTGGAGGCTTCAGCTAGGCTCTTGAGCTGGTGCTCCTGTTCACGGGTGGGTCTGAGCAGAACGGTCGAGGTCCTCAGCACGCCCGGCAGTCTCCAAGCACGCATTTAAGCCCCACTCAACCCACCCCTGAAGAGAGTGGGCTGGCGCTCGGATTTCGGTCATTCTTCCCATGGTAACCACCAAGCACAAAGGGTGAGAAGAGCGCGGCGTCGCCTCTCTTCACCGCTTCCACGAAGCATCTTGCGTATCTCCTGTAGGTCTCCATCAGGGGAATGCGCTCCCCTCCGTAGTCGACCGGGAGGCTGTCCGTCTGAATCCCAATCTCCTCCAAGACGCCGATCGCGCCGCGCCCGGGGTAGTAGAACCTCACCCCCTGCCTCCCCATCTGCGCCTCGCAGTCCTTCCATGTCAACCGCTTCTCCAAGCAAGCCTTCAGCAAAAGCTCCCTATCCACGATCTTGAAGGGGTCGCACAGGTCCAGGGCTAACCCTATGGGGTCGTTCCGGTGGAGCTTGTGGAGGAGCCCCTCCCCGCTCTGCCAGCCGAGTCCCTCCTCGGCGTTGGCGATCCTGCACGCCACGAGTCGTCTCTGGTGGAGGTAGTTGATCATGGCGTTGATCGGGTTGTAGCCCCTCGCCCTCCCCCGGGCGGTCCTGACGAACTCCCGGACGAGCCGGTCCCTCTTCCTCCCCGAGAAGAGGAAGCCAGCCTTCCCACAGGCCTCCCTGAAGACCTGCCAGTACCTCATCCCCACCAGCCCCTCATACGACCTCAGCGCCCCGACCGGGCAACCCTTCATCACCTCGTAGATCCTCCGCTGCTCCTTGAGGGCCTTCTCCAGCAGATGTTGGGGGACGTTTGCCATCTTGCCTATCCTCTCGGTGGAGCTGATGAGGCTCAGAGCGACAGACTCTGCCATCCTCCGGGCGAGGGCGGAAGCCAGCGCGGGGTCTTCCATCCTCTTCCTGAGCTCGGGGTCCACGCATCCGCCCGTGGTGCTAGCCATCTTCGCCCTCTCCGTCAGGAAGGCGGATACCTCTATCGCCCTTCTCTCCAGCTCCTCCCTCACGGGGGGCGGGAGGCACCCGTAGTCTATGACCCTCGACACCCCCTCAAGGGGAACCCTCTCCCTTCCCCTCGTGAGGCAGTCCCCTCTGATCTTCACTTCGTCCCCGGGGTAGAGAACCACAGGCCTCTTACCCGGAGTTGAAGTCTTTTCCTCCCTCGTCTCCCCCGCCAGAGCGGTTTTGAGCATGTAAATCATGTCCCCTCGCTTTGCCTCCTCGATCGCCTCCACAGACTCTTCTGGGGTCTCTCCGGCGATGGAGGTGTACCTCCTCCGGAAGAGGGGCTCGTAGGCTGGGTGGACCCGGACCCTCCCGTCGCGCAGGGCTTGGTACGTGGACCCGCATTTCTCGCATTTCACCACCCCAGCCTCTAGCTTGAGAGGTGAGCGGCAGATGTCGCACCTGTCCTCCCACTTGGTCTTGACGTAGTCCCTCTTCCTCCTCACGTACTCGCGGCAGGCGGTCGTCCTCGGGTTGATTCTCCAGGAGAGCCTCAGCCTGTCCTCCTCCACCTTCGACAGCTCCTCCTCAAGCTCCTCGCTCCGCCACCCGAAGCGGCGGTGAAGGGGGTGCCAGAGGCGGCACCGCATCCTCTGCCTCACATAGAAGGCACACTTTCCGCATCTATCACGGAAGTTTGGGGGCAGGTCCTCGTCCTTCTTGAAGTAGGCGATTTCGGGTCTTCCCACGCCCTTGTAGTAGACGGACCTCCTGAGCCCCATCCGGCTGGAGAGTTCCTTCATCGCCCTGTAGAGCGCCTTCTTGGAGAAGTCGAAGCCCTCGAGCCCCTCCATGCGGCCTCTCAAATCCCTGAGAGTGAACCACCCGTCCTCGTAGAGGAGGTCTTCAATGATCCCCCTCACCTCCCCCTCGTCCTCCAGGTGGATGGGCTTGCGGGGGAGCTGCGGCGTGAAGGCGGCTCCGCGGAACTCCCCTGTAGCGGCTTGGGAGGGAGGGGTGAAGCTCTCGACGGCTCTGCACCCCTTCTTTGTGCAGGTGTACCTTCCACCCTTTCTCTCGATGAGACCTAGCCCAAGAGCCTTCGAGAGGAAGTCCTTCAGCTGCTTCCGATCAGCCCTCAGGGTGTGCCACCAGAGGCTTCTCTTAGAGAGGTCCATGACCGACGCGAGGTTCAGGTAGGAGTGGTAGAGGATGGTGAGGAGGCTCGCCAGGGCCCAGTCCTCGCCTACCTCAAGCCTGACAGCCTTCTCCTCTCCCTCAATTGTTACGGTGGGGAGCCACTTTTCCACTAGAAACCTGTCGAGGCATACCCTATCAGCGACGAAGAGGTGGGGCTTCTTCGCCAGAAGCCTTGCAAGGAGACCGTCTAGGAACCCCCCTATCGAGCTTTCGCCTGCCATGTGGGTGAAGGGCTGGTGGAGGAAGACCACGTCAACCCTCTTCAGCCTCCCCCCGAGGAGAGCCCCCGCCACATCCTCGTAGGAGCCCACCACCCCCCTAGCCCCCCTCTCGTACCTCCCCTCCCTCGCCCTCGACAGGGGGAAGGGAGAGAGGGACTCGGCTGCGCTGACGAAGCCCTCATCGCGGCAGAGAACAGCCATCCGCCTCACGCACTTCCCGAAGGCTCTAGCTAGAAGACCAGCAACCATCTCGCCCCTTTCAGAAAGGAGGATGCTCAACGCTGGTCGCCTCCTCCAATTGACTTTGGGTTCAGAGTGCTCCTCCTGCAAAGTAGAAAACCCCTCAGGAAGCAGGATAACTCGCCGACGGTCGTCAGGACGAAGTCAATATTCTCGAAGTCGGTTAGGGCCGCCCTCACCCTCTCCGGGGAGGCTAGGGGTGCCTCAGCTAGAACCGCGCAGACAAGCTCAACCCCCGCCCCTCTTATCCGTCTGAACTTGTAGTCGAAGTAGCTGCACCTCTTCAGGAGCTCGGATAAGGCTTTGCCCCCGCTCTCCTGACAGAGGGTGCACTCCAGCACAGCCCCCAGCCCTGGCAGGTAGAAGTCGACGAGGAAGGCCCTCCCACCCACCTCGAAGAGGCGGTTCTGCTCATACGCCAGTCCTAGTCCCCTCACCAATTCCACAACCTCCCTCTCCTGCGGACTCGGCTCCCTCCGACTCGACAGCCGCAGCACCCACCTCCCCGCATCCGAAATGGCATTAGCAGAAGCCCCCAGCCCCAACGAACCCCCGCCCAACAGAGAACCACGACCTAAGACATTATAAGTTTTACAGACTATTTTTTCCTATCCTCAAACCGAGTGACCGATTGCCAACAACCCTGGACTGAAGGCCTGTGGGCCTAGCGGCGATCAAGGAGGAAAAGACAGCAGTCGAGCACTTCATAAAAAGGAGTGCATCGTCCATACTTGGATTTACATTAGTCTTAATATAGACTGAAAGTTCACTCTAAAGAACTTGTTTGCAAATCTCGATGAATTAGGCAATCGGGTTAAGAATCTTGACCTTTCCGAGTGGGAATCCTCGGGCACCATGATCCGAGTGTTCAGGACTCGGAAGAGCCTAAGCCGTGGTGCACGCTAATGACAATTGACGCCACCACTAGGTTCCTTGCTTCTCAGACCAAGATCTGAGTCTTCTTGGCTTTTTCTTCTAACCTGGGCTGCGTTGTCTCAAATATCATTTTCTTGATTCTTTCATGTCTTGGGATTGCTGCTCCTAACATGTCCAAGCCATCTGTGTTTAAGCAGAACTGCTGGGCATATGAAAATGCCAACAAAATCAGTGCCTCTGTCACTTGGTATTGTGTATTCAACCTACCCGGCAAGCTGATTGGAAATGTTACCTCGTTAAATGACCGTGCAAATCTGTTTGAAAGATCAAGAGCTTCATAAGAGTCATAGTTGATGCTGTTTCGATTGTCTATTAACCAATACGGGTCACCACTAACTGGTTGGATGGCGAACCGTAGACCCGGGTCAACATAGGTAAGAAGCGAAGTGCATGTGTCATAGAATTCCTTCCAGAATGCCCTATGCGGTTGAAGTCTTCCAAGAGACTGCGGGTTTCGGTAGATAGTCAGCTCTTGGCTACCTGGCGAGCTTCTGGACACCTCTACAAGCATGTAGGGGGCATCAATCCATCCACCAAACATACCAAGAAAAGCTGTGGCCGCATACAATGCACCATAGTAGAGCGTAATGTGAGCCCACGGGGCAGAGCTTATTAACATCAGGTCCAGTGAACGACGATACTGAGATGTCGCCAAGAACAAGCATCTCTCCACGTTGCGCAAAAGATGTGCTCTGAATTCCTCAAAATCATTGGTGCCCTCGCGCAGTCTGCGGGACTTGAGGTATCTGACGTATGTTTTAAATGAGGTTGTATGCGCGGAAATGCGCTGGAATTTGTAGCAGAAATACTGAGCACTTGGCACAGCAAATATGTTCATTTGTGTAGGACCTGCGACCTGATCTGTAAGTAGATCGCCTTGATTCCCGCTGATCCTTGTTCAGCGCGGATTATATCTACATTGAGGCTCTTGGGGTCTATTTGTCTTAGATACTCAAGATAGGCGGCCACAGTTAGTTCTAGTGGTTCTTTCTTCTGAGCTTGTATGAGTTCAGGAAGGAGACGAATAAGTGCTCGCAATACCCTTGCTGAATAGAACGTAGTCTCCGTAGTTTTCCACCCATCAGGATCCAAATCCTTGATCGCAGAAAGGTATCTTGTCAGTACCTCATACTTGTCCTCGAAATCCAAGTCTCTTAGAGGGGACAGTCTGTTTGAAACGATCGATCTTATTTCAGGAGCTAGTGAACCCTGCTTCAAAGAAATTTCGGGCTGTTCTCCAGTCAAATCGATTCGTTGATATAGAGGATTTCCGTCGGTCGTTGCGAACGCGTAGATTAGTTCGGATGTTGTGATAGCATATGGATCTTCTTCTGGTCGAACTAATCGAACTAAATCCCAACGCAAAGATGATGGAACTCTCTTCTGATTGTCATTGATCTCTAGGAAAAGTCTCGCCATTTCTTCTTCGGTCAGTTGCATATGAATCAAACAAGCGAATCTTGCTTCATACTGCGAGAACTTCTGTGACCATAGACGATGCTGTCCATCTACCACAAGAAAACGCGCAGTCGAAGGGATATAGATTGTACATCCTTCTAATTTGAATGATTCCAAGTCTGTTGCAAGCACAATGGCATTAGGAAACGTGCGCTGTTGGTTGAGAACTGCAATGGCGATACCTCTTGCTCTCTTTTCCTTGACAACACGTTGAAAACCCTTCACCGGATCCTTGATCCGCCAGACAGGCGTGGTGTGCTCAAGCAGCCACTTCCCCGGGAGAGCAGTCAGATAGATCAGCGGGCTATCTTGCAGGACAATACCTGGGACTCGGATCACCCCAGCTGTGACCGAGTCCAATCGTTCACGAGAGGCCAGGTCGAGCATCGCTCCTTTTTCGTTTGACTACTGTCTATTAGCTGATCTGCCGTTATTGGTTTTTCCTAGTACCAAAGAAGCTCGAATGAGGATCAGGATGCCTCTACTGCACTAGAATGAAGAAAATGAAATAATTGGAGCCCACGAGAGCGTAATCAAGCTCTCATAAGGCATTTTCAAGAATCTTCTCCAAGGCTTTTTCCTGTTTTTCATCTGCCCTCGGCTTGTTGTTTGAGGGTCTATCCGATCTCTTTGTTGACTCCGTGACCTTACACTTTCAGATAACACTCTAAAATGGAATCCCCCGATCATAGAAGATCATGTTTTGTCAAAATTTGGACGAGTTTTCGAGCGACTCCCTTTGCGGCACCATTTCCTCTCGTACCTAGTTTCGCTTGGTGATTCGCCACTTCTAGAAGTTCATCGATTAGTTCACCGCACGTGTTTGGCTTGTCTTTACCGCTCAGATCAGCTGAGGCCAATATCCCATGGGTGAAATACACTAGGTTCCATGTTATCCGAGGATCTATGGCTTCTTTGCTCGGAAATATCTTTCTTAGTCCTAGTAGAGCATCAATATCCGCAACTGCAAATTCCGCACCGGACTTCTCGGTGGGGCGAAGTTCAAGATCTCTTGCCAGACTCTGTTCATAGTCCTCGAATTCAAAATCCGCGTTGGTCAAAAGAAATTTCTGAATAAGTTCTCCTAATTCCCATCTGAGCACAAGGTCATCTTTTGAGGTTTTGATATTGCCCATGATCTTTCTTCCTTCTCGAATCAGATTTCTGTAATCGTTTTCCCATTTTTTCAGTTTCGCCAGAGCGATCTGAGGATCCTCCTGTCTGAAGAAAGAGTCTGAGGTGATCGCTGCCTCAACAGAATCATTCTTCTTTTTTACCACTACCTTCATGTTTTCAAGCCTCTCCAAGTTTCCCTGCACAGCTCTTGCTTTAAATCACTCCCTTTCTTGTAGTCGTTATTAAAGATCTCATCCGCTTTATAGTACGCCAAGGCATCGATTACAGCTTTTGCCGACTGCATCCATCTAACGGCTGCGTTTCCTCCCTGAGCAGCGAGATAGAAGGGGTGCAACGTGTTCACGAGAACGAATTGCGTCGTTGGATCAACCCAAGCCTCCCTCGGGTCATCTTTGTCTCCTTTTTCTCCTATCGCAAAGCTTCTGACTCTTCGTTCTCTCTCCTCCATGGAGATGCTACCTTTGTCTTGTACTGGGCTTTTCCCTTCAGCATCGCCCCCAACGCTTGTTCCACCGCCTTTGCCTTCCCCGCCGAGGGTTCCGGTGGTCAATTGACTTCCGTTGCCCATCTGGCCCTCAAGTTCACCGGTCTTGGATTTGACTAGAACCGATTGAGTAACCTGCTTGATGAAAGGGTTGAAAGCTCGAAATCTTTCTCTTTGGAGCAAAGATTGTAGTACTTCACCAAGTCGAGACAATTCTTTGCTAGTCGACACTTCACCCTCCTCTTTTAGGGCACCAATGGTTCCTAGCCAGCTCGAAAATTCTCTTTCCACTTCCCGTCTTACTGCTGCATAGACTTTGGAACCGGGTTTGAAGCCCTGCTTGTTGAAATTTAGATACTTTGCCAATGGATCGGCCTTGACAACAGCATAGACTCTTTTTTGGTATGTAGGTTTGATTTGACCGTCAAATCCCAGACGATCAGTTTTTATGTACTTGCCGAACACGAAGAAATT
>Ga0315314_1004582_pt1 | contig 10324 bp, 16 predicted proteins | sample TDP9_MG_FD_203631 | JGI IMG/M metagenome (GOLD analysis project Ga0315314, IMG submission 203631) | Freshwater sediment microbial communities from Lake Towuti, South Sulawesi, Indonesia - TDP9 | ecosystem: Environmental > Aquatic > Freshwater > Lake > Sediment | place: Indonesia: South Sulawesi... | reverse complement strand
TACCAGAAACAGCAGAGTTCTTACACTTCACACAAATACGAAGCATACCAAACAGCCTCTGGGCAACATACCCAGCATGGCGCGACCACTTCAGAGTAAAAATATGCTTCGGCAGATGGGAACGAGACGAAGACTACATGCTAGACACAGGTGTCTACAACAACGTCTACCTTGAAGTGCCATGGGAACTAAACACAACATACTACGCAACACACACTTTCGCACACACAGTTAGATACTTGCGCCCAATCCAACGCCTAAGCCCAGTAGGTTTCATACGCAGCAGAGACATAGAATACGGCACACACGTCTGGACAGCAGTAGGGCACTACTACGTAGACTTGCCACTAAAGTATCCATGGTACATGATTGGCTGCAGAATATACGACATAGACCAAGACCTAGTCAACGACATACCACACATCACACTAGACATAGACGACGGTAGACTAGTTCTGGTTGACGACGACACAGACGACCTAATGACAACCAATGATGAGCGTCTGCCATACCCAGTGCATACAATGTGGAAGAAACTATGCAGTGGTGGAGCAGACCAATACGCAGAAACGTTCCTTGGCAGAACAAAAGAAGTTAGCGCCTTAGCATACGTAACAGACACACCAATCTTTGTCACACTTGAAGAACTGCTAAGCGGACAAAGAGTAAAATACAACACATTTGACCACGCAGGTTTAGCTTGTCCTAGCGGAGTGAACATGAGCATGTGGGGCGAAGCCTACATGTGCTGCCTAATAATCAAAGACTGGTGGCTAAACTGGTACGAACCAGTACCTCACGCTCCATTCCCAGTCAGCGAGCACGCAATGGCTAGGATAGACTACACACACGGAGCATACACAGTAACAGACCTGCGCACATTCCTACAAGAAATTTGCCCACTTAAAATCTAAAAAGGTGTTAGCATGCCAACAAAAACGGCAGCAACCCATTTTTTTGGAGATGATTCAAACGCACAAGTCACGTATCATACTAGACAGTGCAGGCTTTTACTATTCACTAAGAGTTACAGTAGGGCAAAACAACTCAAATGGCTTAGCGTTAGCTTGTGCAAGTTTATGCGAAGAAAAGCTGAGGAGACCGCACCTAACGTGCCTATGGTGCCGAACACGGAGAGTGTACTATAAGTTGATGCCATCTAAAACACCTGTTGACGTAATAGTGTTATCAGTACAAAAGAGGCAAAAGTACAAGACGCTTAAAGCTCTAGTTAGGAAGCTTCTCTTAACCTTAGTGGGTTGGACGTTAAACTGAGGGAGGCGTATGAGCAAGAATCTTGAAGAAACAGAACGGTTAAGTTTTGACCGTGAACAACCTGTAGAGTTGTCAAACGCAACTCTTGAGTTGATAGTTGATAATGAGCCGTTGCTAACAGGTTGGGAAAGAGTATACATGCACCCAAGCGTGAGAGACTTAGACAGCGCACCAGACAAACTTCGCTTTGGCACAGGTAACAAAGCTAAACAAAAGTGGCATGAAGAGGAGCCAAATCCAGCACAAGACGTTGTTTACAACACTGACATAGAATATCATTGCAGACAAGAAGACGTAGGCATCTTCGGCGTATACGGTGGAACACAAAGCGACCGCATAATAGTAATATGGCACGGCTACGACAAACGAATAAGAAAGAGGTAAATGAGGGGGCTGGTTTAATCAATGCCAAATTTAGGTAGTCAATCATGGCACAAAGGAAAGCCACAATACCCTAAAGACGTGCAGAGGTTTCCATCAGACGAAATACCTACTGGAAAAGTCATTATGCAAGATAATATAGAATGTTTGCTTAAATGGCAGTCAAGTGTGGTTGGTGGCGTAGTTGAAAGGAACACAGTACTTCCAGTGTGGGCTGGTAGTGCTTCTTTAAAGATAACAGCACCTTTAGGTGTTGGAACAACAGCAATTGCTACAAGACAGCTTACAGTACCACGAAACAAAAAATGGGGGCTAGCAATGTGGATTGGTCCCATAACGAGTGCTGTAAGGCACTTCTTTATGAACTTCTGGTGGGTTAACGGTGCTACTGAAAGTGGAGTGGCACTGCGGTATCAAGTTGCTAATCTCGACTGGCGAATAAGGACGCTAGGCGGTGGTTATCTAGTGGTAGCGGATTCAGCAATGGATATTGTTGGCATAAGCACTAACAACTTTCTATATTGCAAATTAGTAGCAGACTTAACAAGCCGTAAATACAAATGGCTTTACGTTAATGGTAGGAAGTTTGACCTACACACTGTTGACATAGACGTGTTTCCATCTGGCATAACTAGAGAGTTCATGCACATAGAGATTGGCTTAACATCAGAATCACAAAACCCAGTGAGCGTGTGGGTTGATAACATAGTATTTACTGCTGAGGAGTATGAGTAAAAATGCCTTCAAGTGAAGAGTGTTGTAAAACAGTGTGGCTTGAAGACCGTGATACAGACTTTCTGAGCGTATCACCACCAGTGTTAAATCAATGGTACACAGTGTTTGACTCACATGACGTAAGGCTATTATGGTGTGCAATCTTTCAAAGCAACACTGAAGTTGCAGCAAAACATATAGAGGTACGCTGGACAATTGACGGCAACGTCTACTTTGTTGATGACAATTTAGGTAGTGGAGCTTACGACTACATATTTAGAAGCTTTGCGCCGAGTGCAGGTGGCACAGACGGTCTATGGTTCAACACTACTTATGTTAATGCAGCTCGTTATGTTGACAAGCGTGGCATAAACTTCAAAGTAGAAGTACGCATAACTTCAGCTTTAGGCACTAATCAGGTTCTTAGATGCTGGTGCGTTAGAGAGAACTTAAACCTTACATAGAAGCGTGCTGTATGGTGGCTCTGAACGTTGAAGCACTTTCACGACCTAGTGGTACTTACAACACACACAAAAGACGACCCACTGTACTATGACTTTAGGATAGATAAGGGCTTAATAACAGAAGTGGGCGTCTTCTTTCCACCAGGTTGTCATAACAAAGTGTACGCTAAGGTGTACTTTCAGGCTCACCAAATAATACCACGCAATCAAGAAGCATGGTGTCATGGCAACAACGGTTGGTGGACGGGCGCCTTATACTTTCCAGTAGTTGCATCGCCGTTAAAGTGTAAAGTTGAAGCGTGGTCGGATAACTGTGACTATAACCATACAATAACGGTTGCAGTGGAGTTGACACCATTTGAGCAAGTGCCAATGTGGGATAAGCTAGTATCGTCATTAGATAGCCTTTTAGAGTTCATCGGCATACGAAGACGTTATGTAGAGGTTACTGAGGAGTTGGTTACGTGAGTCAAAGAGACCAACCAGACTTTAGCATACCAACACTGGGACCAATAAGCAATGAGAGCAGACTAGAATCAAGAAGCATAGTTAGCAACGATAGCGATATTGTTGACGGAACTGTTCCAGCTACATTTGTAACAGGTACAACGTATAAAGGCAAGTTTTATCCAAGAGGCTGCCGTGGCAAGATTGAAAGCATACGAGTTTATTGCCGTAGAACTGCCGCTGGATTTTTAACGTTAGGACTTAGCCCACATCCTTGCATGGGACCACTTTATACTGTTAACATACCTGTTGGTCTTACTTGGGCGTGGGCTGAAGCCACTTTGCGTATAATGTGGAACTATGACTCATTGTTCATATTTGTTACACAATGCGGTGCAAATCATAGTTACGCTTATGATACTTTACAACCTAATGATGGTCACACTAGTGCTGATACTGGTGCTACGTGGCAAAGAGAAGATAGAAGGTACTTCTTTAGAGTAGTATATGATGCTGAGACTGCTGGTGACGTTCCAATAAGCGGTATAGTAAACACAATAGACATACCATCAGTGTCAACTGGTAGAGATTCAGGCTTGTTAGCTGTACCTGCAACTGGCACTCTTTATGATACGCCAATTATAGGGGCAGGTGAGCTTTTAATAGCTATATTTTACACTAATGTTGCAGCTGCTATATTAAACTTACAGCCACGTATAGAGTGTGATGGCGTTGAAGTTATGCCTCAGATTAATAGCATGGACACTTGGTTTAGAAACTACGTTAACGAGAATACTCCGAGGGTGTCTATTGGCAAGAATGATGCAGTTAACAACTTCTATGCACTGGTTGTAACTATACCAATACAGTTTAAACGGCAGCTAAGATTAGGGTTCACGAACATTCATGCTATTAACGCTTACAGTGGGTGGGTGTTTTACACTTATAAGAGAATGAGTTGATACGTTAAAGTAGAGAGGTGGTGTGGTATGGATGTAGGTAAAGGAGTTGCTTGCTGTGTTGGAGTAGTATGCGTAACCATACTTGGCGTCACATACTTTGTGTTTGTGCGTCAAGATGGCACGGTGCTTACTGCTCTAACTGGAGCAATTGGCTTCTTAGTAGGTTACATGTTTCCGAAGAAAGCAAAAGCAAAGAAAAAGAAGTGAAGGTGACTGAGACGTGTCTAAAGCAAAGGGTAATGAAACATTAATTAGCTTACTTAACAGAATGGTTGAATCTAATACAGCTGTAGCTGAGGAACTAAAAGCTACAAGAGAAGTCTTAAAGGATTTGTTAAGTAAGCTAGTTGAAAAGCAGGCACCTATTAACGTTGAAGTTAAGGTGCCTGGTCTCGCTGAGCTTAAGAATGAGATTGATAAGGTTCGGCGAGCTGTTTACGGTAAAGGAGGCGTTACGTAATCTATGTCAATAAGTATAGACCAAATTATGAGTATGGTACCTGCTATTGCTAATGAGATTAAACGGCTTAGAGCTGAAGGTCTTACTGATGAACAGATAGCTGAAATTATGCCTAGCTTTGTAGCAGACCTAGCTAATAAAGGTGTAACTAGTCTAGTAACACTGTATAGTGATGCTCAAGCTTACACTAAGGAGCAAATTCCAGCAACAACGGAAGGTGTAGTTGAAGCATCTAAAAAGGCTATACCACCTATTGGTGCTGGCAAGACTCCAGAGGAGCTAGCTGAAACTTGGAATGGCTTACAGGCTGCAGCTCCACTTGCAGCTGTAATACACATTGCTGGTCTTGCAGCGACAACTGTTGCGTCAGCTATGTCTCTTGGTACTATTGCTGATGCTATTGATGAGTTGTGGCGCAATCCATACGTAGCGGCTGCATTAGACACTGCGTATAACACTATAACGAGCACTTACAGGTTTGTTAGTACACCTTTGTTGCAGAGGTATTTGTATAGACAGGCAGTTCCGCTTGTTCCAGAGGCGTACCGTTTAGCTTTAGCTTCTTCCAAAGGTATTATAAGTAGTGAGCTTTACCTTGAGTCTATGGCGCAGAATGGCTTTGATAAAGATTGGTCTGATGTGTGGCGTGAAGAGAACTATTTGTATCCAGATTTTGGCATAGCTGCTGAGCTGTATTGGCGTGGTGTTATTGACGACTCAACGTTTACTTTGTGGATGCAGAGGGGTGGTTACACTAGTGATGTAATTGAGTCTATGAAGGCTTTGAGGGAGCTTATACCGCCTGCTGATGACTTAGTTACTATGGTGGTTCGTGAGGCGTTTCTTCCAGAGATGGTTACACCTGCTCCAGAGGTGTTTGCTAAGTATATGAGTATGAAGGGCTTTAGCAAAGATTGGAGTGACCGTTATTGGACTATGCACTGGGTACCTATTGCGTTAGCTCAGGCTTATCAGAATTTGTGGCGTGGCTATTGGGACGTGGATAAGTTTAAGTTTGCGCTGCGTATTGCTGATGTGCACCCTATGTGGTGGGATGACATTGTTAATGTGGCGTTTCAGCCGCCTAGCTTAAGAGAGATGGGTTATGGTTGGGACGTAGGCGTCTACCGTGAGGAAGATATTAAGAAGTATAGGCGTTGGGAGGGGCTTAGTGAAGAGGACGCTACATTAGCAGCTAGGTCTATGGTTGCGTACCGTACTGAGGCTGAGAGAGAGGCAGTGCGTAGAGAGTATATGCACTTATTTGCACTGGGCAAGATTACAGAAGAGCAGTTTAGGACTGAGCTTAAAAGGTTAATTACTGCAGCTGAGGCTGTTGACTTATGGGTTGAGCGTGGACGTTTAGAGGGTGAGCGTACTGCTAAGGCTCCGACTGAGGTTGAGTATAGGATACCTACTAGTAGTGAAGCTTTATGGGCGTATAAGAATGGTCTGCGTGATGCATATTGGTTACGTGAAGCTTTGGCTGCATTAAACTGGGATGAGGAGCGTATTAATCTTGCTGTTGTACGTGCTAACGTTGAGATAGTGGAAGCTATACCTAAAATAGTAGAAGTTAAGTATAAGGAGTTAACCATAGCACAGATTCGTGACTTGTATCAGTACGGCATCATCATGGCTGCTGATATACCTATTGCTTTACAGCAAATTGGTTATAGTGTGGATGATGCGTTAAGGCTATCTGCTGTTATGACGCAATCAGTAATTGAAGAGGCTAAGATTAAGACGTGGACTAGAGCAGATATACAGTCAATGTATGCAATGCACGTGCTTACTGAAGATGAGGTATTAGATGAGCTACTTAAACTTGGTTACGATGATAAACACGCACGGCTACTTAGGTTATATATTAAAGTGGACGTTTGGTATCCTCAGCTTAGAACTATGTATGCTAATGGGTGGATTACTGAGGAGGAGATGTACGCGTCTCTGTTAGACTTAGGTTTGTCAGAGGATAGGGCTAATGAGCTTATGATGATGACTGTTAAGGCAGCTAAGCCAGAGCGTACTATTGCAGAGAAGGACTTAACTAAGGCAGAGATATTGAAGGGTGCTAAAGTGGGTGTTATTACGCCAACTGAGGCTAGTAGTTTGCTTATGGACTTAGGCTACGACGAAGCAGAGGCTTTGTATCTGTTAGCTATTAATAAGGTAGTGGCTGCTGGCGACCCAGAGAGTTACTGGGAGATGAAGCGTATAACTGAGCAGTACAAGAAGGCGCAAGGTAAACCATATAAAGAGGTGCCTGATGAGTTGATATTGTTAGAAAAAAGGTATAAGGAACTTAAGGCTCAGAAAGATGAGCTAGTAGCAAAGGGGGGCACTGAGGAACAGGTTGCTCAGGTTGCGCTTCTGTTGGTTGAGGTTGAGGGTAGGTATCGTAAAGTGGTTGCTGAATGGGAGAAGGCTTCTTCGCAAACACCAACCAGTGCGTAAACAGCCGTTCTGATTTGCTTGTGCCACGGCTGCGTATTTTTATGTCCAGCAGCAGCTTAAAGTTGTGGAAGAAGCCTGTTATGTAGAACTCTCTGTCTTCGTATTCTTGTATCTTAGCTAATATTATGCCACCTTCTACTAATACACGCGTGAACTCTATGTTTGCCCATACTAACATATTCTTGTAGTCTGACGCTGATAACCCGCCGTATTTGGCGCCCATCCACGTGTCTATTGTGAAACCGCCGTGTGGTGGGTCAAATAGTATCAGCGTGAACGTGTTGTCTTTAAATGGTAGTTTCTTTAGGTCTGCTTGTACTGTTGGCTCTACTGTTATTGATTTGCCATGTGTGTATGGTATTACGAACTTGCCATTACGTATGTCCACGTAGACTATTTCTTGGTCTGTGAACTTCTTGTGTAAGCCGTGGTACATCTCTTTAGGTCCGCAACAAGCATCAAGTATCATTGTATTACTTTCACCTTCTTGCCTTTAGATAATGCGTAGTATATGTCTCGTCGTGTATGTTCACCAATGCCATCGGGGCAGTAAGCTATAACTATGTCTGCTTTGTCTATTGCTGGGTAGAATCGTTTTGTTGCTTCTTTATAGCCTTCCTCTGTGTTCCACTTGCTTGATATTGGCTCTGGTGTTGCTAATATCTCGTATGGTGCAAAGCGGCATGAGCCAAGTATTACTATTTTTACCATTATTCTGTCCATCCTTCTTCTTCTGCTTGCTCGTATTGTTTGCGCATTATGTAGTCTTTGTATCCTTCTGTTGTGTCTTCGCCTTTTAGCTGTCTATACTTCTTCCAGAATTTGTATGCCCATCCTAGTTTGCGTAAGCGCTCTGCCCACGTTCTAAAGGGTACTTTTTGCCAGAATCCGCTGCCGCTGTATTCGTAGCACCATTCTGCGTAGTCTTCTATGCTCATTTCACTTATTAGGCTGCGCATCATCATGCCATTCTTGCACTGTGGGCAGGCTGCTTTTGATTGGCTTATGCCTTTTTTTGTGCTGACTAGGAATTCTTGTATTTTGCCGAAGTATAGGCAGAAGGGGCACGTTACTATGTCTGTCATGTTTGCTGTTTGTATGTTGAATGTTGGTGTTTTTTCTTTTACGCCTGTTTCTGTGTTTGGTGCTAGTTCTGTTTGGCGTTTGTCGAATTTGGCTTTCATTTGGTCTTTAAACTTTATGGGTGTCATTGTTGTTATGCTCTCCATCTTATTCGTTTGCGTTCTGGTGCTGTGTCCATTTTGGTTATGCGTGCTGTCATTGTTTCTGCTATCTCGAAGTCTCCTTTTGTGTATGCTCTTTCTCTTGCTATTTCTGTGGCTCTGTATTTGCCCCATAGACCAGGCTGCCCAGTTATGGCGTAGCGTGTTTCTACGAATGGTTCGCCCATGTATGTGTAGTGTCTTTCTACTGGTCTTATGTTGTATGCTTCGAGTCCTTTGTAGCGTTCTGTGTAGATGCCTTCAGCTATGTCAAGGCTGCCTTTTGTTATTCCTAATTCTTCTTTTAAGTATGCAAGGTATGTTTCTAAGTCTGTTGTTTCTTCTATTGGTATGTCTTGGCGTTCCAGCCAGTCTTCAAAGTCAGGTGTTACCGTTGTAGTTCAGCCTCCTCTTTTGTGTAGTATGGCGCAAATGTTTCTTCGTAGCATTCATTTCTGTAATTGCATGAGCTGCAATCACCTGTTTTCCATGAGTCCATATTGCCGTAGCACCATGGTTTATCCTTTGGCATATAGTTTCAGCTCCGCTTTTTTGCTTTTCCAGCCGTCTTGTAGTGTTTCATACATTACCCAGCTTTGTAGGTTTTCTGGTTTGCAGTCTTCTGGGACTGAGCTGCGCAGTGTTTCAAGGTAAGTTATGTGTCTTGCGTGTTTGGGGCTTACTCGTAGTGTGAAGTGTCCTCTGTATATGCCGTATTTAAAATAGTTCCAGTCTAAGTCTGGTGTTGCTGCTAATATATGTACACATTTGCGCCAATATACTTTTTTGAAGCAGAAGGCGTGGTAGCCATGTTTCTTGCCTGTTTTGCAGATGTATATGTTTGGTAGTTCGAACGTGAATTGTATCATGCGTAGGTTTGCTCGTATTACGTCGTATTCGCCTGTGTCGAAGTCCCACATTAGTATGTGGTCGCCGTCTGGTAGTATGCTGTTCACTCCAACTACTTTGGTTATTGGTGCCATGCTGAATGTGAAGCGCCATTTGCCTATTGTTAGTTTGAGTATCATAGTAGTCGCCTTATTTTGTCGTATAATTGTATGTATTGTTTGCCTTTGTCTGTTATGTAGTATGTTTTGTGTCCGTATTCTGTTGTTTCTGTTATTAGTCCTAAATGTGTTAGCATGTTTATTATTCGTATCATTGGTGTGTGTGATAGGTTTGCTTTGTACATTATTACTGTCTTTTTATGTGAGCCTTTATTTATTGTTCTTAGTGTGTCGTATATTATTTGTTGCACGTGTCTGTGTCGTTCTGTTTTCATGGCATTTCTGTCCCCGTTAGTTGTCTGTATCTTTCCAGTACAGCCTTCTGTGTTGGTGCTGTTAAGCCTGCTTCCCATAACGCCTTCAACTCGTCTATTTTGTTTATGCGCATTATGTAGAAGTGTAGTTCGTCTTCTGGTGTTGTTTTTATGTATAGGCGTAGTGTGCGTAGTGCTTCTTGGTGTGCTAGTCCCATTGCTTGTGTTACGTTGTATGTGTATTTTTCAAGTAGAGACATATTGTTCTTGCCTCATATACCTGCACTTCAGGTTCATACACGTGTATGTTCGCAGTTCAATATTAGGTAGGAAGCTCACTACTTGTTGTAGTGTTTTGCCGCATTTTGGGCATTGTGGTAGTATTTTAACTTGTAATTTCGGCATCGTAAACCCTTCTTATGCTTATTACGTCAGCTTTGTGGTTTATTATGGCATTTTCTACCAAAGCTGCTAACTCCATTGTTGATTGTGTAAATTTGTAGAGCACGCTGTTTTTTTGGTTGTAGCGGAATGCTACTATTACGAATGTTTCTACCATTTTTGTTTCCATCCGCATAGTTCTAGTATGTGTAGTGTTTGTTCTGTTGGCATTACTTTTGTTGGGCTGTTGGTTTTTAGCCATACCCATTGTGGGCAGTCTTGTATGAGTCCGCGTGTTA
>Ga0315314_1004581_pt1 | contig 10325 bp, 6 predicted proteins | sample TDP9_MG_FD_203631 | JGI IMG/M metagenome (GOLD analysis project Ga0315314, IMG submission 203631) | Freshwater sediment microbial communities from Lake Towuti, South Sulawesi, Indonesia - TDP9 | ecosystem: Environmental > Aquatic > Freshwater > Lake > Sediment | place: Indonesia: South Sulawesi... | reverse complement strand
GGCTTCGGCCTTGTGTTCGAGTTCCTGCATCCTATCTCATCGACGAGCCCGAGAATGCCAGCCCTGTCAAGAGCCGCGGTGGCGTAGGCGTGGCAGCCCCTCGTAAGGACCCCCACCCTCACCCCCTTTCTTCTTAGTAACGCCAGGACTTCTGCCGCGCCAGGAATCGCAGATGTCATCGAGACGTTCTCCAGTTCGACCGAGTCCATTATGGCGTCCATCTCCGCCATGCGTCTGCGCATCTCCTCCGGAGGAACGCCGCTCTCCCGCATCTTCCTCTCGAACCTTGAGAGGATATCGACGATCGTCTCGCCTGGGTTGTAGTCGGCCCTCCGTTGGCCGTGGGAGGCAATCCTCTCAATCACAAGGAGCTTGAACTTGGAGTAGTTGACAGTTGAGAGCACTAGGGTGTCGTCCAGGTCGAATATGACAGCCCTGAGCACACTGGGCCAGCTTGTCATCCTTGCCATCCGCGTTCCGGGCAGTACCCGGAACGCCTCATAAACCTTTACATGAGGTGTCTGGCTTAGGTTGTTATCACAGCTGATTCCAAGGCCAACACCTATAAAAGCGGTTCACGGCCATCAGTCGTCCGAGAGATTGAAAGAGGGAAATTGAGATTTTCCTCAAGGCAGTGGCCAGCCACTCTCCTCCCCCCTTTCCCCCCAACTGGCCATTTCCGTGCTCTCTTTCAATCTCCGTCCCCCCTTCTTTCTCTGATCTGTCGAAGCGGTCGTTTCTCCCGATCCATATCTCGGTCCGGGCGTGTCGCCAAATCAAGGGGCTAGGGGCCGGCCCTTCGGACGAAGTCTCCAGCGCTCGCATCATGATGTCCCTGGTCCATCGCGGCGTCCATGGGCTCTCACGGCGTCATGGCTTCTCCATGAGCCGCCTGGAACGCTATCGAAGTTGCTATATACGTACATCCCAATCCTTTTTTTCCGCAGCTGGAGCCGCGGGCTCAGGTCATTCGACGCTCGGTCCGTGGGGAGTCACAGGGGAGAGTAACGCATTGGCCGCAGACAGGCAAAGGCAGTCATCTTCGAATTCGGACATCGCCAAACTCCGATCCGAGATCCTGAAGGTCTCGAAGGAGGTGAAGGGCGACGTCGGCCTCTACATGAAGCATGTCGAGACCTGCAAGGAGATAGCCATCGACGCGGACAAGATATTCCCCCTCGCCAGCGTGTTCAAGATCCCAGTAATGGTGGAAGTGTTCAAGCAGGCGGACGACGGCCTCATCTCGATGGACGAGAAGATCGTCCTCGATGCGAGGTCCTATTGCATCGGCTCGGGCGTTCTTCAATACCTGTCACCCGGCCTCGAGTTCAAGGTCCGGGACCTCGTGACGCTGATGATCGTGGCAGGCGACAACACGGCCTCCCAGCTCCTCTGGAAGCGGGTGGGCATCCAGAGGGTGAACATGCTGATGCGGGAGCTCGGGCTGGCGAAAACCTCGATCTACCTGCCCTGGCGGGAGGGCTTCCTCCTCACGATGGGCGTTGGCCCGTTCAAGGACCTGACGGCACAGGAGGCGGCCAGGAGGTGGAAGGGCCTTTCGGACATAGAGCGCATGAAGATCCTGAACGACGTGGACATCGAGACAGCCGACCTCTCGATTGACGATTTCAGGAAGGGCTACGAGCGGCTCTACGGCGTGAAAGAGGAGAAGAAGTTCAAGACCCAGAGGGAGTACGACCAGGTGTTCGACAACCTGGGCACGCCCAGGGAGATCGGCATCCTGCTCGAGAAGATACTGAAGGGTGAGGTGGTCTCGGAGCGCTCGAGCAAGGAGATGCTCCGGCTCATGATGAGGAGCGTCGGGAGCTCAGCGACTTCTCAGTTCCTGTCGCCCGACGTCCCGGTCGCGGCGAAGGCCGGGAACACGGCTGGCTCTCTCACGAATGCGAGCATAATCTATGTTTCCTCCAGCTCGCACGTGGTGCTATGCGTGTTCTTCAAGAGGCTCGAGGACAAGAGCACAGACAAGCCCCAGATGGCAGAGGCGAGGATCGCCCGGCTGGTCTACGACTACTTCTCGAGAGTCAAGGCGCACTAGGCTCGTTGCTCGTCCTTCGTCGGGCGCCTCGACCAGATGACCTCCTTGTCCCTGAGCTCGGCCGCGAGGCCGCTCTTTCTCGCCATGTCCTTCTTCGACAGGCAGAACGGGACTATGGTCACGTTCGTCTCGGCTAGTATCTGGGCTGCGACCCCCTGGGCCTCCTCCTTCGCGCCATCGAGCTGCAGAGTCTCCTCGTCGTAGACCACTGCCACGTCAACCTCGTCTCCTGGCGAGTGCTCTCCCCTTCCGATGTTGCCGAAGAGCCTGCATTCCTCGACCCATCCAGCAACACCGATCCGAGAGGAGAACAGGATCGCCGCTGAGCGTTGCGGGTCCGTTTCGGGCACGATTCTCAGCGCTCTCAGGGTCTGGTGATCCCTGGTCAGGCTCACGACGATGGCGTTGCCGATCCTCCTCGTCTTGACGTACCCCAGCTTCCTCAGGTCCCTGATCGCCCTCCACGCCGTCATCGTGGGAGTCCCGGAGGTCCTGGCGAGCTCGTTCATCGAGAAATCTCTGTCGGGATAGGCCCGGAGGGTCCGTATGATCTCGATCCTGCCCGCCTTGGCCAGTGCGTTCAATGTCTCCCTGGATATCATGGAATCATACCAATCATGATATGGATATATCATCATAGGTATAAAATTCCAACACATAAGTCGTGCCAGCAGCGTAGCGCGCATAACGCATAAGTCGCCTTGTACGAGCCGACGTCGTGAGTCACGTGAAGGTCGGGATGAATCGAGATGGCGGATTGTGAGGCCGACGAGCTCAAAGAGAACGCAGAGCAAACATATATCGCCTGGATTACGGATTCGAAGGGGGGCCAGGAGACAGCATGGACAACCAGGAGGTGGCGGCGGTGTTCTACGAAGTCGCCGACATCCTCGACCTCCAGGGCGTGGCGTTCAAACCGATTGCATACCGGCGGGCCGCTCGCAACATCGAAGATCTGGAAGAGGACATCAACAAGGTGGCGGCCGAGGCAAGGCTGGAAGAAATCCCCGGGGTGGGGGAATCGGTCGCGAAGAAGATCCAGGAGATCCTCAAGACAGGCCAGCTCTCCTATCTGAACAAGCTCAGGTCGCAGATCCCCGCAGGCCTCATGGATGTTCTCAGGGTGCCTGACGTCGGCCCCAAGACCGCAATGGTCCTGTACAAGGAGCTCGGAATCGCCTCGGTCGAACAGCTCAAAGAGGCCGCCCTCCAGCACAGGCTACGCGGCCTCAGGGGGTTCGGGGAGAAGAGCGAGGAGAAGATACTCCAGGGCATCCAGACGCTGGAGTCCAAGGGCAAGAGACTGCTCCTGGGGGAGGCTCTTCCCGTTGCCAACTCCATTCTCGACTATCTCAGGTCGAGGCTGCCGCTGGACCGTGCGAGCGTCGCAGGCAGCCTTCGCAGGGGGAGAGACACCGTTGGCGACATCGACCTCCTCGTAGGGGACGACGAGCCAGCGCTGGTGATGGACGCCTTCGTGTCGTACCCAGGGGTCCGCGAGGTCCTCATGAGAGGCCCCACGAAATCCAGCGTGGTTCTCAAGAGCGGGCTGCAGGTGGACATACGCGCAGTGCAGACGAAGAGCTTCGGCGCGGCTCTGCAGTACTTCACGGGGTCGAAGGACCACAATGTGGTCCTCAGGAGGATCGCGTCCGAGATGGGCTACAAGCTCAACGAATACGGCCTCTTCGAGCGATCGTCCGGCAAGCTCGTTGCGGGGGCGACGGAGGAGGAGATCTACGAAGCGCTCGGGCTGCCCATCATGCCCCCGGAGATGAGGGAGAACCAGGGCGAGATCGAGGCTGCGAGGGACGGCAGGCTGCCGGCCCTCGTCGAACTGGCAGACATCAAGGGCGACCTGCATGTGCACACCGACTGGAGTGATGGCGTCATGACCCCCGAGGACGTCGTCTCGGGAGCCATGTCCCGCGGCTACAGTTACGTGGCTATCACGGACCACTCCCAGAGCCTGAAGATCACTGGCGGGCTCACCCCTGAGAGGCTGAAGAAGCAGGTCGGTGCAGTGAGGAAGCTCGCTGACGAGGTATCGGACAAGATCACTCTGCTCGCGGGCAGCGAGGTGGATATCAAAGCCGACGGTTCCCTGGACTTCCCCAAGTCGTCTCTCAAGGACCTCGATATCGTGATAGCCTCAGTACACTCCAGGTTCAAGATGGCGCGGCCGGAGATGACCGCGAGGATAGTGGCCGCCATCGAGTCTGGGTTGGTTGACATCCTCGGGCACCCAACCGGCAGGCTAATAGGCGAGCGGAAGCCGTACGAGGCCGACATGGATAAGTTGTTCGAGGCCGCGAAAGAGAACGCGGTGTGCATGGAGCTCAACTCGTTCCCCGACAGGCTGGATCTCAACGACGGCCACTGCAGGCTTGCGAAGCAGGCTGGCGTCAGGGTATCGATCCAGACGGATGCTCACAGGCCCGAGCAGCTCAGTTACATCGAACTCGGTGTGATCACCGCCAGACGCGGCTGGCTCGAGAAGAAGGACGTGCTCAACACCATGGACGCGAAGGGACTTCTGGCCCACCTGAGGAGCAGGAGAAGGTGACGGACGAACGCGCGAAGGCCAAGAGGCGCATGAGAGAGCTGGTGGACGCGGTCTCGTACCACGACGTCAAGTACTATGTCGAGGACAACCCGGAGATCTCGGACTATGAGTACGACCAGCTCGTCAAGGAGCTCTCCGAGCTGGAGGAGCGGTACCCGGACCTCGTGCTTCCAGAATCGCCAACCCAGAGGGTCTCCGGGAGGCCTCTGGAGGAGTTCCCGCAGGTCGAGCACAAGGTCGCGATGCTCAGCCTGGACAACTGCTACTCCGCGGACGAGCTCCGGGAGTTCGACGCCAGGGTCCGGAGGTGGCTTGGGGGCGAGAAGGTCGAGTACGTGATAGAGCTCAAGATAGACGGCCTGGGCATCGCGCTTCTCTACGAGGACGGAGCGCTGGTTCGCGGTGCCACCAGGGGGGACGGCAGGATCGGCGAGGAGGTCACGACGAACATCAAGACCATCAGGAGCATCCCTCTCAGGCTCAAGAAGGGAGGCCTGTCGTCCGCAGAGGTCAGGGGCGAGGTGTACATGCCGACAGAAGGTCTCAGGAAGCTCAACAGAGAGCGCGAGGCCGCTGGGGAGGCCCCCTTCGCGAACCCGAGGAATGCCGCTGCGGGCTCGATACGCCAGCTCGACCCCAAGATCGCGGCCTCCCGGCCTCTGGACGCGTTCTTCTACACTCTCAGCTTCACCGCAAGTAGAATGCCCGGCACTCACGAAGAGTGCCTCGAGCTCATGAGGAACAGCGGGCTGAGGACGAGCCCTCACACCCGGAAGTTCGGCACCATCGAGGACGCGCTGAGGAACATCGAGTCCTGGGAGTCCAAGCGCGAGGAACTCGGATACGAGATCGACGGGATCGTCGTCAAGGTCAACTCCCTCGCACAGCAGGAGCGGCTCGGCTACACGGCGAAGAACCCGAGGTGGGCGATCGCCTACAAGTACCCCCCGAAGCAGATGACCACCAAGCTGATTGCGATACAGGTCCAGGTAGGGAGGACAGGGGCGCTCACCCCCGTCGCAGTGCTCGAGCCAGTCCAGGTGGGGGGCGTGACGGTGACTCACGCCACGCTCCACAACGAGGATGAGATCAAGAGGAAGGACCTCAGGATCGGTGACACGGTCCTCGTGGAACGCGCTGGGGAGGTCATCCCGCAGGTCGTCAAGCCCATCGCGGAGCGGAGGACCGGGGCAGAGAAGGAGTTCAGGATGCCTCAGAAGTGCCTCGTCTGCGGGTCGAGCGCCATCAGGGAGGAGGGCGAGGCGGTGCGGAGGTGCGTGAACGCCTCGTGCCCCGCCCAGGTCAAGGAGAGGCTCGGGCATTTCTGCTCACGAGTGGCGATGGATATCGAGGGCGTCGGGCCTTCGCTCATCGACCAGCTCGTGGAGCGCAAGCTGGTCGCGGACGCGGCCGATCTCTACAGGCTCGGGGCTGAGGACCTCCTCGAGCTCGAGGGGATAGCGGAGAAGTCCTCCCGGAACATCCTCTCCGCAATCCACGAAAGCATTGACAGGGATTTCGAGCGGGTCGTCTTCGCGCTCGGCATCAGGCACGTGGGCAGGACGACCGCCCAGGCCCTCGCGGACGCCTTCAGGAGCATGGATCGTCTTGCCGAGGCATCGGTCGAGGAGCTGTCCGGAGTCGAGGGCATCGGGCAGATCGTCGCGCGATCGGTCAGGGACTTCTTCGACGATCCAAAGAACCGGGGCCTCGTCTCGAAGCTCAGGGCCGCCGGTCTGAGAATGGAATCCTCCACCAAACGTCGGGGGCCCCTGGAGGGCAAGGTGTTCCTCTTCACGGGGGAGCTCAGCTCGATGACCAGGCCCGAGGCGGAAGCGCTGGTCGAATCCCTTGGCGGGAAAGCGGGCACGTCCGTCACGAAGGCCACGGACTATGTGGTCATGGGCGAGAATCCAGGATCCAAGCTGGCGAAGGCCAGGAGCATGAACAAGGCAATCATCGACGAGGAGGCCTTTCTCGATTTGGTTCGCAAGGGCAAGCGCTAGCCAGTCTGGATTGTTATCAAGCTCTGATACCAACGCCCCACCCTTCTTATAGCCTGCAGGCCCAAGGAGTATGTGCGGATCGGACCGCAACAGTGTGAACTAGGATGCCCGAATCAGCTGGCCGTAAGGACAGGTCATCGGCTGGCCCCGACGAGGACCAGTATCGAAGGAAGCTTCAGCGAGTGCTCCGCACGTCCGAGGCGAAGGCTCCGAACGTGTCGGGAGGAGTCAGTCCGAACGCTCCCAGACGCATGAGCGAGCAGGCAAAGGAAGCGACCCTCTCCCCGAAGCTCGTGAACCCCGTCCCCGAGCCTGTGGACGAAGGGCCGTTGTTCCAGTGTACCGAGTGCGACATGATCGTGCGCGAGTCGGATCCGTACTGTCCTTTCTGCGGGGCCATCTTCGCGGACGGTCCGTTGGCATCCGATGGAGATCTTGAGGAGAAGGCCGAGCGGGCAGAGGCAGGGCATGTAGTGGAGAGAGAGCCTTTCGTGAGGCCAGAGAAGTTCGATATCTTCAGCCTGCTGAGGACCAAGTCCAGATCGAAGGAGATGCTCTATCAAGAGGCGAAGAAGGGTTTCGCCGGCTCGGCCCGGCTCCTCGAAGAGATAGAACGCGTCGTCTCGGACATCAGCTCGATGGGGACGGACACGACCAAGGCCCGGAGGCTCATAGGCACCGCCTGGGAGGCCTGCAGGGACGGCGACTGGAACTTGGTGTCCACCCTGGCGCGGCAGACCGAGGAAGCCGTCGCGCCCAGCATACCCGACCTCGTGCGCGCGCAGATCGCGAAGGCAAGAGAGCACCTCACTGAAGCTAAGGCAGTGGGGATCGACATCTCGCCGTACATCCTCAAGATCAAGACAGTAATGCAGAGCCTGCACGCCGACGATCCTGACGAGGCTCTGAGGCTCACGAAGGAGCTGATGGACTCGCTGCGGGAAGACTCGATCTCCTGGTAGCGCATGGCGGGAGACCAGCGCCCTTCGCGATTGACCGTCACGATTGCTGGAACGGAGAGTTTTTATTGGAGCGAGAGCGTCATTGGAACCACATGATGTCGGATCTGACCGCCCTCGACGCCTTGGGATGGGACGCTGTCAGGAAAGCCCTGAACAGGAGAGTGGTCGTTGGCACAATACGGTTCGTTCCCAGCAGGCGCAACAGGGTGTGGGTGGTGGAGACCGACGTGAGGCCTGTTGTCGTGAAGCAGTTCCTCTCGAAGGGCTGCGGGACGGAGTTCGAGATGATGATCAGGGCGAGACAGGCCGCCCTCCAGGTCCCCTACCCTCTGCATGCTGGAGACAACTACCTCGTATCGGAGTACATCGCTGGTGAGGGGTGCGAGATGCTCATCAACCACATGTTCAGTTCTGTGGCGGCCGATGGCATCGGCAACTGGCTAGCCAGATTCCACCAGAGGCTCGGGGAGGGAAAATCAGCCATGATCATGTCGGATGCGGTCCTGTCGAACTTCCTCGTTTCTGACGGGCAGGTCTACGCTGTGGATCTCGAGGACTGTCGCCTCGGCAACCCTCTGGAGGACCTGGGAAGGGCGGCAGCTTCGATCCTGGGCAGTGAGCCCTTCTTCACGCCGATCAAGTTCGATCTGTGCATGCGCATGATCCGGAGCTACGAGAGATACTCAGGCATTCAGACGGCAGAATCCGTCCGTCCGTTCATAGCGGACCACCTCCGGCAGGACGCAAACATGAGGCCTCTCTTCAGGCGCACATTCATCGGGGCTGCGAAGAGCATAGAGAGGGGTTGGCCGAAGCTGGCTTGATCTGTTCTCCGGTCACTGAGTCGGCTGCGCCTTCTCGGGCGGCTGAGCTGGCGGCACCTGCTGCATCTGCGCCTTCGCCTCCTCTGCCCGGCGCTTGGACTTCGCCCTCAGCTCCTCGAGCTTGCGGGTGATCTCCGATATCGAGTCGACCTGCTCGCCTATGACCTGCTTGCGCTTCTCGAGGGTGTCCCGCATCTTCTCCACCTTGCTCCTCTCCTGCGCGAGCTTGTCCATCTCCTCGGCGAGGCCCTCCCTCCGCCGGTTCATCTCCTCGACCTTCTCCTTGAAGCCCGTCTCCCGCTTCTGCAGGTCGACCTCGGCGCTCGCGAGCGCTCCCTCTTTGTCCACGATGCTCTTCTCCTTGACCTCAAGCTCCGCGAACCTGCCAGCTACGTGCTTGCGCTCCGCGTCGAGCCGGGCCGTCTCCTCGTCGACCTTCGACCGGGCCTTCGCCCCCTCGTCCTGAAGGGCCTTCTCCCGCTCAGAGAGCGCCTTGACGCGGGCATCCAGGCCCTCCTCCGAGGCCTTCAGGTGCTCTTGCCGGCGCTTGAGGTTCTCCGTCTCCTTCTTGAGATTCTCCTCGCGCTCGTTGAGCGCCCTCGTCTCGTCCGCCAGCACGGTCTCCTTCCGGACCGCCTCGGACTTGGACCGCTCGAGCTCCTTCCTGGCGTTCGCAAGCTCGTCCGCGTGCGCATCGGCCTTCGCTTTCATCTCCTGAATCTGGCCTTCCTTCGCGAGGAGGGCCTTCTCCTTCGCCGCAAGGGCCGCCTCGCGCTCCGCGATGGTCTGTATGGTCTTCTGCTGAGATGCCGATGAGTCCTGGACCGCGACCTCCCTCTTCTCGAGTTCTTTCTCCCGCTTGTCGAGGTCCCTGAACAGCGATTCGACGCGCTGTTCCGAGGACACGACCTTGGACTCGCGGTCCTTCAGCGTGAGCTCCTTGGTGTCGAGGGCAGCCATTCTCTCCTTCAGCTGCTCGTTCTCCTTCCCGATCTTGGCGAGCAAGTTGGAGAGCTCCTTCTGCTGGGTCTCCGCGTTCTTCTCTATCTCCGCGCGTCTCTTCTCAAGGTCCGCCTTGTCCTGCGCGAACCCCTTCTCCCTGGACTCCAGCTCAGCCACCCTGGTCGAGAGCTGATCCGCCTGCGCGGTCAGAAGATCCTGCCTCGGCTTGACCTCTGCCATGGCCTTGTCTACGTCCTGCCTCTTGGAGGCAAGGTCGGCCTCCGCCTGCTTGATTCTCTGCTCGCGCTCCTCGACCGAAGCCTTCAGCTTGGAGAGGTTCGCGCGCACCTGCTCGCCCTCCTTGGACAGGGCGGCTTTGTCGGACTCCAGCTTGGCGGCTATCGTTGCGGCCTCTTCTCTCTGAGCTTTGATGGCCTTCTCGGATTCTCTCAGGGACTCCTCCTTCTTCGCGAACTCCGCCTTGGCGGCCTCGAAGGCGCTCCTGTCCTTCTCGAGGCTCATGACCTTCGCGCGGGTGTCCTCGACCTCCTTGCCCCAGCGGTTCCTGTCGTCCTCGAACTTGCCACGCTCCGCCTCGAAGGTCTCCACCTTCCCTGCCAGGTCCTTCTTCTCGGCGGTGACCTTGACCATCCCGGCCTCCCACTCTTCAACTGCCTTGCCGACCTCGCCCTGCATCTTCCTGATCATGGCTCTCTTGGCCTCGGTGGCCGCCTCGAATGCCTGCTGGCTCCGGGCGAGCGCCTGCTCCCTCTCGAGCAGGAGCGTCACCCTCTCGTTGATCTGGGCGTGCCGGTCCGTGACCTGGGCCTCGAACTCCTTGAGCTCCTCCTGCCACTTCTCGGTCTCCTGCCTCAGCCTGTCGAGCTCGGTCCTCAGAGTCTCGAGCTCGGCCCCTTCCTGGGCGAGGTCCTTCCTCTGGGTCTCGATGCTCTGCAGGGACTGCTT
>Ga0315314_1004580_pt1 | contig 10327 bp, 10 predicted proteins | sample TDP9_MG_FD_203631 | JGI IMG/M metagenome (GOLD analysis project Ga0315314, IMG submission 203631) | Freshwater sediment microbial communities from Lake Towuti, South Sulawesi, Indonesia - TDP9 | ecosystem: Environmental > Aquatic > Freshwater > Lake > Sediment | place: Indonesia: South Sulawesi... | reverse complement strand
CCTTTGAACGCATCAAATACGTTTCTGAACCTGTCGTAACGATTGCCCTAGAGCCTAAATATCCACGGGATTTGCCGCGCCTCGTCGACGTCATGCACCGTTTAGCCATTGAAGATCCTAATCTTGTTAGTGCTATAAACAAGGAAACTGGCGAGTATCTGCTCAGCGGAATGGGTGAGCTTCACCTAGAAATCGCTGTTAAATTCCTACGTGACTACGCGGGCGGCCAACTAGAAATAGTTACATCAAAACCCATTGTGGTTTACAGAGAGAGCGTTGCTGGACAAGGCATTTTGGCTATGGGTAAGAGCCCAAACAAACACAACAGATTCTGGATTCAGGTGGAGCCACTCGAGAAAACTGTCATAGAGCTTATCGAAAATGGCGAGATTACAGAATACATGGGTCGAAAGCAGATCGGCACCATATTACGTGAAAAAGCGAAATGGCCCACCGAGGAAGCAAGAAACGTTTGGGCTTTTGAGGAACATAAAAACATTTTGATCGACCTAACGAAGGGCATCCAATACCTCAGAGAAGCGAGGGATATGATCATCTCTGGCTTCAGGTGGGCATGTCAAAACGGCCCCCTTTGCGAAGAGCCCTTGCGAGGAGTGAAGGTGAAGCTTATGGACGCTCAACTACACGAAGATCCCGTGCATCGTGGGCCAGCCCAAATTATGCCAGCCACCCGCAGAGCCCTCCTAGGCTCGTTTCTAACCGCTAATCCCACCCTCTTAGAACCCATATATAGAATTGGGGTTTCGGTTCCAGCACAATGGGTTGGGGAGGTAACCAGCATCATCACCCGTAAACGGGGCAGAATCATGGCCTCAGAGCAGAAGGGACCCGTAACCATGATCAACGGGTATATCCCGGTTGCCGAAACCTTTGGCCTTTCCGCCGAGATGAGGTCAGCCACCTCAGGCCGAGCCTTCTGGCAGTGCACCTTCGATCATTGGGAGAGGACTCCGGAGAACATCTCACTGGCAGTCGTCAAGGAGATACGAGAGAGACGGGGGCTATCGCCCGAGATACCCCAGGCAGACAAATTCATCGACGAAGCTTAACGACCTCTCCACTAGAGTCAAAAGTCATCAGTCTTGAAAAGTAAGTTATGTAAGATACTTGTCCAGCAGGCCTCGGCAATACGCGGTGCCATCGCATAACGTGGTGTTGAATTGGGGGAACCCTTCTCGGCAAGACGCAAAATTCAACCCATACTTTAACACGATTGGACGGAATCTTTCCAGAGTTCTTCTTCTCCACTCTTCACTCAAATACTTATAGCCCATGATCCATCTACCGTTAGCGTATATTTCAATCAGTCTTCCGTAGACCTCTGGGCTCGTTATCTTTAACGTTGAAAAGACCCCTTTCACTGGCTTCATGGTGGAGATAGTGACTTGTCTCACACCCACATCCGCCAGCACCGAAACAAGCCTTTCAAAGTCACCCTCATCGTCATTGATGGTTGGTATAATAGGGTCAACTCTAGCCACAGCAACCACACCTCTATCAGCGATTTTCCGCAACGCGGAAACCCTCCGATCAGGAGATGGAGCATAAGGCTCAATGAGGCTAGCAGCGTCCTCTCGCAGCGTGGTTACGGTTATCGCCACGACAGTTGGGGTTTGCTCAAAAACGTCGAGGTCTCTCGTGACGAGGTCCGACTTGGTCACTATGAGGAGGGGGAAGTGGTTCCTCGCTAAAACCTCGGCACACCTCCTCGTGATCTTATGCTCCCTTTCTAGTGGCTGGTATGGATCGGTGCAATCGCTCATCATCACCGGAAGCTTCAACCTCGTATTTCGGACCATGCCCTCTATAATATTCAACAGCTTTAGACGAGGTAGGACCGGACCGACAAAGCTCGGAAACTTAACCGCGTAGCAATAGATACACTGATGGGCACACCTACCAAGATAGGTATTTAGGTTATATTTTGGGAGACACGTGCAGAACGCTGCCTTGGAAGCGTTGAAGAAGGGCAATCTCATACTCCAGCCCATAAAATGTTGCGCTTTCAAAGTCTTATAAAGGGTTCCCAGCTCTCGGACACCGAAGGTCTGGCCGCAAGGAAGTTTACAGAAAAGGTGTCTGCACCAAGACATCGGCTTAAATAGTTGTTGTTTCATAAAAAGATTGAGTGTGCACCAAAGGAAGCTTGTGGGCTAAGGGATGGAGATCGATAAAGATCGATTTAAGAGGATGTTTCCGCACTTAGCCAAGGAGTTTGACACTGAGGAGCATAAGGTAGCGATAACCTCGGTTCGATCGGATATCGGGACCGGGGAAAAGGCGTCCTCAGAGAAGTTTGTTGGATATGTGCCAGACGTGATCGACTTCCTTCGCCGATGCGACAATGAGCAACAAGCTGAAGAGATTATTCACTACCTAGAAAAGAGGAGAGAGATCAGCCGCCAGTATGCTCGAAGGCTTCGGAAACAGCTCAAGGAGAAGGGCGTAAGGAGCTTTGGGCCTAAGAAAGAGGAAGACTATTACCTTAAACAAGGAGAAGTCTGAGCTGCGTTATCGTCTCGATAGCCTACATAAAATGACCGAATTGTTTTCAAGAAAGATATCCCTCACCAACCTACTAGTTATTAGTAGTTGATTAAGGTGTCTAGGTCCACACGAAAAAGGAGAGACAAGTGGCGCTTTTTGAGGCTTAGCGCCCGTTGGGACCGCAGCGTGGTCCCCATCTATGAGGCTGCTGCACGCGGAAGATGTGTTCCCCTCCTAAAAACCCTCCTCACAAGTCATTGTAGAAATGACTGTGCCTACTGCGCCTTCCGAGTTGGTCGAAGGTATCCACGAGAGACGTGGGAGCCAAAAAAGCTGGCAGAAGTAACGATGCATCTTTGGAGGGAAGGAAAAATCATGGGTCTTTTCTTGAGCTCCTCCGTTTTCAAGGATCCTGACTACGTTACCGAGCAACAGCTGGAGGTTCTTCGCACCCTCAGAAAGATGAGATATTCCGGGTATGTTCACTTGAGGCTTATGCCCGGCGTCAGTCAACACTACCTGCGCGAAGCAGTAGAATTGGCAGATCGAGTTGGGGTGAACCTTGAGGCGCCTATCAAGGAAGTCTTCGATGAACTCTGCCCAGACAAGGGAGGATTTAAGGAGGCAATTCTCAAACGCTTGGGCTGGATCGTGGACGAGGTTCAACGAGCAAAACCTGAAGCCGCCAAGTCAAAGTTCGGCTTCGCCAAGGCTGGCATTGACACCCAGATGATCGTGGGCGCCGTGGACGACAATGACTGGCAATACCTCCAGACGACGGAGTCCCTCTACAAAAAGGATGGCTTAAGGAGGGTGTACTACAGTGGCTTTGAGCCTATATCCAAGACGCCACTACAAAACCGGGCTGCGTGTTCGCCTTCTCGGGAGTATAGGCTGTATCAGTCGTCCTTCCTCATAAGGGACTATGGGTTCAGATATGACTCCTTTGCCCAGATCTTGGACGACGAGGGCTTTCTGCCCAACATTGACCCAAAGTTGGCGTTAGCGGAGAAGAACCCCGACATCTTTCCCATCGATTTAAACACCGCAACCTACCACGAGATCGTTCGAATCCCCTACGTCGGCCCAGTAACAGCGAGAAAAATCATGGAAGCCCGGAAAAACATGAAAGTTCGATTTATGGCGGACCTTGAACGAATCCTTGGGGCAAATTTAACTCGTAGGATGAACCAATATGTGGAGTTAAAAGATAAGAGGTTGACAGAGTTTTCGCGTTGATGGTTATGTTTGTTACTATACGCTTAGCAATATTGTCGGAATTGGAACAATAATTATAATTTTGGCAGACATCTTAAACGTGGTTTGTGCAGGGGTGCAGTAGAACGAAGGAAGGAAACGAACTCGATGTGGTCGTCAATATCCTTAGTTTAGCGGGAAAAGGAGCAAATAAAGCAGAGATCATGCGTCGGTGTAGCTTAAAAAGTGCTGCCTTAGAAAAGTACCTCTTTGCCTTGACAGAGTTGAATCTACTAAAAGTAGAGGAGAAAAGTGAAACATACTATCGAACCAGCGACAAAGGATTGCAACTACTGCACACCTACTATCGCTTAAAATGGCTCTTATGGGGTGATTCCTTCGATTTTTTACTCGTTCGCCTTTTAGGTCGGCTAAGTCGGCGAAGTGAACATAAAAGTTCTTGTGGCTACATTTCATAAGCGTTCCAGCTAACCATGTTTTAGAGAGGACCCCCCTCGCATTCTATCAAGATCCAAGCGAAAGGGAACGTCAAAAACTAAATACTTGATGAATAGACGGTTCCGTCTTTACTCTTTACTGTTAAAAATAAGGTTGATTCTTGGAATGAAACCTGGAAAAAAGAAAGAGAGATGTTAAGATGTTTTCCTGTTTTCTTCTTTTTTTCTTCACCGCCTACGGAACTTCTTGAACACGACTATCAGAGCTACCACCATTACGGCAGCAATCCCTATTCCTATCAGCCCCCATGAGGTCGGGGCCGTGGCCGTCATCCTTATTTGGACTTCATCCGACTCGACCTGGTCGCTTAAACCCTTCAAGGTGAGCAGGTAGTCCCCAGCTACGGTGTCGTCCGGAGTTTCCACGACTATGGTGAACGTGAAGGATTCGCGCGGTTTAAGCGACTCTACCTGTGCAGGGTTAACGGATGTCTCCCATTCTTGAGGAGCGTCAACGTTAAGCCTGAGGACTGACACAGGCGTTTGCCCCGTATTTGTAATCTTTGCCGTAAAGGTGGTGGAGCCTCCCACCGTTGCGTCGGTATAGAGGGTGGAGGGCTCTAGGCTTAGATCGTAGGAGCCAGTGATGATGGCCTTAAGCTCCAGTCGAATGCGAATGGCGCCGTCCTCTGATTCGACTTGAACTGGTACCGCGTAGCTACCAAGGTTAGCGGTGCTTGGTGGAGTAACTTCAAAAACCAGATTCTCAGATTCGCCGGCTGTTAGGTACAGTCCTGACAACTCGATGGTGCTATCGTCGGTTTCAGACTTGAAAGCTGCCTGCCAATCTGTGGGGTATTCCACGACGGATAGCAACAGAGTCCTGTCAGTCTCACCTGAGTTTATGATCGTGATCGGGAATCGCACGACCTTGCCAGCCTCTACCGTTACTTCTAGAAATGTTGCGGCAACCTGAATCTCCTCTTCCTCGGCTTCTGTTAAGGTTATATTTAGTGGGAGGGAGGTGGTTACCTTTCTGTCAGAGGATTCTGCTTTGACCACTATTCCATATTCCCCTAACCTCGCAGTAACTAGCGGAGTAACCTCAACGATGAGGTCTACGAACTCGCTACTATCCAAAGTCACTTCTGTCACAGCCTCGCCGCCTACGGTTTCAACAGAAGCTGTCCAATTGAGCGGGATGGAATCCACAGCGACTCTAAACCGCATTTCATCGCCAAAGGGGTTTTTCAATCTCACCTGGAATCGGACAGTGTAACCAGGCGCAGTTGACTTTCCGGAGAATTGACAGGATATTATGGACTCGTTCGATGGCTCAACCGTTATCGTAAGGTTCAATGTAGTGTTTGTTTTCCCGCTAGTGGTTAGTGATAAATTATTGTTTCTGGTGGCTGTTAGAGGAATCGTGACCTCTAACTGGAGATTCAGGCTTGAGTCAGTTAATAGGTATACCTTTGTAACCTCCGTGGTTTGATCAAGGATTCTCGTGGACCATCCCTCGGGTTTGGATACCGAGAATTCTACCATTTCTGGATCGTCGCCGATGTTGCTCACCGTGAATGGAAGCATTAGCTTGTCCCCGGGGCTTGCAGCTCGGCTCAAGACTGGAGAGGACAGCCTCAAGGCTTTACGCAAAACCACGTCTCCAAGGTTGGCACGTGGGATGCTCGTATCCAAGGAAATACTCTCAGTAGCGTATCCTGGTTTTGAAAAGTCAAAGGTGTACGTTTGGATTGGGAGGTCGCGAACGCTGAAGTATCCATCGGAATCTGTGTATCTGATGACGTAGAGGACGTCTCCGGGTGAAGAATATACTTCTATCTTGACGTCGCTCAACCCTTGGTTGTCTTCGTCTACAACTCTACCAGAGACGGTAGCTTCTGCTGCCCACGCCACCCGGACTGGAGATATCGCCACATATAGTGTTAAGATAATCAAAAAGCAAGCAGCTACATTCATTAAGCGCCTTATCCTATGGCTCCTCTTCATGGTTCTCATCTTCCATTTTCACTATTTGTGTCTAGTTGCTTCGCTTAGCCTCCTGGTCTGACCTCTGAGCGTATGAAGCTCATGTAGGACGCGGCAAAGCATACTACTAGACCTACTGCTATAGCGACGACGTTTGGCCAGCTCGCCGTGACGCTCTGGGTCATCGTTGGGGCTCTGAAGCCCAAGCTAAACCCGCCTCCCATCTGTGTCGCGCCTACAATCGACGAAGCCACTTCGCTGTACAGGGAGGTGGGGGACAGTTTTGAGATGCTGGACTGTATGACGGATCTCTCCTGCATCAGCGCTTGAAACTCGGGGGTTAATTGTTGCGGGTTCGTCTGAGTTTGGTTGCCCGGTCGAAGCTCAATTGACAAAGGTACTAGCTGGTTTGCGATGAGCATCGCGAGCATAGAGATCATTATCGAGCAGAAGAGCCATGTTGCAACAGATGCCAACGTCGATGTTGATGTCTTCTTAGTTAGCACAGAGAAGAGCACCCCTAAGCTGAGCCAGAAAGCTAGATAGAGTATGGTCAGCGACGAGAGGAGAACGATGCTCAAAGCCTCTTCCAAGGTCGGCCCAAAGCCTAAGATCGGTATCACCACGCCACACATTATGCCGATCGTGCTCACCGTCAATGTCGCCAGCGCCGCAGCGCCAGCCAGGAACTTGCCGTTGATGACGGAGTCTCTGAATATCGGATGGGAGAGAAGCACCGAGAGGGTGCCGCTGGTCCTCTCCTTGTTTATGGCGTCGAACCCTAGGGCTAAGCCCACTATGGGGCCAAAGAAGACCATCAACTGAACAAACGAGAAGCCGAATCGTGCCCCGGAGAAGATGGCTAGAAATCCAGCTTCAGGGTTGTTCCTTATATATTCTGCTCCTTGATACGCTGATACGCTAGAGAGAAGCAGTATCAAAGCAAACAATATCAAGTAGCGTTTGCTTCCGAAGTGGTCTGAAAGCTCCTTCCTACACACAGTAAATATGCCGGCCATCGTCATCACCTCCCTTTGAACCCTTCATAGTATTTCATGAAGACTTCCTCCAACGTGTATTCTCGGGGTTTCATGAGCAGAATTATCGCCCCATGTTTCGTGATCGTTTCCGACACTCTTTTAGTGTTATCTTTTGTCATATACACGTATAGCCTATCATTTTCCTCGGTTACGGATGTTACCCCCTCGAGGCCTTTCAGTTCTTTTAGAAGTTCAGGGGTCACCTTACTCAGCTTAAACTCTATACTTTTTCCCTCCTTTCCCGTCAACCCCTTGGTGAGGTCTTCTACCGTAGCTGTTTCCTCCAACTTTCCTTGACGTATGATGCCTACCCTGCTGCATGTCAGCTGGACCTCATGCAACAAGTGTGATGACAAAAACACCGTTAAGCCTCGTTCCCTGTTCAAGCCGAAGATGAGGTCACGTAGTTCTTTTGTTCCCTCGGGATCTAAACCAATTGTTGGTTCGTCGAAGAAAACGATCTTTGGATTCTTTATCAATGCTTGGGCTATGCCGAGGCGTTGTTTCATTCCCCGAGAAAACTTCTCCACTTTCATGTCCTTCCACTTCGTTAGGCCCACTTCAGCTAGGAGATCTGTTATCCTTTTCTCTCTTTCAGTTCTGGGTAGGTCGTTGAGCTGTCCGATGTAGTCCAAATACTGCTTGGCAGTTAGGTCTTCGTAATAACCTGCCAATTCAGGAAGATTTCCCGCAATCTTCCGTACCTCCTTGGAGTCTTTGACCACATCATAGCCGCCTACCATCGCGGTTCCAGATGTGGGTGTTGAGAGTCCCATCAGCAAAAGGATGGTGGTTGTCTTTCCAGCACCGTTTGGGCCCAAGAAACCGAAGATTTCCCCCTCATTAACTGTCAGGTTCAAATGATCGACCGCTGTAATGTCTCCATAGATTTTTGTTAGTTCTTGGGTTTGGATCATGGGTTGAGACATTTCTTTCGCTCCTTTTCTTCTTTATGACCTTTACTTTTTACGCCTCGGCATAGCCCACGTTTAGGCTAAAGGTTATTAAAGATTTTTCAGAATTAGACCCAATTCTAATCCTAATCTGATTGCGTAGAGTGCGGAGGTGGAGTTGTTTGTGAAGAAATTGTCTCCTCAAATCTCATCTTTCAACGCCAGCGATTCGTTTTGTAAAATCGAGGTATGCCTTGCTTGCTTTGGCTTTATCTTCTTTTAGATCAACTTCGATGAGGCCGGATTCGACGAGAAAGTTGAGGCAGGTCGATGCGACTTTTTCCGATAAACCGCTTTTCTTTATGATGTCGGCTATGTCATGCCATTCCCTGTCTTCTAACAGTAACAAGATCACATCTAAAGGACACGCTTTCATCTCCTCATTTTTTTCTTCAGGTAAAGCGTTGATTATTGGAACCCCGCTTTCTCCGGTGGTTATTGTCAAGATCTTCAACTCCTCTCACCCAATAAAAATGGGGGACTATGAAAGAACGGTCTATGATTTTCTTACCGCTAAGAAACGGTCTTTGGTCTTCTTACGGCGAAGATAAGGGTTGTGACTACAAAGATTATTGTGGTTATGGCGAGGGCGTACGTGTAGGTCGTGTAGTTGCTCAGTTCAATGGTGGTCGCTTCGTGCTCCGATTTCAAGGCATCGTACTCGTCTAGCAAAGTTTTGTGCTCGGAGTCTAGCGAGTTGTATTCTTTTTGTAGAGCGTCTTTTTCGCTTACTAAAGTGGTGTGTTCGGATTTAAGCGAGTCATAGCTGGACTTTAGGCTGTCATAGGTGGCGTCCAAAGAGTCGTAGTCGCTCTTCAGAGAATTGTAGCTCGTTTGCAAACTATTGTATTTGCTTGATAAGTCAGTGTAGCTAGCTTGAAGTTCGGCGTAGTCTTCTTGAAGCGCTTCAAACTCCTCCTCCGTTACTGCCCCCAACAGATAAGTCATTGGAAACGCGACGTCAAAGGAGTGTGTGACCGACTCATACACATCCGTGTCCACTTCCACTTCCACATCCCATTCGCATCGTACGTGGCCAACGATCATCCCGGGGTCTGCGGTTTCTGGAATCTCAAATGTGTACTCTTCTGAGAAGTCATCCCCGTCATCTAAGTCTTCAGAGAGTACCTCCTCCGTATCGGATTCCCAAAGCTCGGTGCCTTCTTCTTCAGAGCCCTCGACCCAAATATCCATTAGGACATCTGCGAGGTCCTCCTTCGCTTCGCCTTCTATTTCAACGGTAATTTCATCGCCGGGGCGGGCTATGTCTGTGGCCCGAACCGATACCTCGATCTCGTTGTCATAGTCACCATCATAATCCCAAACAGATTCAACTGCAGCCTGAACCCTAACCACGGAGGCCAAAGACAACAGCAATGCTGTCACTAGCACCATTAGAAATACGATTTTTCTCCTTTTCGTATTTTCACCTCGACGAACTTTCATGTTTAGATGGTCTACTATTAAACAGTTTTTCAGAATTAGGCTCAATTCTAACCCTAATCTAATCGCCTAAAATGCGTGTCTACAAACAAAAGCAAAAACATGGAAACTGTTTAGCTACGGATCATCGGCTGTGACAACGAGAACCGGAAGGACATATTTATTACCATAGTCTAAATAGGTTTAGTGAAATGAAAAGTCCTTAAGTTATGTGTTCGGAGCGGTATGGATGTCTGCTCGCGTGCGCCCGTTGAAGTATTTGCTTGGGTGGCTGATTGCGGGCACGAGAGGCGGTGTCACTCGTGCCCAGATAATTAAGGCTTTAAAGGAGACTCCGCAAAATGCAAATCAATTGGCGCATCTGCTTCAAATGGATTACAGAACGATAAGGCATCATCTCGAAGTCCTTCAGAAGAACAGGATAATCACATCCGCCGGAGACAGGTATGGCATCACATATTTCCTGTCTCCTGAAATGGAAGAGAATTACGCTTTGTTCGAGGAGATTTGGAAGAAAATTTGGGAAAAAGAAAAAAGGGAGGAAAACAAATGAAGCGTAGCATGAACAAAAGAGTGAGAATTTTATTAATACTGGCAACGTTAGTAGCGGTAGCTCTGCTGGCAGCATTCTGGGCCACCATACGTATGCCTCTACCTTCTCCGTGGGAACCAAGGGAAGCTTGGCGCCCAGGGATTGTTCGTGGAGATATCGAGTTGTATTATACGCTTAACACGGTTA
>Ga0315314_1004579_pt1 | contig 10329 bp, 14 predicted proteins | sample TDP9_MG_FD_203631 | JGI IMG/M metagenome (GOLD analysis project Ga0315314, IMG submission 203631) | Freshwater sediment microbial communities from Lake Towuti, South Sulawesi, Indonesia - TDP9 | ecosystem: Environmental > Aquatic > Freshwater > Lake > Sediment | place: Indonesia: South Sulawesi... | reverse complement strand
CCCTCGGAGGGGTCATCCTCGTTGGAATTCTAGCATTAATAGCTGGATTGGCAATTGGATCAAGACGATAGGCAAGGCATCAAAGTGCGATGGAAATACCAAAAAGAATCAAAGATAGTCCCATTCATTAACTTAAGCCATTTCACTTATTCGATTACGTATATGCCATCGTAGTAATCGTAATCGATTGTTTCTCCGAAATAATTATTTGCCAGAGGGTGTGTCCAAAGTATTCTGCCGCCAAAATATCCATCGGCGTCCCGAGGGTCAGTAATTATGTAGTCTCCTTCCGCAAGAGCCGATAATAGTTTTTGGCTTTCGCTTTCGAAGGATTGGACTACTGGGAGGGTCTCGTCAAGCACAAATTTGTTCAAATCAAAATTTGGGTCTCCAATTTCTGGGTCCATCTTGGTGCTTTTTACGTCTTCTAAGGTGACTAGAATCGATGACATTTCATAACTGTATTCTTTAAGAACATCAAATTCGTTACACTGAGGGCAGTATCGAATTACTGCTTGGCTTCTAGAAGAAGACCAAAACACATCACTACTAGGCCTAGACATAAAAAGCACATAATGAGAAAATAATCCACAATCTGGGCAAATTGGAAATCTAAGCGGGAAGAATTCCACTTCTTCTGACTTTAGATTTACAAGAGCTATTTCATACCGTTTCCTTTTCCTCTGCACAACACTAGCGTACTTGTTTATGTCTTTATACTGAAGATTTGTTGTTACGTCAAAATTTACTGATTTTCTGCTTCTCAAACCTGAAAAATCAGCTTTTACACCTGCATCCAAAAGTGGTTCTAATCTCAGTCGTCTATAGAACTTGTCATAGAAGAAGAGTTCAGCTTTCAATCCATGCTTTGAAGGTCTAACAAGTGAGTATTCATGTAACACCGACAACGCTTTATCAAAATCGTGTGTTTTCTCATACACTGAAAACAGATGGTGACGAGCTTTGTTGTATAGACTTGCCGGGTGTTGTTTTTTCCTTGATTTGTACATGTTCAATCAAAAATATCGCACCACAAGAAACTAATAAGCAATATGGATTTGAACTTCATACTCAAGATCCCGTCCCGTAGGGGTTCGTGAGTTCAAATCTCACCCCCTGCACCACTTACTCTATCATAAGAAATAGGGTGGGTTTTCAGAGAGACTTGAAACTGGTTCGTGAGAAATCAGCAAAAAGCGTGCGCTTAGATATATCAAATGCTGTAATATATCGAGATTTAGAAGTTGATATTTATAGAAAACAAAACAATGTTCTTTATTGGCGAGAAAAATGGAACCTATTGAAATCGATAGGATTCCAGTGTTGAATATTGAAAAGGCAATAAAAGCTGTTCAAAATTACATACAGGAACTTGAAGACCAGAAAACCGAGGGATTAACAGATAAACAGGCCCAAGCACTAAACAAGTTCACACAGGAATTACTTTCTCAAAATGAAGCAGAGACATAATCGCACACGCGGAAAAGCAAACATAGAAAATGGAGAAGGTTGAACGCGTCTACCAGCAGCATTTCGGTTCAAATGGAAAACTAAAGAATAAATGAATTGCCCTTATCTCCTCACAAGATTTACAGTTTCAAATCCTGCCCGCCGCACCAATTTTATTAAATCGTAATTAAAAATGGATATGAAGCATTTTTCAAAAGCGTAACAGTTGTTTTAATGCTCATTATAGATGATTTGAAGGGTTCAACAATCCATGATGATATGCATATTAGTTTCCCTTTGTAGAGTAATTAAATTAAAATACGTAAATGGAGGAGGCAAGTAGAAAATAGGCTATATGTTTCTGTTGGTTGGGTCAAGAATTGGTTGAACGAGTCTATTTGGATACAAATGTTTATTGTAGACCTCTAGATGATCAGGGCAATAGGCGAATCCGAAGGGAATCAATAGCCTTTTTGGAAATAGTTGATAGGACTTTGCGGGGTGAAGTTCAGGTTATAAGCTCAGATTATGTGAAATTCGAAATTGAGAAGATATTAGACTCCTTAAAAAGGAAGGATGTGAGGAGCTTTGAAAGGACTCTAGCCACCGTTAACGTTTCTAGCAGTAATAGACTCAGAAGGATAGCTAAAGAAGTTGTCACTCAATGCGGCATCAACGCCCTAGATGCACTACATGTCTCAGCAGCTTGTATTAGCAAAGCCAAGTTCTTCATAACTTGCGATAACAACATAACGGAAAGGAGAGAATGTATTGAAAGGCTTGTAGCCGAGAAGGGATATAAGTTAAAAGTGAGGAATCCAATTGAGTATCTACGGGAAAGATGGAGGATCGATGCATGACCAAAAACCCAAGGGATGCCCCCTCTAAAGTAACCACGGTTGAGGTTCCATTCGAAGCTCTAGCTAAAGAGCTTGGAGCCCAGAGGGCAATTGAGTTTATCCGTGAAATCAGGAGAAAATATGGCGACTCTGTGGTCGAGCTGAGAAAAGCCACAGAAAAACTCACAATAGAGCAAATCGAAGCAGGGATCAACGTCCTAAAGAAAGAAGGGAAGATATAGACAGGCCATCCACATCACTTTCCCAGGTAGTTACAGGTTCAAATCCTGCCCGCCGCACCAAGTTTTTCGGATAAGAGCTAAAAAGTTTAGGAAGTTGCAGAGGCTTATGTTACTTAGAGGGAAATTTTAATAGTGGGCGCGGTGGAAGTAGATTACAAGCGAGGTTAGGGGTGACGAAGAGATGGTTAAGGCAGTCTTTACCGAGGAGGATAGAAGGAATCTCAGGACCTTAGCGGAGGAGGTGCCTAAACTCCGCTCGCTCGTAGAGGAGCTTATAGAAACCCTAGAAATCCTTAGCGACGAAACACTTATGGAGAGCATCAAGACCAGCGAGAAAGACGTCCAAGAGGGCAGCCTACTCGGCTTCAAGGAACTCCTCAAAGCCGCACCATAATAGGCTTAAATTGTGATTATTTCTGTCGAGTTTTGATCAATCGATTTATATGATAGATTTTCTTACATTCTTACATAGTGATTCATTATGGCTGAGATCGTGGGAATTACCAAGGTTACAAAGAAGGGAACGATCACTCTACCATCAGAACTACGCGAGGTGGTAGACATAAACGAGGACGACTACTTGTTTGTCATTAACCTCAAGGGGTTGATCGTGCTTCAAAAGGTGGAAAAGCCCCCATCCGAGGAGATCGCAGCAATCATAAAGGCTAAGATCGACGAAGCTTTGGGCAGCTTAAGGAAGACTCCAGAAGAGGTGACCGACGAACTTCGAAAGATTAGGAGAGAACTACGTGCCCAAGATCTACGTTGACTCTAACGTTGTTATTATAGGGCGAATGATTAGAGAATCCAACTCTCGACTGGTCCTGGAAGCGGCGGAAAGAAAAACAATCTCTTTCGTAATCTCGGAGGATACCCTGCGAGAAGTTGTGGAGTTCTTTAAGCGAAACCTAGGCAAAACCGAGGCGGCGCTAGCAAGATACTATCTGCTGATGATGCTGAATGCAGAAATCATCTGGAGGAACGAATACAACGAGCAGATCGAAAAATGCAAACAGGACATTTCAGATCCAGATGATGCTCCCCATCTAGCCGCAGCTTTAAAGGCAAAATCCGATCTCGTTCTATCAACAAACCGCCATTTCCTCAGGGGCATCGATAGAATCAAGGTACTAACACCAAAAGAAGTGGTAGCCGAACTCGGTATGAGACCCTATGAGACCTACTATTAACTATCGCTACCACAATACAAAGGCTTCAAATCATTAAATCAAGGTTCTATGCTGTGGGGGCTTCGTGTGGTCACTGAGCTGGAATACGGGCCTGCCGCACCATCACTTCCTCTACGTTCTAAAGTGAAAAATCTACGTGCTACGTAAGCTTAAAGAGAATCTTCAATTTTAAATATGGGTGTGGAAACTTTGGCTAAGGTTAAAGATCACCTGAAGAGTGCTGAAGAATTCTATGCGCTTGGCACTAAAGAGTATGAAGAGGGTCGTCGAAAGGGTGATTTAACGCGCATGAGAGAGGGGTGTGAAAAAATATTTCACGCTTATGTGGAAGCCGCAGCCGCTTTAGTGCAAAAACGTGGCTTCCCTGAACCTGATTCGCATGGTGAACGATGGGAGGCTCTAGACAAGATTGGGGAAAGAAGGTTGATTGAAATAGGCGACATCGCCTTCCTATACCTTCATCAATATGGTTATTACGGAGGAAAAATACGTCCAGAAGTTGAAAAGAGCATGAAGGAAGTGAAGGAAGCCATCGACTACGTGCGTAAAGAAGTTGCATACGAATCGTAAAGAGACGAGCACCACCACAATACAAAGGCTTCAAATCAGAAACTCGCAAGCAGAGTTAGCGGGTTCGAATCCCACCTCCTGCATTAAACCTCTTTCGCAAAATAAGCCATTTTTTACAGTTTGTTTTAGAAAACAGTTGAAACTTGAAGATTTAGTCGTTATTCTTTTGCTGGTTTTTCAGCCAAGAAGATTCCCCGCCCGTTTTCATAGGTATATTTTATGTTCATGAATCCAGCTTCTTTGAGGATCTTCACCCATTTGTCCTTGGTTAGAAGTGCCCAGAAGGCGAAGGGAGTGAATGTGAAAAAACCTCGTAGATTTCGTAAAGGTTCTAACAGGAGAAATTTGCCTCTTGGCTGTAACACTCTATGGATTTCCATCAGTGCTTTTGATTTGTTTATTTCACCATGTAGATTGTTTAGTACGCTTTGCGCTGTTACAATGTCAAAACAATTGTTAGTGAAGGGGATGTCCAAGACATCTCCATACTTAAATTCCACTCTATCTCCTACTTCTTCAATTTTTGCATTTTCGTAGGCGCGTTCTGGCGAATTCCCCATGATCTCCATTTTGTCCCAAATGTCAATGCCAATTACTTTTCCTTCCTTCAGAACCTTCGCAATGCCAATAGTCATTTTCCCTAGTCCACAGCCAACATCTAACACTTTTTCATCTCCTCTAACCTCTATTATTTTTGGCAGTTCTGAGGCCTTAGTTTGATTCATCAAGAATGTCGAAATTCCGTAGCTTAAAATCGTATAAATTCCAAATCCTATCAGAATTACACCCATAACCCACCATCCGAAGATAGCGATTAATATGCCAACAGCAACAATGATTGCAGAAATAATAGTGAAAATGGGCAGGGCATAATACCCGTAGTGGGGTTTTGCAGATTCTTTATTCCTCATTTTCGCGGCTTCCTTCTCTCTTCTCGACCTCGCCGATGACTCCCATAATTTTTAAAGCAAATTCTTTCATAGCATCAGCCTTGACAACGCCTATGCCCTTTTTAATATCGCCTACGACTACCAGCTTATCTCCTGGTTTAATGTCAAATTGATCCCTTGCCTCCTTAGGTATCACTATTTGTCCTCTTTCTCCAACCGTAACAACCCCGTACAAAAACTTCCCCTTGGCTACTTCTGTCATTTTAGGCGTCTCCTCAATCATACTATTCATATAAATCATGTTTTTCATGTATTTAAGAATTGCTGATCTCTTATCGAAGTTAAATTCATTTAGCATTTGAGCGAATCTCTATCAGATTTTTCAGTTTCCTTAAAACCGAGAATTCAAACAGATGTTTAAACTACCCTCTGCACCATGCAACGAAGTCATTAACGCAATTACCGAGAAGGTTGTCTGAAGATAGCAAAAGAATTACACTGATCCTAAACCGAGCGAAAAATACAAGCAGACTTAGCGGTTTCGAATCCGTTGCTCGAGGTTTTGAAGGTTCTCTTTTAACCCTATCCGCCTTTGAAATATTGTCGGGATTGAAATAACTACTATAATCTCAGAAAGCGTATTTTCCAAGTGAGATTCTACGTTGAAAACAAAAAAGGAAAGCGAGCTTTGCGCAGCCGTTAGTGCGTCCCTTCGATTTTCAGAGACCAAAATCGATGGCTATGCGATGAAACGTGCTCAAGAGGTGCTTCTTCTTGCCGAGTGACTACTTTGGAAATGAGACTGAAGCTTTGCAGGGAGTTGTTAGGGGCAAGAAGGTGAGTGTAAAGTGGGACTGGGCAAACTTTGAAAGCACTAAGGAATTTCCAGTGGACGACAACCTCATGTCGTGGGTGATTGGTCAAGACAGAGCTCTGCAAGAGTGCTTCCTCTGTCTCGACGAGTGGGCACACAAGCTGAAATGGCTGGAGAAAAACAAGTGGTACACTGACTGGAGAGAACCTGACAAAAATAAGCCGTCATCCAAGTCAAAACTCAGCCCTGGACCCTACCTGCTCCTCTTGGGAGACCCGGGGACCGGTAAGTCTCTCATCGGAAGGGCGTTAGCGGAGAAGCTTACCCAAATCTACCGGGAGAAGAAGATTCGACTGTATGATGTTCTCTGTTGGAAAAACAAGATAGTTCCGAGCGAGCCCAAAATCTCGATGCACGAGGCAGGCGAGGGCAAAGAGGTCATACGCAAGGAGAAGATTAGGCAGGAGAAAAAGAAGTTTATCATTTCACTTGGTTTAAGGGCTATTCAAGCCTTAATGACCGCGTTTGGTCTAGCCCTTCTATTCATCGGATTGTACGGCATATACCACATGTTCTTGGCATGGTCCCTAAACCCGAAAATGACTGCTGACGGTTTAACTCTGCAGGAATTCTACGCCTACAACTTCTTGGAGTACTTCACGAAGTCCTTCCCCTCACTAATCCTGGTTCTCGTCCCAGCGGGTTCACTACTGTTCTTCGGCGTGTTCATCTGGTGGTTTGGAAAGCTTAGCGGAGGAATGTTCAACCTACCCGGCATCGGTGGAGCACAACAGTCCAACGTGCCCAAGCTGATCGTGGACAACTCTCCTATGTGCGCCCCCTTCATAGACGCCACGGGTCACAAGTCTTCTCAGCTCTTTGGAGACATCGCGTGGGACCCATACCAGACCGGTGGACTGGGCACGCCGGAGCATCAAAGAGTGACCGCTGGAGACGTTCATAGAGCCTCTCTAGGCATCCTCTACATCGACGAAATCAAGAACTTAGACCCAGTCGAAGCGGTCACTTTATTAACTGTGTTAGAGGATGGGCAGCTTCCCATCACGGCACGGGGGCACTTACACGGCGGCACCGCGGCGCTAGCCGTCTCCACAGAACCCATTCCTTCCATGTGTTTCCTCATCGGGGCAGGCAACTTTGACTCCATCAGCCAAATGCACCCAGCGTTGATGGATAGAATATACGGCTACGGCAAGGTGGTTAGGATGAACAACGATATGCCGAGCACGGTCGAGAACCGAAGGAAGTACGTGCAGTTTATCGCGCAAGAAGTGCAACGTTTTCACCTCATCCCATTTAACAGGGGAGCTTGCGAAGAAATTGTCGACGAGGGAAGGCGTAGAAGCAATAAAAAAGACGCGTTGACCACCAAATTTAGACCCCTTATCTCCATCATCAAGACCGCGGCTACGCTGGCTATGAACGAGGGAGTAAAGGTTGTGGAGAAGAGACACGTTAAGGAAGCCATCGAAAAACACTGCAAAACGATCCAGATGCAGATACTGGAGCACCAGCTTAGCGAGAGGGGCAAACTGCTAGAGATCAAGCCGGAAGGCAGCAAACTGGGGCAGATCTACGGCCTAGCAGTAGTGTCTGACCCATACAGTGGAGAGATGACGGGCAACGTGTTGTGTGTCAAGGCGCAGATGGTTAAGAGAAGTACGATTGCTCGAAAGTATCCGTTGAGGGGATACTACAAGGTCACGGGTATCGCTAAGGGGAGTACAGAGAAGTTCATGTCCGACAGCGTAGCGAAAGTTCGAAGCGTCATACTTCAAAAGTACGGCGTCGACATTGCACAAGACTACTTGACCCATATCGACTTCTCCCAAGCCTACGGAGTTGACGGACCCTCCGCTGGAGCTACGATGGCTATCTTGTTGTGTTCTCTGCTGGAGGGTAAACCTATCCGACAAGATGTGGCGGTCACCGGAGAAATCAACCTTGGAGTGGACGATTCCATACTGGTCACGGCGGTGGGAGGACTATACGAGAAGATCAAGGCTGCGGAGGCATGGGGGTTCAAGAAGGTTGTGATACCTCAGAAGAACTTCGACCACTCTATAGATGTGGACGACTACAAGATGGAAGTTGTGCCTGGAAAAACCCTAGACGACTACCTTAAAGAGTGTTTAGCGTAGCCTATCGGTGTGAAAATTTTCTTGGTGGTGCGCTGATTGGAATTTTTGTTCACCACCACCATGCTGAGCGTGACTGATTTTGTTTTGGTTTCTGAAGGCAGGGAGGAGTCTGGTTTTGGTGCTTTTGGATGGGCAAAGTTGCGTGTCTTGCGTGAAAAATTTTTGGACTAGTCTATACCCGGGGGGGTCTGTGGGAGGTGGCTGGCTTAGGTTGGTGGTTCAACTAGTGTGTGCTTTTGGCTCTGTTCTTCTCGTAGTCTTCTCCCCTAGGTCTTGTATAGGCTCCAAGTAGGCTCCTAGTAGGGAGGTAAAACATATTACGTTGGGAGTGAATCATTCATGGGGATGGTTGGATGAGTGTTCCTAGACCCACGGAAATGACCGTTAGAGATTTATTGCAGGAAGAGCTGCGGAAGAGAGGAGTGACTGTTATTCCGGAGTTTTCTTTTGTCACGCCTGTTGCCGGATGATGCCAGATATGCTGTTGAAGAATTGTGCGCAGTATTTTGTTGAGGATGGGCCGAGCACAGCAACATATTCAGAACGCCGCACAACTTAATCGTATTTCTTTTTTCTTTAATGAATGTCGATTTACGGGCGCTTCTTTAAATATAATGGGCTCTTTCTAGACAAAAAATAAAGTTTAAATAATCCGTTGAGGCTTCTGGATGTAGAGGGTACAAATGAGCGAACAAACACTCAAAGAAATAGCGTCTACCCTGAAGGAACTTTTGAAATGGTCACGATTTGCCGGAATGCAGCAGCTCAGAAATGTCCTGAGCCAGAATTTGAGGAATAACACTGAAATGCTGATTTACGAGCTATCGGATGGAGCCCGTGGCGCAAGAGATGTTGCTGGCGCTGTTGGAATCAGCCATCCAACCGTACTTGCTTATTGGAAAAAATGGAGCAAGGTCGGGATTGTTGAGCCTTCGCCTAGTTTCCAGGGGCGGTATCAAAGAATTTGTTCATTGGAAGAGGTTGGACTTGAAATGCCTCCAATGCCACGGCCAGTTGTAGAAACGTTACCTACGGGTGAGGAAACGGGAGTGGAGCAAAAATGAGTGAAACCGAAAGGCTTCTTAACGATATAAGAGCTTATCTCCGCATTTCTGCAGCGGCTGCTTCGAGAGCTACGGCCAAAAGTGCCCTCGACACGTATGAAAAGGCACTTGTATACAGTAAGCTTGATGGCAAAATAACTCAAATCAAAATACAAGCCGACACAAAAGTTCCACAACCGACTATCAGTATTTGGCTGGCTGGATTCGTTCAAGCGGGACTGGCTTCACCGCCTGACCAATACAACCCTTCTCATAAAGCTTTGTTTACGTTACAAGAGCTTGGAATAGAATTGGGGACGTTGAAAAAGCGCGCGAAAGCTGCTGAACCTGTCTTACAGCCAAGCCCAACATCCACGCCACAAGCACCTACTGAACCTCAAGAAGCCACAATTCAAAAAACTTTGGAGCCTGAAAGAAGTGGAGCATCAAACTAGTGAACAAACAGAGATTCTCAGAGAGATTCTTAAATGGATTAAATTTGCGGGTGCTAAAGAAGTGAAGAATGTACTTTTGGCTACTTTAGAAAATGAACAGAAGAGACTAATTTATCATCTTAGCGATGGAAACAGAGGAACCTTGGAAATTGCCAAGGCAGCAGGTACAAGCGACACCACTGTTAGGAGATACTGGGCGTCATGGGCTCGCCAAGGAATAGTGGAGTCACTTAAAGTTCGAGGCGGTGAAAGATACAAGAAATCTTTTGAACTCGAAGATTTCGGAATGGAGGTGCCTCAACCCAAAACTGGTGTACAGCCTAGCGAAGCCAAACAAGTGACAGAGGCTAGACAGGAGGAAAATAAATGAGTGCTGAAGCTACTTTGAGAGAGTTGAAGAAAATATCAAGGATCCTGATACTTGCAAACGCAGCTTCTGTTGAAAAAGAACTCTCAAAAATAGCCACAACCAATGAGAGAAAGAAGATGTGGGTCTTAATAGATGGCAAAAAGATGCCTAAAGACCTTGCGAAGGAGACAGAAGTTACTGCTATGGCGGTTTCGAATTTCCTTGCCGCAGGGGTTGCCACAGAGCTCATTGAGTATAACCGAGGGGAGCCTCCACGGCGCATTTTGGATTATGTGCCACCTAGCTGGATTGAACTTGTGAAGCTA
>Ga0315314_1004578_pt1 | contig 10329 bp, 11 predicted proteins | sample TDP9_MG_FD_203631 | JGI IMG/M metagenome (GOLD analysis project Ga0315314, IMG submission 203631) | Freshwater sediment microbial communities from Lake Towuti, South Sulawesi, Indonesia - TDP9 | ecosystem: Environmental > Aquatic > Freshwater > Lake > Sediment | place: Indonesia: South Sulawesi... | reverse complement strand
CTCAACCAGAAATCATCGAATCCAACAATCCTCTCGACATCCTCTTTTGTCGGTTTCGGATAACTCATGGGGGTCAGAGCATCTTTCGGAAATATTTCTTTCAACATTATATCAAAAGCTCTTGAAGTGTGATGGAGATAAACTTGCGTATACATGAAGAATCTTGCTATTATGTACATTTCAACCGACTGCCTTCCCTTTTCGCCAACAAGTATCTCGCTATCGTGTGGTTCAAGAGAGAGTATTATCCTATCAAGGTCGAGTTTGCCATAGGGAACTCCGCAATAATATGCATCTCTGAGGAGATAGTCAAGTCGATCGATGTCTAATTCTGAACTTATGAGGTCATTCAAGTAGGAAAGCTCGGGTTTTTCCAAATAGCTTCCGTTGATTAAGTCAATGACATTGTTCTTGTCGAGTCCGGAATTATCAATGTGCTCGCCCACAATGGTATTTTCGATTACCGCATTGGTATAGTTCTCATGTTTGTAGCTAACGTCAGAGCTATCGAGATTTTCAACTAGAACAGATTCAAAGGAGTGAGAAAGAGGATGATGACCAATATCATGGAGAAGCGCTGCTAGGCAAAACTCCTCAGCTATTTTATCTTGGGTTCCGAGTAATCTGTCCGATAGTCGTTTAGCAATATGGTAGGCGCCAAGCGAATGCCCAAACCTGCTATGTTCAGCACCATGATATGCGCATTCTGTGAAAGCTAATTGCTTAATTCTCCTGAGTCGCTGGAAAAATGGAGAGTTGACAATCTTGAGGGCACAACCAGAAACCTCAATAAATCCATGTATTGGGTCACGAAAATACTTGCTGTCCCGCGGCACTTTTGGTCCCCGGTGTAAGCAGACCTTGTGTCTCCAAGAACTGCCATGCAGCGTCTATTAGAGGCTCGAAAGCCTGCATTCTGTCTGGCTTAAAAGACGCTAATGTTGAGACAACCTCCTCTTTTCTCTTGTGACTGGAGTTCTTGTAGATGAAGTGAAGAGACGCTGCAGCTTCAATGAAATCTATATCGTTAAAGTTATTCTTGTTACAGACCCTCTCTATCGCAAGAAAGAAATCACGCAGTTTGGGGGTCGCCTTCGTTTCAACAAAACGAAAATGTCTTTCATCAATTTCGTATCGTCCAGTGTATTTCAAATATCGTTGGCTTGTCAATCGTTCTAAGACATTATCAAGTTCATAACTGTAGGGACCAAGTTTGCTCCATCTATAATTAAATGGCACAAGAAAACCGAGTTCTTTCATGAAGTACAGTGATTTCTGCATGTCAACTTTTCCTTTAACAAACTCACGAACCTCAAACAGCGTCTTCAGAAGTTGAAGCGTTAGATCGAAGATTCCCATTTCAATCACGATAAGTTTTGCCACTTCAAACTAATTAGCTTATGTCCTCATTTTAAGGCAAAAACAATCGTTAGATTACTAGGAATTCACTCTTTTGGCGTCCGCTCTGGCTTCTAAATCCCCACGTTTGCAATGCGCGCGTAGTCGAAATGGACAAGTATATGTTTAAGTCGAGTGTTCGTTTCAAAGAATGTTGTTGGCGCCAAGGGAGGGACTTGGCCCTTGAGGCGCAAAGCGCCACTAGCATACACGCCATTGGGGTGACAGTTGACTGCGTCAAAAGGTATTTTCTCTGGTCGAAACCGCCTGCAAAACGATTCAGCGACTTCACAAGCTTGATGATGACACCATAGTGTCGTCTGTCATCAACACGCACACTCGTTCTCTCCAGCCGACACTTGTCCTTCCACCAAGCCTCTCAGAAGTTGTTGTGGATGAAACTTGCAGACTCCTAACAACAATACGCACAAGCTCCACCTAGTCGTCCCTAACAAACTAGGATACAAAGAACTCAAACAGTCTAGTGTTGCGTGTTCAACTACTTCTATTCACACCACCCACACCAAAGAAGTTATTATCAACAGTTCTCAGGACAAGTTAATAACATCTGAACAGAAAACAATCTAGACCATCACAACTAACATAGAAAGAAGAAGGCACTAAGCGATTGCTCCCTTCTTCTTCAAAAATTAAACTCTCCGCCCAACAAAGCAGCATTACGCTAAACGTCACTTTTAATGACGTTGAAAGCGGCTTTCAACAACATAGCAAAAACACTTAAAACGTCTCACAGCGATTACAGTTAAGAGTCAAACTCTGAAAGGAGTACCACAACAAATTGTTCAAAGCCAAGATAAGCGACGCCAAACTCCTACGCGACATGGTCACAGCCATAAGCACCCTAGTCGACGAAGCAACATTCAACATAGCCCCCGAAGGCATCAAACTCAGAGCCATGGACCCAAGCCGAGTAGCCATGATAGACTTTGAATGGCCAAAAACCGTCTTCGACGAATACACATGCGACGCCCCGACCAAAATGTGCATCAACGTCGGCGAAATGCTCAAACTCCTCCGCCGCACAGGCAAAGACGAGTCCATCGAGCTAGCGTTAGACGAAAAAACCAACCGATTAAACGTGGGCATAAAAGGAAAATACGAACGAACCTTCAACATGCCAACCTTGGAAGCCACCGAGGAAGAGGTGCCCACACCGAAAATAACCTTCAACGTACGCGCCAAAGTAACAACCGAGGGCTTGCACCAAGCCATAGAGGACGTTCTACTCGTGTCTGACCACGTCAAAATCGAGGTTGACACTGAAAAATTGACCATGCGAGCAGCAGGCGACCTGATGGGCGCCACAATAGAACTCAAGAAAGGAAGCGATGCGCTCCTAGACCTAGAAGCCAAGGAACCCTCAAAAGCAACGTTCAGCCTCAGCTACCTGTCGGAAATAATCAAGACGGCTGCTGGAGCAAGCGACATCGCCACATTGGAGTTCAGCAGCGACATGCCAGTGCGCATAGATTTTCAGCAGCCCAAAGAGGGAAAACTAACCTTTTATCTTGCGCCGCGCATTGAGGTAGAATAGACGCCGCAACAGCGCAACCCATTCTTCACGCTGGGAAAGGAAACTGGTTCTTACACAAACCGACTTAGCCAAGTACCCCTTTACCCCACAAGCAGCAGAGCACGTGCAAAGGCTAGACCTAAGAATAACGGAGTTAGACAACCCAGAATACAGCCGAATACTCGAAAGAGCCGAAAAAAGAATCGAAGAAGCCATACTCTACGCTTTGGTAAGCGAAGGAAGAGGCAGTGACGAAGTTGAAATTCCATCCTTTCCCATCGCTGTCATGATGGTTGCCGCCACGAACGACCCCTTCCTCAAAAGAAGATACGCCCTAGCCGAAGCCAAACGCATCTACAGCATACTCAAACAAGAAAACAGACAGAAACTAAACGAAGTCGCCCAAGTGTTCAACTGGAAAGTAAAACCAGCCAAAACTGAGGCGGCAAAGTCCCAAACAGCTACATCCGACTTCACCCTACACTTCACAAACTACCTCAAAAACACAAGCAACCTTCGCGAGAGCAAGTGGAAACTCGTCAACCGAAACATGCTCAACGGAGAAGCCCATCTAACAAAAGACGAAGCCGCCCGCCTTCTCGCCGAAGAAGTACGCGCTCACGTAGAGAAGAAACTCGACATAAAAATCGGCATCGTCCTCCCAAAGGCGGTTACCAAACGCGCAGAACGGCTCAAACAGTTGTTTCTCAGCCGAAGGGGCCAGATGCGCCAAGAAGAAATGCCCAGAGAAACAGTACTTGACGCGTTTCCTCCATGCATGCGCCAACTTTACAACATGGCCCCCAGCGGACGGCACATATCCCACATCGGACGCTTCGCACTCACCTCTTTTCTAATAAACTCAGGTATGCCCATTGAAAACGTCATCGAATGTTTCAGACCAGCCTCAGACTTCAGCGAAAGAATGACCCGATACCAAGTGGAACACATAGCAGGCGACAGAGGCTCAAGAACCAAATACATTCCTCCTCGGTGCGACACTCTGCGCACACACGGAATATGTCCTGGCATGGACGAAATCTGCAGAAGAGTAAAGCATCCTCTAGCCTATTATCGACGAAAACTCAGAATCATCAAGACCCAAACTCCAGCCACTGCCCCGCGAGCGTGAACAAAATCTTAACACAGGAGTTCATCCAAGAAAAATTCGCAGAGTACTACAGACAGAATCTCAACAGTGTTAAGCCTCCCACATCGTTTGAGAAAAGGGAATTCGCTTTTCTCCTCTTCAAAGAAAGAACCATGCTCAGGCACAAAGGCTTCAAGAACGCCGAAGACTTCCGAAGCTTTCTGCAGAATGTTCTGCCCTCTGATGTCTATTATTCCAGCGCCTACTATGAGAAGCCCGAGGAAGAAATGGACGCCAAGGGTTGGATAGGCGCCGACTTGATATTTGACATAGACGCAGACCACATCCCTACTCCATGCAACAAACACCACGACGCATGGACGTGTAAGAACTGCGGCACAACCCGGCGTGAGACCAAACCTGAAAGATGCCCAAAATGCGGAGGCCAAAAATTCGACGACATAAGCTGGCCCTGCCCAATCTGCTTGGAATCGGCGAAGGAAGAAACCATGAAACTAATCGATGTTTTAGACAAGGACTTCGGGTTCTCCACCAAAGAAATGAAACTTGCCTTTTCAGGTCACAGGGGATACCATGTTCATATAGAAAACGAAGCGGTAAGAACGCTTGATTCAATCGCGAGGAAAGAGATTGTTGACTTCGTGATGGGACTTGGCTTAGAGCCTGCACTTTACGATTTTGAAAAGGGCGAAGGTCCGAAACTTGACGATTCTGGCTGGAAGGGCAGAATAGCAAAGGGGACATACGAATTCTTGCTCACAGCCACAACTGACCAGCTGGAAAAGGCTGACCTCAGGAGAAAAACCATCTCACTAATTATTCAGCAGAGAGAAAAAATCGTCGAAAGCTGGAAAGAAAAGGGCCCTTGGAAAATGCTGAAGGGCGTGGGACCTGACAACTGGAAGAAAGTAATTCAACAGGCCGTGGAAAGACAGTCGGTGAAGATTGACACGGTTGTCACCACCGATGTTCATAGGCTAATTAGGCTAGCAAACACGTTACACGGAGAAACCGGGCTAAAGAAAATCGAAATGCATGTCAATGACATCGAGGGATTTGACCCATTCAATAATGCGATTGCCTTCAGCCATGGCATAATAACAGTTGATGTTGTAGACGCGCCTCAGTTTATGATGGAAGACCGCGTTTATGGACCTTACAGGAATCAAAGGGTTGAACTGCCAACCGCTGCAGCCATGTTGCTCCTGTGTAAGGGAGCAGCGAAGATAATGGAGGAAATCGTTGATGTACAATGAACTCTACGAGGCATGGAAGAGAGAGAAAGAAAGCGCTGAGCTACAACCACTCTCAAAAGACTTCTACGTCAAGCTCGCCGAGTACATTAGAAAGATACGAACAGAAAGCCGAATGCTGGATGAAAAAACAACCAGGGCTAAGTTATTGACGCATGAGTCAAGAAACGTTCACACTATGATTAAAGACTTGGTTTCGCTCCGACAGGAGAAAGTTAAAAAATCATTAGCCGAGGAAACAATGCCCAAAGAGGGTTTAACTCAAGAGGAAGAAGAATTCGTCAAAGCCATAGCACCCTCTCTTGAATCTTTTCAATCGCTTCTAAAAGACGTGTTGGGAGGCCGCTCACCACAGGTGCAGAGCGGGGAAAAACCCAGAAAAAGAGTTCTGCGATTCATTAAGGAAATTCCAGCCATAATAGGCGCCGACATGAAGACTTACGGACCGTTCAAACCTGAAGATGTGGCCTCCCTGCCTTTAGAGAACGCCAAGATTCTCACAAAGCAAGGCGTGGCTGTGGAAGTGGAAGTAAAGTTATAGGGATTTAACGGCCATTCAAAAGCGAAATCGTGGCCAACTACTATTTTTCTCAAGCTGCCTGGGACTAGAATGCGCATTATTTCAGGACGAGAGGGTTCACCCTCGCTTTCTAGTATTTGAAGCTTAGATATAGTAATACAGCCAGTGCTCCAAGCGCAAATAGGTCTGGCAACAGGGCAAATGGACCCAAGCCGAACGGTCGGAAGCCAAAAGCCCAAATCACTAAGGGGTTGGATGCAAGAGCATTTAGAAGGAAAACCATTGAGAATATTATCAGTCCAATCGTGAAGTCCGACCGTGTCCTCGTGTATATGCTGAAATATATGAGCAATAGAAAGGTTGAAAGAGTCACATTGATCGTGGAAACCACTGTTTTGGCTGTGTAGAAAAACTCTATGTCTCCTGGAATGTTCTCTGGGGGTCGTCCGCGAGGTTCAAAGGGATAACGTGGAAACCAAAAGGTAGCCGAAGCCCAGACTGCTGCCAAGATAGCTACCACTATCAAAGTTGCCAGTATTAGCCAGATTCTCATGCTTTTGTTCATACGATTGTTCATCTTTCATTACTCCTTTTTCTACTTTTTCCAGATTTTCTCCACAATCTCCTCGAACAAAGCGTAATTCTCCTCCATGGGCGGGGACAGGAAATACGTGGTACCGTACCCTTCTCCAGCTGACGTGATTATTCTGTTCTTCTCAAGGACTTCGAGATGATGCCTTATTGTCCGATAATCCATTCCGAGCAAGGTCGCCAACTGATTTGCATTTTGCGGAGTCTCTTTAAGAGTCTGAATTATTCTGGCACGAGTCGGGCCGCCTCTCGTACCTGCGATGAGCCATCCAAGCAAATACTTCAACGGGCGCCCGCCAGCAGACATCTACACCGCTCCACTTGCATTGAGGAGTTTAAGCTAAAACCTATCCAGATTGCAGTAATAAAATGTGTCCTTCCAGCGTTTGAATCTGATTAGGGATGAAATTGGGGTTAATTCTGAAAAATCGATTAATAATCGGCGGGATTCTTACATCAACTGACAACAAAAGGAGGTGGTGTGTATAGATAGATAAAAGAATGTCTGGAACGGTTGGAGGAGATAGAACGGTTTGACTTTACTCTCTTCTCCTTTCTCTTTCGGTTTTTCACCCTCCTCCAACCATAACTCAGGCGACTGAGAATCCTATAACACTTTTATTCATCAGGGCTGCATGGCTAGAATAGTGATTGGACGGATTTTACGAAGCCAGATTTGGAAGAGATTTTGGTATGATTCTGAAAAATTCCTTTATAATTCACGGTACTTCTAACCCCCGACGACATCGATTAAAGTAAAAGGGGGTGGTTGAAATAGAAAGGAAGACTAAAACCTTAATGATTTCAGCGGTGCTCGGCCTAGCTATCCTATCCGGAATAGCCTACATGGTCTATGCCAACGGATCAGACGACACAAATTCAACAACCTATCCAACATGGACCTTCAACGAACAGTACAACCATATGACAGGCCCATTCTGTGGACGACGTGGATTCGGAGGCAGAGGTGGAGGCGGCTGGGGCCCATCACAGTCAGCCAAGAATACCAAGACACCGTAATCAGCATAGCCAAAAACGACACAGACGTTCAAAACCTGATAGCGGAAGGTTACAACATCACCACAGTGAGACCGATCATCAGCACCACAGTCGAAGCAGACGGCACGGTCACCATGAAAGCAACAACCGCAATAGTCACGCTGACCCAGAACACAACAGGCAGAGCACTCGTATGGGTTAACGTGGAACAGGCAAAGGTGACTAGAATTGAGATCTTGACAATAACGGTGATCGAAAAACCTTGAACATGACAAATGAGAAATAAGGCTATCTGATTAGCTCCTCTTTTTTTCCGCCCAACGCTAAAGAGTGATGGATTGAACCTTCTTGGCTTGAAAGAGTGAACTTTGTTCTTCGCACACTTATTGCCACAGTTGTGGGCGCATAAGATTAGGAACGAGAACCATGTGAACAACAAATGAATGTACATATTTGGTTGGAGATAGATTTTGGTATAATTCTGAAAAACAGTTTAATAATGGACTTTTCTTGAAAAAGCGTTGCAACCATGGGGGATGGCAGCATTGAACAACTACATAGTTCGTAATACAAGCCCATGTGGAACGAAGCCAAAATTGACTGCTTGCCGCTCCCTCTTTTTTGGATTCAATGCAGCGCGTATGTGAAGGTGAATCATTTGGGCGTCTTAACAAGAGCGTTTAGAAATATCTCCAGGAGGAAGATTAGGGTGTTGTTAGTGGTTATCGCATTGGGTTTCTCGATGGCAATCATGATTTCTATCCCATCAGGCATCATGGCAAACCAAGAAGCCACGCAGAACCTAACCCAGAATTTCAGCAGTACGATCACTAATATGCAAGAAGAAATCAATAAGACAGCCACATTAATAGAATGTCAAACTTCATCGGGGCAAGTCTTCCCTTCGGGTGCACCAACAGGTATGCCGAGATTTGGGTCCAGACAGGAAGTCTTTGTGAATGAAACTGTCGGGGACGAAATTCGTTCTATTGAAGGTGTAAAGGATGTTGTGCCGTTCCTTGAGAAGTCATCTAATGAGACAACTTCGGAAACCTTAAGCACTCCACGTGGAAGCTTCACCATTCTCAGACCTCTCTACACGATCACAGGCGTTCCTCTGAACTCCTCTTTCATCGACAGCTATTCCGTGCTGCCAACAAATCTGACAGCGGGGAGAAATCTACAAGAAGGTGATAGTGGAGTTCTCCTCATGAGTTCAAACCTCTCAGATTACTTTGGAGTAGGAGTTGGTGGCACAGTGACAATCAACGAGGAGTCTTTTACAGTGGTAGGAATCTATGAGCCAACGAGCCAAGGCCGCGTGGAAACTAGAATGGTGTGCATGAACCTTACTGATGCTCAGACGGTGACTGGCGAAGTACGAAACGTAAGTAGGTTTGACGTGTACGCAGAGGATGCATCTTATGTGGATGCAATAGCCGATGTGATAGAAGCAACGTATTCGGAGCTGTCCGTTACAACGTACAAGGATCGTCTAACCCAGCTTCAGAACATGCAGAACATGTATAATGAAACGTTGAAAAACGCTGAATCAACCCTCAGCCAGACCCAAACTGTTGCCTTTCAAGAGATCATCATAGCAATTGCTGCTTCAAGCTTGATTGTTTTCTTCACAATGCTGTATACAACCCGTGAGAGGACAAAAGAGATCGGCACACTCAAAGCGATAGGCTTCAGCAACTGGAACGTTATGAGTCAATTTATGCTCGAAGGAATACTGATAAGCATTGCAGCAGGAGCAGTTGGGATAGCGATAGGAATTGTTGGAGCACCCACTTTAACATCGCTTCTTCTTCCCCACGTAAGCATGTTTGGTTCAACACAAATAGGTCGTTTTCAAGAATTAGGAAATCCTCTCTCAGCGATCGGGTCACAGGCTACCACAGCTTCACTAAATCCTCAACTGATATTTTTAGCATTTGGAGCAGCCGTGTTGCTGGGAGCCTTGGGCAGCTTATATCCTGCCTGGAGAGCGTCCAGAACAAGTCCCATGGAGGCGCTGAGATATGAGTGAGTTGGTTCTAGAAACACAAAAACTGGACAAGATCTACAAACTAGGTGGGCGCACGATTCGCGCCCTCTCAGATGTAAACCTTCAAGTAAAAAAGGGTGACTTTATCTCGATCATGGGATCCTCTGGTTCTGGCAAAACAACGCTGCTGAACATGTTGGGCTGTCTTGACAAACCGACTTCTGGGGAGGTCATACTAGATAATGTTGATGTCACAAAGGTGCCGGAGAGGAAACTCTACAAAATAAGAAGACACAAGGTTGGGTTCATCTTCCAGACTTTTAACCTGTTGCCATATTTGAATGCGATCGAAAACGTGGAACTTCCCATGGAAGGCACGAAGGAATCAGGAGACAAGAAGAAGCAGAGGGCTCGCGAACTATTGAAAACGGTTGGACTGTCAGAGAGAGAAGAACACAGACCACATCGATTAAGCGCAGGAGAGCAACAAAGAGTCGCAATAGCACGAGCATTAGCGAACGACCCCACCATAGTTCTGGCAGACGAGCCCACAGGAAATTTAGACACTAAAACCAAGTATGAAATCGTTAGACTATTGAGCACGTTGAATATTGATCAAGGAACCACCATTATCATGGTAACTCACGACAGCCATATAGCCACACGCGCAGGCAGAATGCTTTCTCTCTACGACGGAAAACTACTAGCCAAAGAGAAGGAAGGAACGCACCTTTTGAAGAAGGAGCTCATCTGTCCCTATTGCGGCGGAGAAATTCAACCAGATAATACGTTTTGTCCCCACTGCGGCAAAAAACTATGAGCAGACAAGAGTGACTAAAATTGGAACTTCCTCAAAAACCAAAACCGACAAGCATCTCAACCATTCTCATAGTAACAATTGCCATAGCCAGCCTGTGTGCAGGAGGAATA
>Ga0315314_1004577_pt1 | contig 10329 bp, 10 predicted proteins | sample TDP9_MG_FD_203631 | JGI IMG/M metagenome (GOLD analysis project Ga0315314, IMG submission 203631) | Freshwater sediment microbial communities from Lake Towuti, South Sulawesi, Indonesia - TDP9 | ecosystem: Environmental > Aquatic > Freshwater > Lake > Sediment | place: Indonesia: South Sulawesi... | reverse complement strand
ACCCAAGCAGCTTCCCTTAAGCGAGCTGATGGAAGCGAAGGCCAGATTAATACCGCCTACATTGAGCGAGATAATCTGACCCTTCGTCAGGAGTTGAGACGTTTGACCCGCAAGACATTAGGATTTTCAAAGAACCGTCGTGAGCTTCAACATGCTCTCGATTTCATCGATGCTCATGATAATTTTGTAAAGCCTCATGGGGCCTTGCGATTGAAATTAGCATCCGATGAGGATCGTCATTGGACGCCTCGGACCCCTGCCATGGCAGCAGGGATAAGCGATCATATCTGGACTTTAGAGGAATTGTTGTGTTACAAGACATAATTATCAATATATTATAGGGTCATTACCTTAAATTTAGAATTCTCCTATTTTTCTGCCAAAGAAATTTACAGGTGGGTGAGCCTCCTCAGCAGCTAAAGTGCCTACGACTTCAAAGAAATCTTCTTTTTCCTTAACATCAGAAGCCTTCTTTACCCTCAAAAGGTAAGACTTTGCAACTTGAAGGTGATCTTCCTCTCTGATAAATCCTGGATTGGCAAACATGTCTCTGAAAGTATGGTTACGCAGGGCTTTTATCACAGGCACCGTTTCTTTCGTCTTAGCTCTTTTTACAGCCTCAAGATACTGCCAAACAGCACTGTAAACAGCCGCTGCCATAAAATGAGGCCGATCTCCATATCTTTTGTAAAATCGATCTGCAAATTCTCGCGCTCCGGGAATGTCAACCTTCCAATTCCAAGAAGCAGCGCAATAGTTACCCGTAAAGAGATCAATCCCTGCCCCTTTAATATCTACTTCAAAAAGGAGTGCATGGACTATTTTTGCCTCTTTTCTTAGACCATATTCTACTGCGGCCTTGGTCGAATTTACTGCATCCTTCCCCACATTTAGAAGAATCAAGACATCTGGTTTAGCCTTCATGGCCTTCAAAATATAAGGGCTGAAATCGGCTGTACCCAATGCCACCATATCGTTCCCAACATGTTCGCCACCCTTCTTCTTTAAGGCAGCCGTAAAGTGTTTAAGGAGATCATGACCCCAGGCATAATCAGCAGTAATAGTATACCACTTCTTTCCTAGGTGCTCAGCCCCCCAAAGACCCACAGTTGTTGCAAGCATATAATCATTGTAATTATACTTGATCGTATAAGGGTTACGGGTAATGAGGTCTGTCGTGCCTGCTGAGGTTGAAATAAAGAGTCTCTTATTTTTTAAAGCCTGATCAGAAACGCCCAGGGCGGCAGCACTATTAGGGCATGCGATAATGACATCTACCTTCTCTTTCTCATAAAGCTCTTTCGCCCTCTCAACGGCTAACCCTGGACTAAAAGCATGGTCTCTAATAACTAACTCCACCTTCTCTCCGAGAACTGATCCATATTCCTCCATAGCTATCATCGCAGCATCGGCCTCCCCTTTTCCGACAATGGCTAATGGCCCGGAAAGAACAGTGATCACCCCCACTTTAACGGGTTCTTTGGCTATGGCATAAGTCGGTCCCAAAATAACCACGAGACATAAGATACCGGTCATTAAAATTTTGCATCTCATCTTTCATTCCTCCTTTCTGGCATTCTCTCTTTTAAATAAGCTCATCATTTTTCCCCTTCACTCAAAATCTACAAATGAACACGGGAGGGCCTCACCTCCTTTCAGACGCCCAAATATCTTTTTTTGATCTCCTCATCCATCATGAATTCCTCATTGCTCCCCACATAAACAATCTCTCCATTGGAAATGACATGATGTTTTTCTCCCACTTTCTGGGCAAATCGGGTGTTCTGCTCCACTAATAGAAGTGTAATCCCATCCTTCTTGATACCATTCAAAATAGTCTCAGTGCTTTTTACAAGCAAAGGAGCGAGACCCTCGGTAGGTTCGTCTAAAAGAATTAAGGAAGCCTTGGTTCGGAGTATCCTGGCAATGGCAAGCATCTGCTGCTCTCCGCCGCTTAACTCAAAACCCTTATGTTTTTGTCGCTCCTCTAATTTCGGAAAGTACTCATATATCTTTTTCAAATCCCAACCTTCTCCCCTTTTTTTGATTACAGGGAGATTCAGATTTTCCAGAACGGTGAGACTAGGAAAAATCCTTCTATCTTCGGGGACAAAACCAATTCCCAAAAGGGCAATTTTATGGGGCTTTAGACCTATGATATTTTCTCTATCAAACAATATCTCTCCCGTCTTCGATGGAATGAGCCCCATGATGCTCTTAATTGTTGTGGTCTTACCTGCGCCATTTCGGCCCAATAATGTTGCGAGTTCTCCCTGTTTTACCCGAAGACCAATTCCCTTAAGGATATGACTTTCCCCATAGTAAGCGTGGAGATTCTTTATCTCTAACAAGTCAATACCCTCCGAGGTAAGCCTCTTGGACCTTTTCGTCCTTCTGGATCAGTTCTGGGTGACCCTCCGCTATCACAGACCCTTGGTGTAGGACGGTGATTTTATCCGAAATAGATAATACAACGTCGATGTTATGCTCAATGAGGATGATGGTCACGTGATCCGAAACTTCTTTTACAAGTTTAATCACCATTGATATTTCTTCCCTTGTCAGTCCAGATGCAGGCTCGTCCAAAAGGAGAAGGCAAGGTTCTGTTGCTAAACCGATCCCTATGTCCAGAATTCTTTTTTCACCATGGGAAAGGTTTCTGGACAACATTTCCTTTTTATCCTCCAGCCCGATCTTTTGTAGAATTTGTTCCGCTTTCTCTTCGAGGACCCTTAATTTCTGAAGAGAAATGAGGAAGTGGAAGCTCGCCTTTGTTCGGGACTGAATAGCAATTCGGATATTCTCCAAAACCGTAAGGTCTGGAAAGATGCTTGTAATTTGAAAGGATCGCCCAATTCCCAGTTTGGAGATTGCAAAGGGTGGTAAATTCGTTATCTCCAAGCCATTAAAGAAGACCCTTCCTCGAGAGGGCGATAGAAATCCTGTAAGGAGGTTAAAAAGGGTTGTCTTCCCGGCTCCGTTTGGTCCGATGATGGAGTGAATTTGTCCAGGGTCGACCGTAAGGTCTACCTCGTTGACGGCCCTCAGCGCTCCAAAATCCTTAGAAAGCTTCTTCGTTTCAATGATGGGTTGGCGCTGCATAAATATTCAATTTCCAGGCTTTGGAGGAAGATGTAAAATTCTTCTGGCCTCTTCGGGCGTTGCGACCTCCCGATCTAGTTCTTTAGCTAAACGAACGACCTTCTCCACTAATTCGGCATTACTCTTGGCTCTCACTCCCCTTGAGAGATGAATATTATCTTCAAATCCTACTCTGACATGGCCTCCCATAAGGATGGCCATTGTCGCCATTGGAAATTCATCCAATCCAATAGCACAGACCGACCAAGGACTCCCCTGAGGAATGCTACGAACCATATGAATGAGATTATCGACGGTGGCAGGAATGCACCCTAATACTCCCAGGACAAACTGAAAATATAACGGTTGTTCAATATGGCCCATCTCACCCAAAACTTTGGCATTATTTATCATTCCAATATCGTAGCATTCGAGTTCGGGCTTGACATGACAGGCTTTCATTGTCTCTGCCACATAAACCATGTCTGGAAAGCTATGAACCATCACAAACTTCAGAATAAACTCTTTTTTCTTCTGGCTGTAGATATCAATGACAGGTGAGCCTGCATTAAATGATGCCAGGTCCGGTTTTGCTACGGGGTTCTTACATAATTCAGGGACAACCGATACCCTGCCTTTCACGCTTTCTTCCGGTATTTCCTTGTATAACCAGTCCCCATCCACCCGCCTCCCTGAACCCCCTGTTGACACATTGATAATGATGTCACATTTCTCTCGTATGGGGACAATAGCCTCTTGTAACCATTTTGCCTTTTGCTCGCCCCTTCCGGTTTCTGGATTTCTTGCATGGATATGGACCACAGAGGCTCCAGCTTCATAAGCCTCTAAAGTTGCCTTAGACTGCTCTTTTGGGGTCTTCGGAAGGTAGGGGTTATCCTCAGGTGAAGCGCCGCCAGTGATTGCTACAGTAATAATAAGTTTTTCCATTTGAGCCTCCAAAAAGTTTATTATTACTAAACCAATAACTTAAAAAAATTACGCCCTTCGATAATTATAGATGATGCAGAGCATCTTCACCTTTCCATCACTTAAAGCCCGCCCGGAATGCTCAATTCCTGAATCGAAGTAAATACTATCACCCTCTTTTAAGATATACTTCTCTCCCCCAAAGCTGAATTCCAAAGTCCCCTCAAGTATGAAGAGAAACTCCTCCCCATCATGTTTGAAAATGCCCCTCCCTTGGGAATCCACCGTGATAAGATAGGGCTCCATGTTCTTTCCAGCCTTCTTATAGGCCAATGATTCATATCCATAGCCGCGGCGAAGGCCACCGGGGGCAACCTTTTTTCTCTCTTCTGGTTTCACAACAGTAATTTTGGCATCCACCTGTTCATTCTCACTGTTGACAAAAAAGTAGGTTATATCAACCCCTAGGGCATAAGCAATCTTATCGAGAGTAGAAAAAGGAGGTGTCTTATTGGAGTTCTCAATTTGAGATAAGTACCCTTTGGTAAGACCTGTCATCTTTGCAAGTTGATCCAAAGTAACGACTCTGTTCTTTCGGAGAGATTGAATTTTTAAGATGACTTCTCTTTCATTAAGCCGTGCCATAAACTTACCAATAAGTATACCATTGCTAAACTTTTGTCAAGTAAAAAATGCAATGCCTCACTGAAGCCTGCGAAAAGCCGGTGACCGGCCAGGAATGTCTCCGAAAATCTTATCAAGCGGATGATTTGAAATCATGGTGGGCAAAGGTGATCTCCCCCATCCCATGGGGATCCTTGGCATGCTCATGGTAGTCTTGTCGTGAAGAGACAAGCTGAGGTTTCCGCTATAAGATTTTCTCCGACATCCCCGTCCGATTCCGCTAAGCTCCCCCTTGAGAGTGAGGCATCACAGAGTTTCCATGTACGATTCGACAGGTAATTGATATTGTCGTCTTGGAGCTGATCCTTTATAAGATCTCGATTTCCTCTAAGATTCGTTCCTTTGTTTCAAGCGGGGTATGATTCTGTTTGGCCTTTTCCACAATCTCCTTTCCCAGCAAGGCAGCACCAAGAGCTCCGGTGATCAAAGGCTCCTCAGGAACGAGAACCTTACGGCCCAATTGCTCGGAAAGGGCCTTCACCAGCCCTTTATTCTTGCCGCCCCCACCTGTCACGATCACCGCCTCTTCCACCCTTAGCCGATTGACCATTCTGCTTATCCGGTCTGCAAGCGATTTATGGACCCCTGCAAGGAGGTCTGAAAGAGGTACGCCCTCTGTCAAACTGGCGGCTACCTCCTGTTGGGCATATATCGTACAGATGTTGCTTATCTTTGCAGGATTCTTGCTTTGTAGAGAAATGTGGCCCACTTTATCCAATGGAACCCCAAGGGTGTCAGCAATCACCTCGATGAATCGTCCCGTACCAGCCGCACACTTGTCATTCATCACAAAGTCGATGGTCCGGCCAGTCGCATCTATTTTGATTGCCTTGATATCCTGACCCCCGATATCGATGACAGTCTTGGCTTTGGGGAAGAGACTGGCGATGCCCTTGGCTTGGCAGGAGATCTCTGTGAATTGCTTATCGGCAAAAGGGACGTTAATTCGTCCGTAGCCTGTAGAGACAATATAGGTGATCGCTTGGAAAGAGAGGGCCGCTCTGCTGAGCGCCTCCTCCATCACCTTATTGGCTAAGCGGCGATGCTCTGGACCTGTCGGCCCAATGATCGAAGCAACGATCCCTTCGTTCAGGATCACTGCCTTCGTCATGGTGGAACCGACATCAATGCCTGCAAAATAGGAGGTCAATGTCACCTCTTAAAGGTTGAGGTTGAGGATAAGGTGTCATCCTGAGTGAAACGAAGGATCTCTGAGATTCTTCACTGCGTTCAGAATGACATTCCTGAACCTTGACCTTAACCTTGGAGAATTAGGCTGCCCTATTTGTTCGGATGGATTCCAGAGTTTCAATGAAAGTGTCGATCTTGTTTCTTGTATCAACCTCTGAATAGGAAGTGATATCGATGATATCACTTTCAAGAATGAGGGAAGGAAGCTCTCTGTAAACCTTCTCCTTCTTTCCGTCTTTTCCTATCATATAAACAGGGATGGGTTTATAGATTTTTGCTAACTGATGTAACTGCCAGATGAGACCCACGTGCCAGGTTCGACAAGAAAATGCTTCATGCATCACCACCCCGTCGATCTTGTATTCTTCGATCCAGTTGATTAAACGCTCAACATCGGGCTCTGATCCGGGCCGTTTCTTGGCTTTATCATACCAGAAGGTCCAGTATCCGAGCCACCTCCATGCTAAGTGCTCAATGGGATCCTTCGTTTCAGGGATATCCATCTCATGGAGGGGTGCAACCATTCGATAGGTTGTTTCAACAGGAAAGGAAGCGCGCTTGCCGTTAAAGTAATTGAAATCATTCAGCGCATACCAGGCAGGCAATCCGCCTCCCCACATGAGTCTGTACTTTTCGTTTTCAACCTCGCCTTCTCCCTTGGTGATCTTCTCCTCCAATTCCTTTTTGAGGTCCACGAAGAAATCATAAGCCTTCTGGGTGGCCATCATAAAGCAGATAGGCACCATCGTATTCATGGCATCGCCAGTCCCCATGGGACAAGGCGAAGCCCTTCTGAGTTTATAAGTCTCATCGATCAGGTTCCAGGTTCGATCGCTCAAATCGACCAACTCTCTTAAGCGGTCATAGTCCATCTTCTTCTTAGTCTGCTCTTCGAGGAAGGCCACCAGTCCACGCAGCTGCTTGACAATATACTTATGGTAGTAACCCCAGACGTCTCTGTAATCTTGATCCCTCTGAAACAGGGGATAAGGAAGATCCATATTATAGATCGGAACATCTGGCATAAATTGCTGGGAGGCTTGGTACCACTTGGACCTTGGATCACAGATAATCTGTCCGCTGGATATCATGAAATCAGGTCTTGCCTGTCCACCCCATGGAGCATCTGGAGGTATCTGACCCAATTCTTCTCTCCACTGGTCAAACCCAATCCCGCAAAGGGCATAGGTGCACAGGGAGCGGGACAAGCCCAGAGACTCCGCTCTCTGAAGGAATCTTTCCGCATCTCTCTTTGCTCCGCAAATACCAGCAAAATTCTCTGTCCACACAGGGATCACATCCATAGCCCGGAAGATCTCTTCATGATGGCAGACAATAAAGGTATAGGCCAATTTCTGTTTCCCTTCTGCTCGTGCCTTGAGGGTACCCGTAATAAATTCCTTGACCATAGGGCCGATCGAAGCAGCCCCTTGAGTTGCCGTCATCCTCTTTTTCGGTTTTGCTTCTTTCTGTTCCTCAACCATGATCTATACCTCCATTATCCTAACCTGCTGTAGCCTGAATCAAATAGCTTTCACGCTACCAAATTCCAAATGCTTCTTAGTCATTAAGTCACTGTGTAATTAAGTCATTCAATAACAAATGACTTATTGACCCAATGACACAATAACTTTGTTATTAGCCAATCATCTCTAAGAAGGCCTGAATCCTTGTTCTGAGTTGACCAATCGTACCTGCAGAATAGACATCCTCTAAATGAAGAAGAGGGACGTCAATAGACTTATAGTAGGCTTTTCGTGCAGGGACCTCAAAGCCAAAAGGATCACAATACTTGTAAACATAGAGAATGGCACCATCCACTTTGAATTCCTTGGAATAGGCCCCGATATCACCGAATCGGTTTGAAATATCTCCCTCAAACGTACCCGCTCTGTTTGCTCTATAAGTCTTGGGACAATTGACTTTATCCAGATAACGACGGGCCAATGCCTCGACAGGATTTCCCATAACACCTGTTAGTGGAAAGTAATCTCTTGCTCCATTGCAAATGGTATCGGCTACCGCATTGCCTCCGAGCTCTTCGACAAGCTTGATCAATTCAATATTATCCAGACAGGCCCCATCAATAAAGATTCGGGGGCCTTTTTTGAGAGGAGATTTCGCTCTTCGTTTGATTTCTGCCAGAATCTGATCATACAACGGATTGGTCTCATCAATGGGTAAGCTTGATCCAGCTGTCAAAATCGTCATCAATTCCGTTCCAGAGATAAGGGGTGGATCCACCTTTCTCAGCTCATAGAGGGCTCTTACCTTCTGCCTATTTTCATTATGGACTCGAATGGCCTTCGCCAGATCATCATCGGTGATCGCTTTTCCAGTGAACTTCTCCAGACTTTTTCTGAAGGTATTTAACTCCGCCTCAAAGAATTCAAAGGACGATTCATCACAGACCGTGGGAATATTGACAAAATGAAAATAGGGGAATGGCAGAGAATAACTCCATGCACTGTAGCTTCGCACCATACTGTCACAACCATGAGGGATCACGATCCCTGAGAGAAAATCATATTTTTGTTTCACCGAAAGATCAAAGCAACTCCGGTAATAGGGGCATACGATCGTTTCAACGAGTGTATCGCCCGTGGTAATAGGTTCATGGAGATCCCCTCTTATCCGAAAAGGGATACATCCCGAAGCAGTGATCATCTCCAAAGGAACAAACGAACAGATATAGCCAATGAGCTTTTTTCCCTCCTTTTTCAGCTCCTTCGCCCTCAGCCCGTAATCGCTATAGTATCTTTCTACCGTGTTCAAACCGCTATCCTGTCGTTCATCCATCGACCCTCTCCTTTTTAATCTCCTTCACACAAGGCTATCAGGACATCAGATTATCAGGTAGTGAACATCAGGATACAGGGATATCAGACTAAACTTTTTCTTTTTTCCCTTAGCCTGATCTCCTGGTTACCTGGTATCCTTCATACTGGTTTCCTGATCATCTGATACCCGTATTTTCGATCAAAGTGCAATATACGTAATCACGCCTCAACTTTCAATCTTATTCTTTACCCCTTCCATTGCAATGATGGCTGCACCCAAAGCAGCTGTCAAATAAGGGTCCAGTGGTACAAGGATATCGTGTCCTCTGATCTCCTTTAAGGCCTTAACGAGCCCCGCATCTCTCGCACCGCCACCAACCATCGCCACATCCTGTTCAACACCCACTCTCTCTGCCAAAGTGTTGATCTGGGCGGCAAGGGCCCTGTGTATGCCCGCGAGAAGGTCTTCTTTTGTCACCCCTTCGGAGATCCGGGAGATCGCTTCAGACTCTGAAAAAACAGCACATCCGGTGTTGAAATCGACCCTCTTTTTAGATTTTAGGGACAATTCACCAATCTCTTCCACCTTGACCTGGAGAACCTTGGCAATGATCTGAAGAATTCTGCCACTTCCTCCGGCGCACTTTCCGCTCAATAAAAAATTGTACACACTTCCTTTACCATCCATCCGGAAGACCTTCGTGTAAAGATCGCCCACATCAATGACGGTCTTCACAGAGGGGAGAAGAGAAGAAACCCCCTTTGCATGGCAGACCACATCCGGCTTTACCTCATCGGCGAAGGCTACCTGTCTTGATCCGTATCCAGTAGCAACAGTCCGGGAAATATCACCTGGTGAAATTCCGGTCTGGGAAAGCAATTCTTTTTTTATCCTCTCGGCCGTGAGCTTGAAATCTCCGCCAGAAGGACACTCAAAAGAACCCAGAGCTCGTTGATCACCGAGGAGGATTCCTTTCGATGACGCTGAACCAATATCGATACCCAATACGTAAACCATCTTTTTTCTAAGCAAATACAACGAATGACAGCGAACTAATCGAATATTCACTTTGAAATTCAATAAAATTCGTTAAATTAGCTGCCATTCGGCCCATTCGTTTATTATAAGTAACACAAATCCTAACCCTCCTCAAACTACATTCAGAAATATCCAATCTTTCACAACCATACTATTTCACAAAATTATAAATTGACAGGCTGTCTTGAATTGTTTTAAGCTTAAAAACCGAAAGTTCCGGCTGATGAAGTAGAAACGGGATTGGGAAGACGATGGTATGGAGGAGATATGGGTATAGAGGGATGGACCGAAGAGGAGATTAGAAATAAGGATTTGATGGCACCGTGTGGGTTATATTGTGGCGAAGGGGGGATTATTTTACCTTAAAGGTCTCTTCCATCCCGATATATTTCTTTCTCAATTTTGGTTTCTCGATCTTTCCTGTAGGATTTCTCGGAACTTCGCCAAAGAAAACCTTTTTCGGCCTCTTATATTTCGGCAATCTCTCGCAATAGGCTAAGACCTCCTCTTCCGTCAGTCTCTTTCCAGGCACCACGTCTATGATGACCGCCACCACTTCACCTAAACGTTCGTCAGGGATTCCAATGGCCGCCACATCCTTGACGCTTGGATGGGTATGAAGAAAGT
>Ga0315314_1004576_pt1 | contig 10330 bp, 10 predicted proteins | sample TDP9_MG_FD_203631 | JGI IMG/M metagenome (GOLD analysis project Ga0315314, IMG submission 203631) | Freshwater sediment microbial communities from Lake Towuti, South Sulawesi, Indonesia - TDP9 | ecosystem: Environmental > Aquatic > Freshwater > Lake > Sediment | place: Indonesia: South Sulawesi... | reverse complement strand
TTCACCTTCGGAGGAACTGTTCTCGGGAAGCTCCACGCGGACGAAGTTGTGCTGATGGCGCGCGTAGAGCTGGGCCTGCATCGTCTCGGAGATGACATCATACGGTGGGGCTACTAGGTGTGACAGATCGGACCCTCCAGGCAGATGATAGCGGATACCGCGAAACGGCGAGACAATGGTCTTTCTGTCCGGCATGGCGGCCTTTCTTAGCTTTCTTCCCATAGGGCGCGCCACCGGCCGCGTCCCAGGAGCATACGCCGAGCCGCTCACTCGCCGGAGGCCGCGATCAGCGGCTGGGCCTCTGTGTTGTTCACAGCGGGAAACGCCGCCTGTGGTTCTAGCTGGCGCTTGCAGCCTGGGCGAGCTTGCGGCCCAACTCCCGGCAGGCTGTCAGCGCACCCGCGGACACCCCTCCGGAGGCGCCCACTGAGTCCGCCACCTTCTTCAGCTTGAACCATGCGAGCGCCTGCTCGAGGATGCGGAGAATCTTGTCAGGAGGGCCGCCTGCGCTGCCAAAGACAGCGGCGGGTTTTCCATCCACCTTGCCCTGGCTTGGGTAATAGGTGCGATCCAGGAAGTCCTTCAGCCCGCCAGCCATATAGCTGAAATAATCGGGCGAGCCGAGCGCAACGCCGTCACATGCGAGGAGGTCGTCAATCGTACCCTCCAGCCCAGTCTTCAGGGCGACCTCAGTGCCGGCCACACTGCGCGCTCCTTCCGCCACCGCCTGGGCCATCTTCCTGGTGTTGCCGCCAAGTGAGTGATAGACAATCAAGATCCTCGCCATCGCTTACACCTCCTACCATAGGACTCGCCTCGCTGGAGCGTAGTTTCCTTCGTCAAGGTCACCCCGTCCTCCTCCATGGCTAGCTCGTCGCGAGCTATCTGGAGGCTGCTTCCTGAAGCGCCAGCGCAACCGCGCCCAGCAAGCCAGCGCGCTGGCCCAACTGGCCGATCACAATGCGCAGATCGCGCAGGCTTTGTGGCACCGTATGGCGCCTCACCGCTGCTCGCACCGGCCGCAGAAGGACCTCTCCTGCCTGGGACACACCACCTCCAATCACTACCATCTGCGGGTTCAAGAGATTGACCGCCCCAGCGATTGCCTGTCCCAGGTATTCGCCAGCCTCCTGCATAATCCGCGCCGCCAGAGCATCAGCATTGGCCAATTCCGAGACATGCCTTGCCGTGAGCTGAGAGGGGGGGATGGCCTGCAGAGCCGATGGTGCGCCAGCGGCGAGCGCTTCCCCTGCCGCGCGGGCGATGGCCGGCCCCGAGGCCATCGCCTCGAGACAGCCGATTCGCCCGCAAGTGCAGCGCGGCCCATCAGGGGCCACCAGGGTGTGCCCGAGCTCTCCCGCCATGCTGTTTGCACCACGGTGGATCTGTCCGTTCAGTACCAGCCCGGCCCCGATGCCCGTGCTGACAGTTAGGTAGAGCACATGCTGGCAGCCCCGAGCGGCTCCGAAGGTCACCTCGCCCAGGGCTGCGGCATTGGCGTCATTGTCCACCATGGTGGGCAGGCCGGTGCGTTCCGCGATGAGATCGCGCAGCGGCAGCCCCTCCCATCCCGGGAGGTGATGACACGTGACTGTGCGTCCGGCGGGAAAGTCCACCGGCCCTCCAAAGCTGACGCCCACGGCTACGAGGTCTCGCCACCTTATCCCCCCGGCTTCGAGGGCTTGCTCACTCATTGCGAAGAGGAGTTCGATGATCTCCGGCGGGCAGCAAGAGGGATCCGTCGGCACAACCCCTTCAGCCAGAACCTGCCCGGCGGGCGACACGACTGCCGCTGCAAGCTTGGTCCCGCCGATGTCTAGCGCGAGGACAGCCCCGGCCATCCCTCACCTCTCCGAGACGACGGGATTCCTGAGCACACCGATCCGCTCGATCTCCGCCTCTATCACATCACCGGGCTGAACAGGACCGATGCCAACAGGAGTGCCGGTGGCGATGATATCGCCCGGTTCTAGGGTGATATGCCGGCTGAGTCGGTGGATGAGCTCCGGGATGTTGAAGATGAGGTCGCGGGTGTTCCCTCTCTGCTTCAGTTCACCGTTCACGCGCAGGGAGAGCTGGAGCTCGCACGGCTCCTGAATCTCGTCCGGAAGGGTGATGCATGGCCCCATGGGGGCGAAGGTGTCGAGGCTCTTGCTCAGGAACCACGGTTGAGAAGCCGCTAGGTGGCGCCGCTGCATATCCCGCGCGGTCACATCGTTGAGAATGGTATAGCCGGCGATGTGCTCCACAGCCTTCTTCCGCGAGATGCGCCGACCGGGCTTGCCAATAACCACGGCCAGCTCGACCTCATAGTCTACCCGCCCCAGGCCGCGGGGGCAAACCACAGGCTCCTCAGGACCGATGACGGCCGTGGATGCCTTGACGAAGAAGATGGGGTCTTTCGGCGCCTTCTTGCCGCTCTCCGCAGCATGGGCCGCGTAGTTCAGACCGAGGGCGACAATACGCGGCGGCCGGGCGATCGGCGCGAGGAGCGTGGCACCTTCGACGATGAGCTTCTCCATAAGAGAATGGGCCTTCAGGAAATCGCGGACCTCGCAAAAGAGGTCAGCAGTAAACAGTCCGCTTCGGAGCAGCTCCAATATGCTGAAGGCGCTCGGGTCTGGCCTGAGGTCGTTGGCAAGACAGTAGAGCAGAGAGGCACGGGTGAAGTCCAGCACTCTCCCTTCTTCTAGGATGCCGACTCGCTCGTCTAGATCACGACTGGCGAATTGCACGACCTTCATGACAACGTCCTTCCTGCCCTATTCCGGCCGCTGCAACAGCTCGATTGGGTTGCCATCTGGATCTCGGAAGAAGGCGATGCGAAGCCCGGCCTCCACAGTCGTCGGCGCCATGTGGAACTCGACACCTCTTGCCATCAGGCGGGCGTACTCCACATCCACATCGTCAACCAGCAGACAGATGTGCTTGTAGCCCACATCCGGCTGGCCCTCTGCCGGCCCCTTGGGCTCGCCGCCCCCGAACAGCTCTACCATGGTGCCGTCGAGAGAGAGGAAGACGAGAGTGCCCCTGTGGCCGGTTTCCAGGCGGCCCGTCTCGTGGAAGCCGAGCGCTTCAGCGTAGAAGCTGGCCGCCCGCTCGACGTCCGTGGTGACCACCGCAACATGGTCAATGCTTCTTATCACAGGATGCCTCCGTCAGAAGTAGAATCCTGAAAAGAGTGATTCGCTCGGCGCGGCCCAGGCTCCTGCCCTCTCGCAGCGCCGACGCAGAGGAAAGGCGAGAAACATGGCGTTCCAGGCGACGAGGACCGTGGTGACCCTGGAGGCTCAGGACCTGGTCCGCCTCCAGGAGATTCTGATAGATGAGGACGCGAATGAGGCCGTTGCTTTCCTGAGAGACGTCATCGGGGAGAAGGTGCGCTGCGCGCAGGACGATAGCCATCGGCCGGAGTTCGAAGGCGGCATCCGCCCCCGGCAGGAGTAGTCGTCCTTGGCTCCGAATACCTATTCGGAGCCTGGTCCCATGGATAGAGTGAAGCTTGTCGTCATTGGCGCAGGGGCGATGGTCAACGACGCCCATGCTCCTTCCCTCGCAGAGATACCCGATGTCGAGATCGCGGCCATCTGCGACCTTATCGCCGAGAAGGCCCAGGGCACCGCGGCACGGTTCAACATCCCGCGCGTCTACACTGACTATCGCACCATGATCGAGGAAGTTGATCCGGAGGCGGTGTACATTGTCGTGCCGCCGCACCAGCTCCACGACATAGCCATCTACGCGCTGGAGAGGGGCAAGCACGTTTTCACCGAGAAGCCTCCCGGCGTCTACACCGAGCAGACTCGCCAGATGGCCCGCGCCGCCGCCCGTAACAACTGCCTCACCATGGTCGGGTTCCAGCGCCGCTTCACTCCGATCACTGTTGAATGCCGTCGGCGTGTGCTGGAGCGCAGCCCAATGTACCAGGTTGTCGCTAGCTTCCTTAAGTGGTATGACGACGGCCCATACTACAGCGGCGCCATCGACATCCTCACCTCAGACGCGATCCACATCGTTGACGCCATCCGCTGGATGGCCGGCGCAGAGCCGGTCGATGTCTATAGTGATGTCAAGACCCACGGCACCAACTATGCCACCGCCTTCAACGCTTTCATTCGCTTCTCCAACAATGTCGTCGGCTATCTCCAGTCAAACCACCGCGTGGGCGCGCGCCAGCTCCGCTTCGAGATGCACGGCGACCGGATCTCCTGTCTGGTCGCCCCGGAAGAAGGAGCGCTCATTTACGCAGATGGAAAGCTGGCCGAGCGGCTGGATGCTGCTGAACTCGCCGGCGGCCCGGAGATGTTCCGCATCGGGTTCTTACAGCAGGCCCGCCATTTCATAGACTGCGTCAGGCGCGGCCAGCAGCCCGATACCAACCTCGCCAACGCTCTCAAGACCATGAAGCTCTGCGACCTCATCATGCAAAACAGCCCCCCTTGGACAGACGACTAGCCGCCCCACGGCCCCACAGGGAGGCCGACAACAGAGAAGAAATCCAGCTCTCCGCAGCCAAGAAGGAGAGTGACCCTGCCAGGAGAACTGGTACTCGCCTCCTCGGAGCGAGGGGGAGGCCACTCTGACGGCCCCACACGTGCCGTCGCGAGAGAGGAGAATGCCCTGCCATGCCGAGTGAAGAGACGAAGATTCTGCTGAGAGAGAGCGAGCTCCCACAGCACTGGTACAACATCAATCCCGATCTGCCCGCACCGCTCGCCCCGCCCATCCATCCGGGCACCGGAAAACCGCTGGGTCCTCAGGATCTGGCCCCGATCTTTCCCATGGAGCTGATCCGCCAAGAGGTCAGCATGGACCGCTACCTCGAGATCCCCGATGAGGTGCTGCGAGTGTACAAACTCTGGCGCCCCACTCCCCTCTATCGGGCCCATCGGCTGGAGAAACACCTCGGGACACCGGCTCGCATCTACTACAAGAACGAGAGCTTCAGCCCACCTGGCAGCCACAAGCCCAACACCGCCGTCGCCCAGGCCTACTATAACAAGCAGGAGGGAGTGAGGCGCCTGTGCACTGAGACCGGCGCGGGGCAGTGGGGAAGCGCTCTCGCTTTCGGCTGCTGCCTTTTCGGGCTGGAGTGCACCGTCTATATGGTGAGAGTGAGCTACGAGCAGAAGCCCTACCGCAGGATGCTGATGGAGAGCTGGGGCGCTGCTGTTTACCCTTCCCCCACCAATCTAACCAGAGCCGGCCAGATGATCCTGGCCCAGGACCCCGATTCGCCCGGCAGCCTGGGCATCGCCATTTCCGAGGCCGTGGAGGATGCGGCCACCCATGATGACGCCAAATACTCCCTGGGAAGCGTGTTGAACCACGTGCTCCTGCACCAGACCATCGTCGGCCAGGAGGCCAAGGCCCAGCTCTCGCTCGTGGACGAAGAGCCGGATGTGATCGTCGGCTGTGTCGGCGGTGGATCGAACTTCTCCGGGCTGGCTTTTCCCTTCGTCGCCGGCAAGCTGAAAGGGAAGGAGATCGCCATCATCGCCTGCGAGCCAGAGGCCTGTCCCACCCTGACGCGGGGCCTTTACCGCTACGACTTCGGCGACACTGCGCGGCTTACTCCGCTGTTGAAAATGTACACCCTGGGGCACACCTTCGTGCCCGCGCCCATCCACGCGGGTGGCCTGCGCTATCACGGAGACGCTCCGCAGTTGTGTCTCCTGGTGAGCCAGGGCGTGATCGAGGCGAGGGCCTACCATCAGCTCCCCACTTTCGAAGCCGCCCTTACCTTCGCCCGCACGGAGGGCTTCCTGCCCGCGCCAGAGACCGCCCACTGCATCCGGGCCGGCATTGACGAGGCCCTCAAGTGCAAGGCCACTGGCGAGGAAAAGTGCATCCTCATCGCCTACAGCGGTCACGGATTCTTCGACCTGGGAGCGTATGAGAAATACCTGACCGGCCAGCTCGAAGACTACGAGTACCCCCAGAAAAAGATCGAGGAGGCGCTGAAGGACCTCCCCAAAGTGCCCGGAGCCGCGAGCTAACACTCTCCCCCACGCGGCAGTAGTTCTGTAGGGCGGGCATGTCTCTGCATGCCCGCCGACCCTTCTAGCCGAAGGGAATGCCAGCCCTGCCGCTGGTCCCCTCATTTTCCGGCGGAAGATCGGCTTGGAACTGCTTGCTGCTTCTCCTCACAAGAGGGCCGTGGTATAATACTGCATCTGGAAAAGGGAGGGAAAGCCAATGGGGAGAAGGGCAAAAGTCTCTCTGCTGGTTGGTGTCTGTCTTGCCGCTCTTGTGGCGACTTTCCTCGCCGGTTCCACGTCGGCCCTCGCTCAGGGCGCTGGGCCGGAGCGGCGGATTGTGGTCTTTCAGGAATGGTTTGTGAATGAGCCCGCCCAGGCTGGGCTGGTCCAGGCCTTCGGCGGCGAACCGCTACGCCCGCTACCGATTGTGAACGGTATGTCCGTGCTGCTCCCGCCGCCGGCGGAGAGCTGGTTGGTGGCCAGAGCGGAAGTGCTGCGCATTGACGTGGATCCCAAGGTGCACGCGCTAAGAAAGCCCGCACCCACCCCGCCACCACAGCCGCCCGAGGAGCTTCCCTGGGGCGTGGACCGCATTGACGCGGAATGGGCCTGGCCCTCGTCCCGGGGAGCCGGTGTGAATGTGGCTGTCGTGGACACCGGGATAGATAAGGACCACCCGGATCTCGTCGGCAACATCGCAGGCGGGGTGAACTACGTTAGCGCCGTGTGGTGGAAGCCGGCCGATCCCAGCAAGTGGGATGATGACAACGGGCACGGAACCCATGTGGCCGGGATCATCGGGGCCGTGGATAACGACATCGGGGTCGTGGGAGTGGCCCCGCAAGCCTCTCTCTATGCCGTGAAAGTGCTGAACAAGAACGGTTCCGGCTATGTGAGCGATGTAATCTCAGGCATCGAGTGGTGCGTGACTAATGGGATGGACATTGTGAACATGAGCCTGGGCACGGACGCCGACATCCAGTCGCTTCACGACGCCTGTGATGCCGCCGCCGCAGCGGGGGTGCTCCTAGTCGCTGCAGCCGGCAACGACGGCAAGGATGTTGACTACCCTGGAGCCTACGGCTCTGTAATCGCCGTCGCCGCTACCGACATCAACGACATCCGGCCCTCCTGGAGCAGTCCCGGCCCACAGGTGGAGCTTGCTGCCCCGGGAGTAAGCGTGAAGTCCACCTGGAAGGGCGGCGGCTACGCCACCGCCAGCGGCACCAGTATGGCCGCGCCGCACGTGACCGGCACCCTGGCCCTGGTGCTCGCCGCAGGGGCCTCCACCGACCTGTGCCCGGCTGCGGACGACCTGCCCCCAGCGGGAGTTGACATCTACACCGGCTGCGGCCTGGTGGATGCAGGAGAGAGCGTAACCGGGACAGCCAACTACGGAGACGACCTGCCGTAGGGCCTCTCAGCGAGCGTGTGCCCCCTTGTCCGGGGTTTCCTGTAGAGTGTATCGCAAAACCCTGTTAGGCAGGAGCTTGCTCCTGCCACATGACTCGTAAGGGCGCACAGCGGTGTGCCCTTACGCCCACCCTAGACTTCTGCGATAGACTCTGTAGGGCGGGCACCTCGCCCGCCTGCGGCGGGATGCCCGCCGCACGTTGTTATGTCATTCTGAGCGAAGCGAAGAATCCCGCCGTTCCGCGTAGGAGCGACATTCCTGTCGCGACATCTGTCGCGACATCAGAAGTTTCTCTGGCCCACCCCTGACAAAACTACCCTCGAAAAGCATCTAAGCATATAGGAGCGCGTTCCTCCAGTGGAGACCAGCCGCGTGCTCGACAGACTGTAAGCCGAGGGCCGAAGGAGGCTAGACCATGAGTGATCTTTTTCCAACTCTTTCCCGCGTGCCGCGCGCCGTCGGCCGCGCCCTCTGGCGCGCCACGAGGTGCTTCGGGCGCGGCCTCCGCAAGTTCGTCATCTACATCCTGCCCATCCTGCTGGTGATTCACCTCTCCGCCACGCTCATCACCGGCCACATGCTGAAAAAGGAGCTTCGGCGCATCCGCGCGGCAGGAGGGGCTTTGACCATGAGCGAGCTTGCTCCTCGCGTCCCTTCAGGGGAGAAGAACGCAGCCGATATCTACCAGCAGGCCTTCGACGCGCAACGGGTGTCGCAGGACGACGACGAGAAGCTGTTTCCTTACCCTGAGCAAGCGCACGACAAGGACTGGCTGGCCCTCGCCCGCCGGGTCGTATCCGCCAACCGGGACTACCTCGCACTCCTGGATCAAGCTTCGCAGATCCCGGCCTGCGCCTTCCCCGTCAAGTGGGACAACCCCATCGAGGCGACCTTCCCGTACTACGCCACGATGCGGGAGGCGGCCAGGATGCTCTCCGTTCGCGCCGAGGTCCTTGCCGCAGATGGAGACCTGGACGGAGCCGTCGCCTCCTGCGCCACCGGGCTTCGCATGGCTGAGCACGCGAAGATGGCCCCTATCCTCATCGGCCAGCTTGTCGCCTATGCGATCCAGGGGATAGAGATGACCGCGCTGGAGCGCGCCCTCTCGAAAGAGACGCCCTCACCCGCTGCCGCGCGAAAGCTATTCGATCAGCTCGCCGCCACAGACCAGATGACGCCCTTCGCACGCTCCATGCAGGGAGAGCGCGCCTGTGGGCTGTGGGACTTCGGATTTGTCCGCAGCGGTCCGCTGCGGAAAGTCGCCGAGCTCGTCTGGCAAGTGCCGCCTCACCTCTCTTCTACGCCGCGGCAGGTGGTAGCCGTGGCGCTCTATCGCACCGTAGGTCGGCCGTTCCTCAACCTCGATGAGCTGACCTATCTTCGCATGTGGGAGAAGCACAGCCACGCAGTCCAGCTTCCCTGGCCCCAATCAGAGGAGGAGAGCAAGGCGATAGATGTCGCGATTAGCCACCTCCCAACCTACCGATCCTTTCTCACAAAGATGGTCCTGCCCGTCTTCTCCCGCGACATCGAGAGCCGCGACACGACGACCGCCCAGCTCCGCGCCGCCCAGATCGCCCTCGCCCTCAAGGCCTACCGCGCCGAGCGCGGCCGCTATCCCGGCTCCCTCGGCGAGCTTCAGGATGCCGGCTGGAAGCTGCCGACAGACCCCTTCGGCGGAAAGCCATATCGCTACCGGAGAGAAAGAGAGGGCTTTGTCGTCTGGAGCATCGGGCCAGACATGGATGATGACGGCGGCCGGCCGTTGGATCAGGACGCGCTTCGCAGAATGTCGCCCGAAGAGCGGAGATGGGCCGAGTACGACTACGACATCCCCTTCCGCTGCGAACGCTAACCCGGCCTGTAGGGCGGGCGTTCCCACGCCCGCCGGGCCGTTGCCGGTTGTAGGGCGCTCATGTCGGAGTTTACCCTGAGCTTGCCGAAGGGCATGCCCGCCGCATGCTTACTTCCTATCCCGTTCGGCAGGAGCCTTGGTCGCCTCCGGCGACTTGCTCCTGCCCTTCTTTTTCGGCACGGAAGCTTAGGAGTAAGCCGAGGAAATGAGGAAAATAAACATAAGGGATTCCTGCTGAGTCGTCGCGCTGAGAGGTCCACCCACTCTTCAACACCCGGAGGCCGCAGAAGCCTCTGGGGTGGCGAGGGAGATGCTAACGAAGTCGGCCGGGGTAGTCAGGGCCGCGGGAGCGAGACATGCGACAGCAACCCAAAAGACGCTACCGGTGGGGCCGGCTCGGATTTGGCCTAGGGCTGGCGGCATGCGCGGGCCTTGTCTTCGGCCACGCCTGGACGCTTCAGTCCGCAGCCTGGTGGTGGGTGGGGGGAGCCAGTCTGTTGTCCGGCCTGCTCCTGGTTCTGTCCGGCATCCTGGCTCGCGGTCATCTGCCCAGAGGGCCAGCGCCTTTTCTCGGGGACCTGCTGGTATTCAAGGGCTGGGTCAGCGACGCGCAGATAGCTGACGCGCTGGTCCGACAGCACCACACCAAACAGCCTCTGGGCCAGATTCTGGTGGGGATGAAGGCGATCACCCCCTCGCAGCTAGCGCAGGCCCTGGAAGAACAACTCACATATGGGGAGACGCCCAAGCCGACCTTCATCTAGAGAGAGAACGGAGCGGAGCCAGAGGCGCGTCCCACAGGGTCTTTGCGTTTTCCCCCTGTCGGTAGGTTGTAGGGCGGGCATATCTCTGCATGCCCGCCGGCTGGCTGTAGGGCGGGCGTTCCTACGCCCGCCGCCCGGCAGGCGACCTTCGCCCGGCGGGGCATGGCAGCCCCGCCCTACACAGGCATGCCGCAGGATAATGCAATGACCCTGTTACCGTTCTCCGAAGCCCTTGACAGATGGCAGCAAGTGTGGTATCATTGCCACCAAGAGCATAGAGATAGATAATAGGAGTCAGTCCCGCCGCGGCTGGGGT
>Ga0315314_1004574_pt1 | contig 10330 bp, 10 predicted proteins | sample TDP9_MG_FD_203631 | JGI IMG/M metagenome (GOLD analysis project Ga0315314, IMG submission 203631) | Freshwater sediment microbial communities from Lake Towuti, South Sulawesi, Indonesia - TDP9 | ecosystem: Environmental > Aquatic > Freshwater > Lake > Sediment | place: Indonesia: South Sulawesi... | reverse complement strand
GGAGCCTACGCCGAGTACGTCAAGGTTCCGGCACGCATGGTTACGATCAACATGCAGGAAATTCCTTCGCACCTAACCTACGAGGAGGCAGCCATAACGGAACCACTCGCCTGCGTCCTTCATGGAATCGAAAAAACCCACATAACGTTAGGAGATACAGTTGCGATTATAGGTGCAGGACCCATCAGCTTGCTTCACTTACTGTTGGCAAAGAAGATGGGTGCAGAGAAGGTTGTCATGAGTGATCTTGTTGATGAACGGTTGCGGGTCGCCGAGGAGCTTGGCGCGGACAAGACAATAAATGCCAAAAGTGAAGACCCTGTAAAGGGAGTGTTGGAATTCACTAAGGGTTACGGAGCAGATGTGGTCATTGAGGCGATTGGGTTGCCAGCCACATGGGAACAAGCGTTGAAAATGGTTAGAAAAGGTGGGACAGTTCTTGAATTTGGGGGGTGCCCTCCTGGAACAGAAATCAAAGTGAGCACGGAGTTGCTTCACTACGGGCAAGTAACGGTTTTTGGCGCTTTTCACGCAACCCCCCTCCACTTCAAAAGGGCTCTCAGTCTCATAGCGTCTGGAGCAATAAATGTAAAACCCCTAATCACTCGAAAAACCAAGTTAGAAGACATAGGAGACACCTTTGAGAAACTAACCACATCAAAAAAAGACCTTAAGATCGCAGTACTTCCCTGAACCCTTTGATTTTTCAGTCTTCACATTTAGCCATTTGCCCCTACGCATGTATATGATGAAAGAAGATATTTCGACTATTGGATAATCACATATAAATCCGTGTACAAAGTGGTATAATAGTGTGCGTGTCAACATAAAGGGTGAAAGAAGATGTGCCCCTCATTGGAACGTTACAAATCATCGGAACTGTGGGCTATACTTTGACAAAACTCAAGGAAGCAGGAGCTGTTTCTCCGAAGACTGCTAAGAAACTAAAAGAACTTGAGAAAATTGGTCTGAAGGAGAAGTGGCTAGAAATACCGGGTGTTAAGAGAACTCCTGACGGTCGGTATTACTTAAAATGTGACGGAAAACATTGCTGATCCAAAAAAATGAAGAATATCTATTGTTTGGCTTGAGAGATCAAGAATTTGGAAGCCTTCTTGCGGGCTTCTCTGCCAAAAACAATCTCTTTTGTTAGTTTAGCCAACTCTTCCTCAGGCAAAGGCTGAACGATAATCTTGTCACCGAACGGAACAACAGCCATCCTTCTGCCCCACCCTCAAAGGAACAACCTCCCTAACAGAACGAGTTATAGTGATACGATACTTATCCTCAACTTTAACAACATCCAACTATTCCACCAACCAAACGCTATCATTATGTCATGGGCTATAAAGCCCCTTTGAAAAAATGGGTTTTCAACTCTTATCAAAGATTTCACGCTAACAGAACCCAAACTGGTCTCTATTCCAAAATCAGAAAGCCAAAATTGCTGTTCCACTCGACGGTTGATGAAAAAACAAAAATTTTCCCAGACGTTATCAACAAAGAGAAGAAGATGAAGAAGAAACAAAAATAATTTTGACCTCTCCCCCTCTATAGAGGGTCTAGACAGACAGACCCATACAATCCTCCCCTAGACCTAGATATACCCGTCTGTCTCTCCCCCTCTATACTAGAGGTCTCACACACGCACACACCCACACGATACGCAAAACCACAACACAAGCAACCTCTATACCATAGCCTATTTCTCCCCGCTTTATATTCACAGTATGAATGAGGGTATTATTACGGAGATTCTGTTTCTCGATTCGCTATGTTTATCTATAAAAACCCCACCAATAATAATCAGACAGCAGAGGAGAGAAACCATGACAAAAAAACCGACAAAAGACGAAGCCTTCGAAGCCCTCGACTTCATCATAAACGTCCTCAAAGAACACGAAAAAGACCTCGACCGATTAGTTGCAGAACTAGGCAAAACCACAGAACGACTAGGCGGAACCGGAGAACTCACCGAAAAAGTCACAAAGGTTGAAGAGAGACTCTCAGCCATCCAATCCGAAATCTCAAACCTCATCAACTACATCTCTTCCCCACGAGAGGCACCCACTTACTCTCAGGGACCACCAGTGATCGTCAGATGCAAAAAATGGGAAGACTTCAAAACCCTATCCACAAACGCAGACACGGTCTCCTTCCTATTCAAAGAAACAGAACGAACTTTCCAGATCGACGCCCTAAAAGAGGGAAAAGTCCTAACATACAGCGGAGAGTTCCCCCAAGACTCAAAACTATTCAAAACCTGGATCTCAAAGGAGCTGAAAATCCCAGAGGAGAAGATTCTAGAGGGAGTCTTAGCGATAGGATAAAATGTTTCTCCCCTTTTGTTTTATAGTCCGTTGAAGAGCCATGGTTTTTGGCGGGGTTTGATCAATAAGTTTTTATAAAAGATGTTGTATAGTGAGTATTGAGTCTTGCGATGCACTATGAATCGGGGTGGAGGTTGAAAGTTCCTATTTGGGATGAGTGGGTGTGAAGCGTGTGGCTGTTGTTTTGTTTGATTCGTCTCCTCCTTTCTCTTTGATGAAGACGCCATGCGTGGAAGGCCAACAGACGATGATGCCCCGGTATAGTGCGATTCGTGAGGTTTGAGTATTTCTTTTTTTGGAATATTGGTTTTCTGGGAGCACGCTTTTTTAGGTTTGTTTCTCTAGGTGTGTTATAGAGGAATGTTATAGAATAGTTTGTAGGGTTGTTGGTGATGTTTAGGGAGAATTTGTTGGGAGGTTCGGTGGGGGATCGTAAGCGTCGGGATCGTTTGTATATTATGGCTGAGGTTTTGGAGATCGCTCGGAATGGGTGTTTGAAGACTCAGATTATGTATAGGGCGAATCTGAGTTTTTCCCAGTTGAATGATTATTTGGGTTTTCTTTTGGAGGTGGGGCTTTTGAAGGAGAACAAGGAGAATGAGAGGGATGTTTATAGGACAACTTCGAAAGGTGTTAGGTTTCTGCAGAGTTATTATAGGATCAGGGATTTGTTGCGGGGGAAGAGCGAGAAAGGTGGTTTGGAGAATTTTGGTGCATTGTGTTTAGGGAACAATCGTGGCAGATAATGTGATAATTGTTTAGTTTTGTTAAGATTTTAATGTTGTTGTGTGTGCGTGTGTGACTCTCCTATATAGAGGGAGAGAGGGTGGTCAAGGGAGTAATGTTAGCCTATTTGTGCGGCTTTTGGGATTACGTGGACGAAGAATTAACCTTCGATTTGGTAGGTTGTTGGAGCGTTACATAGAAAACGTTTACTATTACTTGATAGTTGGGTTGTGACTTTTGGCTTATGGCGCACAAAAGATGATGCTATGTTAACTAAACTTAGGTTTCCCCTCTCCACTCTTCAACAATCAACTTCTTGTCGCCAATCTTAAAACTAACCTTTACAAAAACCGCTGGGTTAGATTCACTCGCCCTAAACGGAAACATGCTATCCTCAGCCAAATCCACAGGGATATACAACAGAAACTTGCCATCCTTCCTTCGGAACAACCTACCTTTCGCCTCATTAACCATACCAAACCACCCAACAAGATTATCCAGAAATAAACAACCCAATATATAAACAATACTCTTACTCGCAACGTCTTTGAATCAATCGACAACACCAGCAAACCGACGAACATCAATCATTTTTGATAAAATGCCAATTTTGATAAAAATTAACACGAATGACTCACATATAATGCTAAAGAGAAACCACAAACACGCACACAACCACTCAAAAACATATCAACTCAATGTATATCTCGCTATCGCATCACAAAGATATAGAACAATTTTCTAAAGCAATTCCTCAGAAATCTTTTATTCCAAAACAACCATACTCAGCAACCTCTGAGGAACTCAGCCGTTGACAGAAAAAATCGACAAGATCCTGACGCTACTTCAAGACGGAGAATGGCACCCAATTGCAGAGATCACCCAAAAAACAAAACTCAACCAAACAAAAATCCAACTAATCACGAACTTCCTAGCAAGATACAACCTCATAAGAATGAACAAAACACAACAAAAAGCGAAACTAACGCCGCCAACACACAAATTCATCAAAAAAATACAAAAAACTCAATAAAAGACAAAAACCAGAAGGGAAGAGCCTACTTCAAGTGCAACTCCTTACAAACCTTCTCATGATCAACATCACGCCTCATAAAAACGCTCACTCGAGAATTACCGATTGGCATCAGCAAAACCTTCACGTCCTTCCCCTCCACAACAACGGAGTAAACCTCACCGAGCCCAAACACCTCAGAAACACTCTCCCCAGACTCTAAGGCAGTGGAAGACAAAACCGCGTAGTCAATGATCTTGCTAGGATCCCTTATGTCGATAGAAGCAGACTTGGCGTCCCTTAAGATATACCCGATGATCCCCTCATCACTCTTAATCCTATCCAAACCCAGACGCAAACTCTCAATCATCTCATAAGACCTGATCTTCTCTGGCATGAACCTCACCTTAAGGCTCGACAGGCTTAATCCTAACCAACTCTCCCTGTTTTACCTCTAGTTCTCGAGCAACCTTCTCTGGTATTCTTATCAGACCCTTTCCTTTAGATTGAGAGTCACTCATCGCCTTCACCTTGCACTGAATGACCTTGCCACCAAAGGCCTCGATCTCAACCTCACCGACGCTCTTCCCCTTGAAATCCTTCGACCACCTTCTCAAAACCTCATCATCCACCTGCACAGCGTCCCCAACAAAAAATCCACTCATACTCTCGACGATGAGCTGCTGTGAAGGAGCCATTTTGGGAGGGGTAGGGACAACAGTCTTAAGAAGTTTCAGAACCGTCGGAACAATCACGTTGGCAATCGAACGTATATAAGTCATATCAGCGTTCTTGGACGCGGCTATGACCAAGTACATGTCGTTAATACTGGAAATGTGGACCTTACCTTTGCTCCCATTAACAATCATGGTGTTTAGACCTCCAATCGTGGTCGCCTTGTCCATCAAACTTTGGAAAAAACCCACAGTCTTCTCCACGGGAACAGTAACCGACTGTTCATCCCCAGCGATAACCATACCTTCTCTAGTAAAAATGAAAGAGCAGGTGATGTCAGGACAGATATTCCTTACCTCAGTTAGGGTGTTCCTTAACGCAACCGCATAAGTATCCTTGTCCATTCTGTCACTTCCTCAGAAACTAAGAGATCTTGAGCAAGATTTTTTCTGGAACGCCGTCACTTTCCAAGACTAGGTACTTGACCCCTTCGGTTTCTCCGATCTGATCGACCCACTTTAAGGCTTCGCGAACCTTTTGTAGACTCAGAAGTCTTTCCTGCTGGCTTCGGACGACCTCTTCGATAGCTGTTAGTTCATGGAAAGGATTAGCATCCAAAACCACATTTAAGGTGCCTACAGAGATTTCCCCCAGATTTTCACCGGAAGCCTTTTTCCCAGCCAGCTTAAAGACCACTTCTCGAATCTTTTTGGACCTCTCTGCTAATGTGCGGATGTCGTCGAGGCGACGCAGGTACTCGCCTAACAGGCTCTTAGTCTCTGCAATTTCGTCATCTATTGCCTTTGATATGTCGACTGCGGAATCGAATTCTTTGAGTTCAACAACCATATCTACACCTCCAAAGATGAATAGAGAGGGTTAAGTTTTCCCTACCCCTCACTCCAAATGTGGACGATTTAGGCTTCGTCTTGGCCGCCAGTAAAGTTGTCTGTAAACTCATAGCCGCCTTGAGTTACAACTGCAATGTCGTAGCTAGTTCCATTTGAGTATGGGTAAGTGAACGTGATGGGAAGGGCACTGTCTGTTGTCTTAAATGGATAGGGTAGACCAGCTGCTGGAGCAGTTATGTTTACATCCGGCACTTTCACGTGGTTTACCTCGATGCGATTTATGGTCACATCTTTCGTTCCAGTGTTTTCTACAGTAATCGTAATAGTTCCAGGAGCACCCCATGTCCAAGTTATTGTCTTGATTTCTAGTTTTTCGTAGCCCATGAATGTGAATGTTAGCGCTCCCATCCACGCGGCTACTGCTATTGAAACCGCAACGGTTACTGCAATCAAGATGATCGCTGCGACCACTGGACTCAACGCCTTTCTACTTCTTAGAAGTTTTTTCATTTTGTTTTTTTATCCCTCCTTTTAGGGTTCACTAAGAGAATAGGAGAATATTAAGATTTAAATCTTACGACTTAATACAACAGATTCTGGAATACAATATGGAGCCAGCTATTCTTCTCCAGTCCGTTTTCTGGTTCTTCTCACTTAGACTTTTTAGTCAACGAGTCTACACGATCAAAGAATGCCAGCAGAAGCTTGGCTATCTCTTCACCAAACTCCGTTTTTATATAATGCTTCTTCAAGGGGTCAATGGGCACACTCTTAGCTAACCCAAGATCTTCTATCTCCATCATCCTCGCCCTAAAAGTTCCATCACTTAAGGTAAGGTCAAGACCCCTCATGAAACCCTTAGCTTCTTTCCACCGTCCCTTATCCAAATGCAATAGAAATATGCAATCAATGGCGTGATCTTTTTCAAGCAGTGACTTAATCGCCGAGAGCCTTTTCTCAATAAGAATGTGTGTGACTTCGTCCTCCTTCTCCGCAACCATTCAACATCCCAACTCATTTTTATGTATAACTTGTGTTTTAAAAATTTAACCTATATTACGATTCTTGACATAACTCTTACTTCACAAGATTCCGAGAATCTTGCACACCTATTCTTTCTTCTGATGGTTTGTGAAGCGAAATTTGAAGGTGTGATCATTGAAGAATAGTATGCTTTCGTAAGACACAATATTTAATACCCACATACCCGAAATATTGAATAGGAGAACTCCAATGCTACAGAGCAAGCGATTCAACAAAAAATTACTGGTGCTCACACAACTGTTGATCCGTAAAATCACGAAAAAACGTTGGAACCCGCTTCTTTTTTTATTGGTTATGACTTTTAGTCCATTTGTGCTTGCAAACGGTCTGTTCTTTTTTACCGTGAGAGCAACTTACATAGAAGGCACGATTACGCAAGACACCATTTGGACACTAACAGACAGCCCATTTGTAGTGTCTAAAAACATAACAGTTTCTCCAAATGTCACGCTAACTATAGAGCCTGGAGTTGAAGTACGATTTGGAGGAGAATTTTCACTTATCGTGATGGGAAGTCTCTCTGCAAGAGGCGCAGAAAATAGTACGATAACATTCACCTCAAACAAGGATGAACCCGAAGCAGGAGATTGGGAGACAATCAAGTTTAACGGAACTGAACCATCCACGTTAGCGTACTGTGTTATGCAATATGCAAGAAACGCGATAACCATTGAAAACAGCAATGTGAAAATCGAAGAGTGCAAAATAAGCACCAGTTCTCAAAATGGAATTGTCATAGTGAACAGCACAGCAGAAGTAAGACATAATGAAATAGCCAATAACTTAGAGAGCGGTATCGAGATAACTGGTAACAATCAAGTTACCATACAAAACAACACTATAAGATCAAATGCGGATGGCATACTTCTAACTGGAAACTTTACCACAGGAGTAAGCATAACAGAAAACATTGTAATGTCTAACACCCAAAATGGAATACAACTCAACGCAGATGCCTACAGTAACATTATTATTCTGGACAACATTCTTTCAGCAAATAACAAAGGATTTTATGCTTCAGGTCAAGCAAACACATACATCACCAGAAATTCCATTTCGTACAACACCATTGGAATCTTTTACGAAAGAGGAGAAGATCACACTGCTTGTTACAACGACATCTATGGCAATGACTATGGTATGGATGTCTCATCCAATACTACTGTTAATGCAGAATATAACTACTGGGGCCACGAAAGCGGACCCTACCACATATCGTTGAACCCAACTGGAAAAGGCGATCCAGTGGGTGGCAATGGAACGAGTCTAGATTTTATTTTCTTTTTAACTGCTCCAATTGGTTACATTAACGAACGCCCAACAGCGAGACTTTTGACAGACAAGAAAGTGGTTTCACCAAATCAAATCGTCACGTTTATCGCTACCACCTCAAGCGACGACAGACGTGTTGATCAATACTTTTTCGAGTTCGGAGACGGAAAAAACAGTGGTTGGACGACACTCTCAATTTTCGTTCACAAATATTCTTCAACGGGAACATACAACGCAACCCTCAGAGTTATGGATGATTTCGGCGTCACCAACAACAACATATCCACTGTAAGAATTACCTGCCAAGAAATATTACCAATAGACGTCTCTATTACTCCAAATAGTTTCGTGGCGGGTTCTGGAGAGCAGGTTTCAATCACGGTTCACGCAACAAGCAGAGCCTTGCCGGTGGAATATGCAAATATCACCTTACTCTCAATCATGGGCGGAAGCTTCGCGCCTTCATCTGGTCTAACAAACTCAACTGGCTATCTCACTGCAACGTTTTCTGCACCAAACGTTACTCGAATAACTAACGTACGAATAACAGCAACGGCTTCAAAGACCAACTATGCAGATGGTTCCGACTACAAATACCTGATGGTTTTACCCCTGCTTCTCGTTCAAGTCAATGCCGATCCTGACAGAATAAAAACTGAAACCACATCGTATGTGACGGTTTACGTGACAGACAGTGGAGCACCAGTTTCAGATGCTGTAATCAACATGTCATTAGATGAAGGGGGAAACTTATCCCCCGTAAATGGAACCACTGACGAAAACGGTGAATGTGCATTTACATTTACGCCCCCACAAACAACAACGCCGATTAACATCACGATCATAGCAACAGCAACAAAAACGGGTTATGCAGATAGCACGAACCAAACAACCATAGCCGTGGACCTAGGAACACTAAACGTTCAAGTTACCGCCAATCCTGCCATAGTTGAACCCAAAGCAACATCAACCGTGACCGTTCACGTAACATATAACGCAAAACCCATTGCAAACGCTACCGTTACAGTGTCGTCACAACCAAGCGGAACCCTTTCGGCTACTAACGGAACAACCGATGAAAACGGTTATTGCACCTTTGTTCTCACTGCACCTCAAGCAACAACACGATTCGATGTCACCATCACTGCCATTGCGACAAAAATCGGATACATGGATGGACAAGGCCAAAGAAAAATTACCGTGAACCCTGCAGCTCCTTCTGGCTTGCCGCTGACAACAATACTCTTGATAGTCACTGGGATAGCATGTGCATGTGCGATCGTTATTGTATTGGTCTTAATCAGACTGAGGATTCTTGTCATAAGCTGGAAAGAGGTCTAAGTTACAAATGCTCGCAAGTTTGAAAACACTGAAAACAAAACTAAAGAAAATAAAAGATCTAAAGAAAATAAAGGATCTAAAAATCTCCATTAATTTTGGGAAGCGGAAGCTGAAATCCATACCTCCGGCACCTCCAAAACCGTTGCCAAAAGGTTACAAAGTCGTTGAAAGATACCCTCTTTACGAGCCCTTTGTGCACGTTGCCATCACTCAAAGCCCCAAAACCGGCGAGTTTAAGTACGTTCTAGATGAACTTCAACTAGACATCTTAGAACGGAATATATATAATCGAATCTTAGAGATACTCCTCGCTGAAATTCGGTCTCCGAAGGAAGAGATCGAGGATCCGCGGGCATTCTTTGACAGAGAAGCAAAGAAAATTGTCAGTAAGTATCGAATCAGCCTGGGATGGTTGCCCGATGTCTCTTGGTCTAAAATTCTTTACCACGCAGAACGCGATTTGGTTGGCTTTGGACACATCGATCCATTAATGCGTGACCCAAACATCGAAGACATTTCATGCGACGGAGTTAGAAAACCAGTTTACGTTTGGCACAGAAAATACGAAAACCTCGAATCAAACCTGACCTTTCAAGACGACCAAGAACTCGATGACGCAGTAGTCAAGCTAGTTCATATGGCTGGAAAACACGTTAGCTCCGCCTTTCCGATTGTTGACGCTTCTCTGCCAGGTAAACACAGACTTGCCGTCTGCTACAGACGCGAGGTTACGCCCTTCGGGACAGCCTTTACCATAAGAAAGTTCCGAGAAGATCCATACTCTATAATCGACCTGATTAACCTGGGAACTCTCTCTGAAGAGATGGCGGCATACTTTTGGATGTGCTTGGAAAACCGTGCTTCTGTGATGGTGCTTGGCGGCACTGCCGCAGGAAAAACCACAGCTCTGAACGCTCTTGCTTGTTTGATTAAGCCTGGAAGTAAGCTTGTTACGATTGAGGAAACAGCGGAACTCAATCTTCCCCATGAAAACTGGGTATCTCTTATTGCTAGGAGAAGTTATGGACTCGGAGAAAATCAAAGCGGTGAGGTAACACTTTTCGACTTGGTAAAAACTT